>JAABUM010004557.1_pt1 | contig 15503 bp, 16 predicted proteins | sample 5559161 | NCBI WGS metagenome assembly JAABUM01 (sample SAMN10711868, study PRJNA513369) | rock metagenome | isolation source: Antarctica rocks | place: Antarctica: Victoria Land, Siegfried Peak nord
GTACTCCACCCGGTAGCTGTGGGTCGCGGTGGCCAAGACCAGGACCTGCGGGGAGCTGGCGCCGGCCTGCTCCAGCGCGGCCAGCGGGTAGGTGCCGGTGGTGGTGACGGTGCGCACGTGGCTGCCGGACAGCCAGCCCAGGGTGAGTTCCTGTGCGGCGCTGAACCAGGTGACCGCGTCGTGGGCGTCACCGGGCCAGTTGTTGCCCATCAGGTCATAGGCGTTGCCGTACTCGGCGCTGTTGCTGCTGGCGTTGCTCAGGCAGTTCAGGCTGATGGTGACCGCCCCGCACTCCAGGCCGTGGGAGTGGTACAGCCCCAGTGCGTGGCCGATCTCGTGCGTGGCGACCTCCCGGGCGTAGCCGTCGGCCAGGTTCCACAGCCCGTCCTGGACCCAGGTGTGCTTCCCGCCGATCTCGCCGTAGCCGGCCGACGGGCAGTGCAAGTTCGGCACGTTGATGATCAAGGCGTCGTAGGCGGCGGGGGTGTAGCCGTGTGCGGTCGCCGCCGCCTCGGCCTGGTCGCTCAGTGCGGTCAGGTCACAGCTTCCCGGGTCGGTGCCGGTCAGGTTCGCCGTCACCGTCCCGGTCCAGCTCAGCTGCCCGTAGGAAACCTCCCGGTAGTAGCTCGCCAACGACCGCCAGTCGCTACCGAACAAGAAGTTGCGCTCCACCGCAGCGGTCGCGGTCAGCGCCGCGCCCGGCCAAGTCAAGTTGATCGTCAACAGCGACTTCGTCCCGGTCTGCACCGCCGCCCCCACCGCCGCTCCCGTCGCCGACATCGACGTCGTCGACGTTGACGACGACGGGGCGGGGGCCGGTGCGGTCACCTGCGCCAGCCCGCTGCCCGGGGCGGTCACATCGATGGTGTGGCCGACCAGCACCCCGGTGACCTTGACCGTGGCGCGGGACCGCACATGCGGCTCGTGAACGAACTTCAACCGGTAATGCCGGCCGCCAGCGAACAACTCGAACAGCGGGGTGTCGGTGTCCACCGTGCTTCCCGGCCGGACCGGGGCGCCATGAATCTCGGTGTACACACCCTGCAGCGTCACCAACCGGGCCGCTGCACCAGAAGCCGCCGGGAAACTCGCCGCAGCGGTCGCCGCCGGGGCGCCCAACCCAACCACCGCCACAACCAGCGCCAGCACCAGCACCAGGCGCCGCAGTCCGCAGGTCAGCTGCACAAGCACCAGCGCCCCATCCCAGGACCAATGTCAGGCCCCAGCTGATGAACGGCGGTCTCGCCACTCACTCCCCGGACGGTCTGGCGACCGATCGTCTCCGTGCACCCAAAAGGTGCCGGTGAGGACTGTCCGGATCTACGCGTCGTCACTACTCAAAGCAACCAGGAAGTCCCAGCCGCTAGGGAGATGCTGGCAGCACAAGGACCACCAAGACGGCTACTCTGCGTAACGTCACCCGAATGGCGCAGATGCAAGTGCATTCACGCCCGAGAGCACGAGCACGCCCAGCGGCCGGATCAGGGCGGTGCTCTCAGCGACCGGGATGAAGAGTTCCGGTGGACGGGGGACGCACTGGCCGTCGGTCAGGTGTGCCAGCGCCGCCCGACCAGGCGCGGTACATCGCGGCGTCGGTGTGGCGGAGCACGTCATCGCCGTGTGCTGCGGCGACGCCGGCGTAGGTGATGCCGATGCTGGCTGTGACGACGTGCTCGACCCCGTCTACGGCGGTGGGCTGCCGGAGCTCCGCGGCGAGGCGCTGGGCCAGGGTGACCGCGAGGGACCGGGCGTCGACCTGGCCGAGGGCGCCCTCGCGCTGCCAGGGCTCGACGATGACGACGAACTCGTCGCCTCCGATTCGGGCGACGGTGTCGTGCTCGCGCAGGACCGCGAGGATCCGGCGGGTCGTCTCGACCAGGACCGCGTCCCCGGCCGCGTGGCCGGCGGTGTCGTTGACGCGCTTGAAACCGTCGAGGTCGCAGAACAACACCGCCACCTCGAGCCGAGCTGACCAAGCGGTCGCTGGCCGGCGGTGAGCTTCCACTCCGGGTCCAGGGCGACGCCGACGTCCGGCTGGGCCAGGTAGCGCTGACCGGTGGTCCAAGGGCTGCAGGTCGCAGACGCAGCCGGCTTGCACGTCGGTGCGCGGCAGCTGGCGGACCCGGGTGTCGTCCTGTACGGCACGAGCTGGCTGTCGTCCTGCTCAAGGACGTAGCCGACCTCCGCGGCACCGTGGACCGTCAGCCGGTGCGGCGGCGGCCACACCTCGTCGTTGGTGGTGGCAGAGATGCGACGTGCTCGTAGTGGCCGCTGGTGATGCCATCCGGGGTGGTCGGGGGTGGTGTTGTAGACGCCGGCGCCCTGGTAGGGCCGCCAGTCCTAGTGGGCGCGGTCGGCGTTCCAGATCCGGCCGTACCAGATCAGGTAGTGCACGCCGGTCCGGCCGGCGGCGGCCTGAAGCGACGCGGCCAAGGCGTCGCCGGCGGCCTTCTGGACCGCGGTCGGAAGCGTGCCGTAGCTGCCGGGCAGTGCGTCGCGGGCCTTGCCCAGGGGTTGTCGCTGTGGGCGACGGGGTCGCTGGGCCATCTGGTGTGATGGGTCAGCAGGCTCGCCCGGGGTGGCGTGTTGCCGGCGGCTGGTGCCAGTCGTCGTTGTCTTTGGCCAGAGCACCGTTGGGGGGGCTGGGCTGGGTGGCGGCGTCGGTGACCGCTGTGGTAACGGCTTCGGTGGGGATGTGCAGGGCGGTTGCGACGCGGGTGACTTGGCGGCCGATCTGTTCTGGTCGAAGGGTGGCGATGGTGCGGGCGGCAGCCCGGCTGGCCGCGACGGTGTGTTCGGCCCACCGGCGCCGTTCTGGCCATGCGTTGAGGGTGTGGTCGATGACCAGGTCCGCCAGCGGCTGCGCGGTGTGGATCGCGTGGCGCAGGACTTGGGCTGGGACCTCGGCTGGGTCGGTGCCGGTCGGCAGCGTGACCAGGGCGGTGTCGAGCCCGGCGGCGTGCAGCATCGGCCAGGCAGCGACGGCGGCGTGCCGGCCGGCGTCGTCGGCGTCGAACGCGACCAGTACCCGCGGCCGGCTACGTCCCCGCTCCGGCGCATCTGTCTCGGCTGGCAGGGCCTGGTGGAGCGCGGCGACGTGCTGTGCGGTGAGGGCGGTGCCGCCCGGTGCCAGTCCGATGCAGGTGTGGTGGGTGGCCAGGGTGACGGCGTGCGCGTCCAGCACTCCTTCGCACAGCACCGGTGTGGCGCCGGCAGCCAGCCGGGTTCGGCCTTCGTGCAGGCCATGCAGCAGTTCGGCTTTGCGGTAGTCCCCGGCGGCGCTGTTCAGCCAGGCCGGGGCCTGCGGTGGGGCGGTCGGGGTGGACCGGCCGGCCCAGCCGACGAGCTGGCCGTACCGGTCGTGCGCCGGGAACAGCACCCGGGACCGGAACACATCGACCACCGCGTGTTTGCCGGACCGGAACCCGACCCCGGCGTCCACCAGCTCACTGTCGGTGTAGCCGGCGTGCCGGAGCTGGTCGACCGCGCCGGTCCAGCTGCGGCCGGCCGCGCCGAGCCCGAGCCGGCACGCCAGAGCAGCGTCGATGCCCCGGGACGCCAGGTAGGCCTGCGCGCCCGGGTCGGCGGTCAGCTGTGCGGTGTACAGGGCCTGCGCGGCCGCTCTGACTGCCTGTCTGCGCTCAGGGGAGGTGCCGGCGCCGGTCACGTCCGGCCCAGGGCTGCGGCGGCCGGCAGTGCGGCATGCAGGGTATGGTCGACCAGGTCCTCAGCGAGGACCGCCGTGACGGCGCCGGCCTCGACCGTGAGCTGGCCCGGGAAGTGCAGCTCGTCCGGCGGGTGCACCCGGGAGGACAGCACCTCCCCCTCGATCGTGCGGCTGCGGCCGGCGCCGGCCGCCGGCTCACCCCGCCCACCGGCCTCGCGCAGGTCTGTGCCGGCGGCCAGGTCGACGACGCCGTCGTTCCGTGCTGGGCGGTCGGCGACCGGCTCCGCGGTTGCCGTCGGTTCCGGGGTAGCTGTCAGTTCCCGGTTCGGCAGCCAACCGGCGTCCCGCATCGCCTGGCCCTCGTCCACGCCGGCCGCGACCTGGTCGGTGTAGGCGCGCATCGCCTCGGGTCGCAGGTCGGTGAGGCGCTGCTCGGCGGCGCGCCGGGCGGCCTGCGCCTCCGGGTCCTGCGGCCAGCAGCGGGCGGCCCCCCAACCGGCCAGGGTGTCCGGGACGTCGAGCCGGGACAGACCGTCGGCGTCGAGCAGCGGTGACCAGACCAGGCGGTCGGCGCTGTGCCGGGCCCGCAGTTGGGTGCGGGCGGCGGCTGCGGTGCGTTCATCGCGGCCGGCCCGCTCGCTGGTCCTGGTCGCCTGCAGCTGCGCGAAGGCCTCCGCGGCGGCGGCGAGCACCGCGACGGCCTGGCCGAGCTTGGCCGTTGCCTGCGCGGTCGGGTCTTCATCGTGGCTGGCGGTCATGGCTGCTCCTGCGGGTTATCGGCTGCGCCCGCGGCCGGCGGCCGGCGGGTCCTGACGGCGCGGGGTGCTGTCCTGGGCGCTGGCGGCGTGGGCGGCGGCCAGCACGGCGCTGCGGCTGAGGGGGAACGGCGCAGCCCTGGCGGCGTGCGCGGCGCGGAGCTGTTCGCCGGCCCGGCGGGCGGCGGCGGCCTGCTCAGCGCGGCCCTGCGCCTGGCGCATCCGGGTGACCGCGTCGGCCAGGGCGGCGAGTTGGGCGAGCAACCCGAGCAGCTGCTGGGTTTCGCTGTGCTGCACGAACCGGGCGGCCAGCAGCAACCCGGACGCGGTCCGTAGGCCCTGCCCGGCCCGGCTCGGCGCCGGAGTGCGCCCCCACGGCTGCCGGGCGGCCCGGTCCAGCTCGCGGGCGGCCTGCTCCAGCGGCCCGGCCCGGCCGTTGCCGGCCACCAGGCGGGCGGCGCCGGTCAGAAAGTCCGACGCGGCCCAGGCCGCATCGGCGGCCGCCGCCGGGTCCTGGCCGTGGCCGCCGATGGTCTGGGCGGCGTACTCAGCCGCAGCGCTGGCCTGCCGCCAGACCTGCTCGCGTTCCTCAGCGCTGAGCCGAGGCGCCACCGCCGGCGCGGGCGTCGACCCGGTCGACGCCGCCGAGGTGGGGGCGGCCTGCACCGGCCTGGTGGGGGCCTGTTCGCCGTAGCGGGCCCGGACCTTGGGCCAGGTCAGGTCCGAGGCCAACCGGCCGCCGCTGTAGAAGATCGGCTGGCCGTGGCTGTTGTGGTCCCCACCGGCCACCGCCACGGCGTAACCGGTCACCGCCCCGGTGCTGGGGCTCAGGCGTTCCCGGACCAGCAGACCAGCCCCGCGCAGTTCCGCCAGGAACCCGACCGAGCTCGATGCCCGCCCGACCGCCTCCCGTACCTGCCGTCGCAGCACGTCCCGCGGAACCTCACCCCGGCCCAGCCGGCAAGCTTTCTCCCGCTCCGGGCGGCTCGTCGTCGGGGTGCTGGTGCGGTCCCGGGGCGCCGTCCCGCGCAGCCCATGGGCGGCCTCAGCCGCCCGGCAACCCTCCCCGACCCGGTAGAAGTCGTTACGCGGATGCACCCGCCGGTGGCTCTGCTGCCTGGCCAGGGTCGCCACCACATGCACGTGCTCAGACCCCGGCTGGTCGTGCCGGACCGCGACCCACCGCACCCCATCAGCGCCGCCAGCGGCAATGACCCCGATGCGTTCCAACACGTCCCGGGCAATACCAGCCCATTGCTCATCAGACAACGGCGGATCGGCCGCAAGTCCTGTCCTTTCCTCGGCCCGGGCTGAGGAAAGAATCAGGTGGTAGACGCTGTCCGCGCCGCCACCGGCGGCTTTGTTCGGCGCGTCCAACAAGGCGGCCAGCGCCGTCAACCCAACATCTCCACCGCCCCGGTCCGGGGCGATCCGGCCCAGCTCGTCCCAGCCAGCGACCAACCGCGGTGCGGTGTGCTCGTTGCGCTCCCCCGGCCCGAACAGGTACCGCACCAAGCTCCGGGTCGACCCACACGACCGCAACACCTTGCCGATCACAGCCGACCACGCACCACACACCCAGTCGCCGCAGCGGCCACCGCAGTGGCCTTCACCAGCCGGCCCCGGTCGCCGGTCCCGCCGCCGGTCACCGTGCGGCGCCGCTCACGGCCTGCACCGTCCGGGCATCGAGCAGCCGCACCCCGGCGTCGACCCGGGCCAGCACCTCGCGGAGCTGTTCGGGCAGCACCGTCCCGTCGATGTTCGCCGACCGGGCCAGCTGGTTCAGATTCACCCCGACCTTCGCCAACTCAAACCGGGCAGCCACCAACGCCCCGAGCAGCTCGCTGTTCCGCACATCAGCCGCCAGCAACGCCCGCGGCGCCCGGATCCCACCAGCGGCCGCCAACGGCGCAGCGGCGGCGTAGCCAGCCCGGGTCATCCCGGTGCGTTCCGCAGCCTGCTGCAACGCCCCGGCCTCATCGGCGTTCAGCCGCAGATCCACCCGCACCGTCCGGTGCCCGTCCCCACGCGCCCGACGCCGACCCAAAGCCGCCGAGGACGTCGCCGCCGCCGCCGACGTCGCCGTCGCTGTGCTTGGCCCGTCTGGTTCGGCTTGACCACCGACACCGCAGGGTCGGACCCGCACACCCACACCAGGCTGGGCGCCCGTGGCGTCCCCCACCGGGGCCGCTTTGGGACGCCCAACCATATCTCGCCTACGCCCTTCGCCTGCGCTGTGCTCTTCACCGGTGAGGGTCATGACGAGCTCCTACAGCAGACAGAGGGGAAGCGACTCCGGCCGGTTGGGAACCGGTTGCACCGGGGCCGTTGGGGGTGCCGCCACCGGCCCGGCGGGCAGCCCAGCGGCTGTGTCGGTGCCGTCGCCGTGGTCGGTGGCGTGGTCGGTGTCATGCCAGGACCCGGCCGAACCGGGCCCCGGACCCGGGCCACAACGCCTCGATGCGGATCAACGTGCCGGTGTGCGCAGCGTCCAGCATCCGGCCGCCACCGAGGTAGAGCCCAACGTGGTCGGCGTTACCGACCGGCCCGAAGAACACCAGATCACCCGGCCGGGGATCCGCAGTCGGGCTCGCCGCGGCTTCCTGCTCAGCCGCGGTCCGCGGGATACGGACCCCGGCCTGGGCGTAGGCCCAGCTGGTCAACCCCGAACAGTCGAACCCACCCCCCGGGGTCGTCCCACCCCAGACGTAGGGGACACCGAGCATGCTCTGGGCGGCGGACAGGACCGCGCCTGCGGTCCCGGCCGGCAGCGCCAACGGCGCCGCGCTGTAGACACCGATCAGCGCCTGGATCGCCCGGACGTAACGCTGGGTCTCGGGGTACGGCGGGACCCCACCGAAGCTCAGGACCGCACCCGGGCCGGCGTTGTAGGCCGCGAGCATGTTCCCGACCCGGTCCCCCGGAACCGCCGCGACCGCCCCGGCCAACGCGCAGTCAAAGCCGGCCTGGCTGGCGATCGCATCGAACGGATCAAACGGGTCCGCGGTGCCGTCGCCATTGGCGTCGATGCCACGGCCCGCCCAGGTGCCGGGCAGGAACTGGGAAAGGCCTTCAGCGCCTTTGGGGGACACCGCCGCTGGATTCCAACCCGACTCGGTTTCGATCTGCGCCGCAATAAGCGGCCCGGACACCGCCGGGCACGCCCCGCCGGCTTTGGTCACCGCCTGCAAATAGGCCGCCGGGATCGCCCCGGGCTTCAACCCGCCGCCGGGCTGGGCCGCGCTGGCCGGCGGCGTCGCCGCGACCAGCACGGTCAGGCCCAGGACAGGACCGAGCACCAGCAGGCCGACGGCCGTAGCGGCGCCGGTGGCCTTGCCGGTCACGACCGGCCAAGCCGGTCAGGCCGGTCAGACCGAGCTGGGTGGGCGGCCCTGTCGGGTGAGGGGGCCGTCCAGGTCGGACACCAGAAAGCGCCACTCCCGGCCCAACCGGATCGCCGGCACCCGGCCGGCGGCTGCCTCGCGCCGCACGGTCCGGACGCTGACACCCAAGATCCGGGCCGCGTCCACGGCCCCGACGTAGCGAGGTTCGCTGTGATCACTCATGTCCTCCGGAGGTTAGGGGCGCTCGCCGTGGTCGTCACCAAAACCCGCCAGCTCGCGTCGGACTTGCGGGCTAGCTCCCCCCATCCGGGCATGGCCGTATCCGACCGTAACCGGCCTGCATTGGCCTGTCGATAGCCTCGACAGGTCCGGATCGGGCCTCTACCGTCCGGGAGCGAAGGAGCTGCTTGGAGTCGTGCCGCCTGGTGCGACGGCAGCACTGAGGAGGTCTACGTGCTGGGTCTGACAGTTCTGCACGCGATCGGCACCACCCCGGTTGCGCCTCCCGGGGCGCAGCACTTCCAGACCGTCGTGGGCTGGGTGGCATGGGGGGTCACGGCCTGCGCAGCCCTCGGGCTGCTGATCGTCGCCGGCACCCTGATGATCCAGCACCGCCGCGGCGGGATCTCCGAACACGGCTCGGCCCTGGGGGCGGTAGTGACCGGGATCGTGCTGGCCGCCTCCGCCGGCCCGATCGTCGCCGCACTCGGCCTCAGCGGCTAAGCGCTATGGCTGCCCCGACACTCGTCTCCGTGGACCTCACCGAGCCGACCCCGAACCCCGACCCACGCCGCCCCGGTCGCAAGACCCTGGTCGTCGGCGCTGTCCTGCTCGCCCTGGCCGCCGGCCTGGTCGCGGTGGACATCACCGCCGGCCACCAGCAGCAACCCCGCCCGCCGGCTGCCGCCGCCCCACCCGCCGCAGCCCCCGCCGCGCCACCGGCGCCGGCCGCACCACCCGCCGCTGCAGCAAAGCCGCACCCGCTGGACCTAACCGTGCCGACCACCACCCCCACCGGGCTGACCTGGTCGCGGTTCGCTGGGGAGTTGGAGCCGTACAGCACCGACGCCGGACCGTCCCACGTCACCGGGGCAGTGGCTTCCGGCTACGCCCGCTCCCCGCTGGGGGCGCTGCTCGCCGCCCAGCAGATCGGCACCCGGTACCTGATCTCGCCCCACGGCGGGTGGCGCGCAGTGACCCTGGCCCAGGTCGTCCCCGGCCCCGGTCGGGCGAACTTCCTAGCCCAGCGAGCGGCGACAACGGACAACCCCCCGCCCGGCGGCTGGGCCCAGCCGGTCGCGTTCCGGTTCGTGTCCTGGACGCCCAATGAGGCCGTCGTGCAGCTGCTGTCCCGCACGACCGGGGTCGACGGCTACCAGGTCGCCACCGGCACACTGCTGTGGCGGGCCGGGGACTGGCGCTTGCAGCTGCAGAACGACGGAGGGATCAGCCCGACCGCCGTCCAGGTGCCCACCCCGACCGGGTTCGTCCTTTGGGGGGCACCCAATGGCTGACCCGTGCGGGCTCCCCGGCGTCGGCTTCGCGTGCCACATCGTCGGCAGCGCGGCCGGGGCGGTCGGTGGCAGCGTGCTGGACAGCATCGCCAAAGAGCTGGCCGCGGGGTTCGCCGAAGCCGCGAAGCTCAGCCTGGCGTCATGGACCAGCGTCGGGCTACCGGACCTGACCGGGCCGACCGCCCGGATGCACACCTACCTGGCCTGGGTCACCGGCGCCCTGGCGGTGCTCTCGCTGCTGTTCGCCGGCGGCCGGATGATGCTGGAACGCAAGTCCGGCGGCGCGGTCACCGCCAGCCGCACGATCGTGAACCTGCTCGCCGCCACCTTCCTGGCCGTGCCGCTGGTGATGCTGCTCGGCCAAGCCGGGGATCAGTTCTCCGCCTGGCTGCTGGACCAGAGCGCCGGGCAGAACCTGGGTGACCGCCTGGTCCGGCTGGCCGGCAGCATGAACGGCCTCGGGATCGGCCTGGAGCTCATCGTCGCGGTGCTGGGCACCCTGGCCGCCCTGGCCCAGCTGGTCCTGATGGTCGTCCGGGTCGGCATGCTGGTCCTGCTCACCGGGGTGCTGCCGACCGTCGCTGCCTCCTCCGGCACAAGGACCGGGCAGCAGAGCTTCCAGAAACTCACCTCCTGGCTGCTCGCGGCACTGCTCTACAAGCCAGTCGCGGCGCTGATCTACGCCACCGCGTTCGTGCTGCTCGGGGACGGCACCGGCCCGCAGCAGATCCTGGCCGGCCTCGCCGTCGCCGGCCTGGCCCTGGTCGCCCTACCCGCGCTGCAACGCCTGGTCGTCCCCGCCGTCGCCGCCGCCACCTCCCAGGGCAGCGGCGGAGCAGCGATGCTCGCCGCCGGCGCGGCGCTGCCGACCGGGGCCCGGATGCTGGCCAGTCGCGGCAGCCGCGGCGCAACCGGGGGCGCCGCCCCGGCGGCGAAGAGCGCAGGCGCCGGCGCTGGGGCGGCTGGCGGCTCCGGGGCTGCCGGCGCCTCCGGTGCGTCTGCTGCCGCCGGGCCGGCTGGGGTCGCGGTCGGCGCGGCTCTGCAGGTCGCCAAGGGCGCCAAGACCGCGGCGCAGGGCGCGGTCACTGACCACACCTCAGCCACCGGCAAGGACGGGAGCGCCGCATGACAGCCACCGTCGAGCGCAGCACCGCCGAGCCGCGGACGTTCGGGAACTGGCAGCAGCCTCGTTCCCCCGGCCTGGTTCCCCGGCTGGGCATCACCGGTTCGGTGGTGCTGCTCGTCGGGATGCTTCTGGTGTTGCTGACCGCGCAGACCCGCGGGTTCCTGCCCGGCCTGGGAGTGTTCCTGGTGTTGGTGCTGGCGCTGTTGCCGGCGGTGTACCGGTCGCCGACCGGGCGCAACGGCTGGCAGGTCGCTGCCGGGCAGGTGTGCTGGGCGGTGGGCAAGGCCCGCGGGCAGCACGTCTATCTCTCCGCCAAGGTCCCACCCCGCAACGGGGAGGGGGAGCCGGTCGCGTTCGGGCAACACCGCCTGCCCGGGCTACTGGCCTCCTCCCGGCTGTTGGAGGTCCAGACCCCGGCCGGCCAGCCCGTCGGGCTGGTGCAAGTCCCAGCCGCCCGGCACTACACGGTGCTGCTGGAGATCTCCCCCGAAGGCGACGCGCTGGTCGACGAGGCCACCGTGGACGCGTGGGTGGCTGGTTGGGCGTCCTGGCTCGGTGACCTCGGGCACGAACCCGGCCTGGTCGCTGCGGTCGTCACGGTCGAGACCGCCCCCGACCCGGGGCACCGGCTGGCCGCTGAGGTCGACCGCCAGCTCACTGACGGGTGCCCGCCGTTCGCCGCCCAGGTGCTGCGGGACTGCGCCGCGACCTACCCGGTCGCCGCCCCGGACGTCACCGCCCGGATCGCCCTGACGTTCACCGCCAAACGCGACGACCTGGCCGAACGGGAACTACTCGGCCGCCGAAGCAAAGCCGGCCGGTCCCGCAATCGCGGTGACACCGAGATGGGCCAGCTCATCACCTCCCGGCTGCCGGGCCTGCTGGCCGCCCTGGTCGGCACCGGCGCCGGTGCTGTCCGCCTGATGGCAGCCCAGGACATCGCCGCGGTCGTGTGGGTCGCCTACGACCCGGCCGCCGCCGACGACCTGGACGCCCAACGCGCCCACGGCGACCCGGCGCCGATCAGCTGGGATGAGGCCGGCCCGGTCGGGGCGGTCGAGGAGTTCGGGTCCTACCGGCATGACAGCGCCGCCTCCGTCACCTGGGCGATGGTCCAGGCCCCCCGGGGCGCGGTGACCTCCCGCGTCCTGTCCGCACTGCTCGGACCCGCCCAAGGCGCGGTGCGTAAGCGGGTGACGTTGACCTACCGGCCGCACCGGGCCGGCGACGCCGCAGCCATCGTGGACAGCGACGTGCGGACCGCAGTCGGGCGGGAAAGCGCCCGGGCCGGGGAAGCCCGGGCGACCGAGACCGCCGCGCTGGCCGCCGCCCGGCAGACCGCCAAAGAAGAGGCCCGCGGCGCCGGGCTGACCCGGTTCGCGTTGCTGGTCACCGTCACCGCCGACCCGGCCGCCCTGGCCGACGTCGCCCAGCAGGTCGACCAGCTCGGCCGGGCCTCCCGGCTGCGGCTGCGGCGCTGCTACGGCACCCAAGCCGCCGCGTTCGCCGCCGCCCTCGGCGTCGGGATCGTCCTGCCCGCGCACGTCAGCAGCACCCTGGGCGGCGCCGCATGAGCGTGCTGACCCGCAAGGGCTACACCGGCCGGCACCTAGGCCGGGCCTCCTACCTGGAGGCGCCACCGGAGTGGCGGGCCACCACCGTGCAGGCCTGCGGGCTCTACCCGTTCGCGATCGGCTCCGGGAGCCCACCGATCGGCACCCCGCTGGGTCAGCACCTGAGCACCGGGCAGGCGGTGTGTTTCGACCCGTTCTCCTGGTTCACCCGGGCCCGGCTGATCTCCAACCCCAGCCTGGGGGTGCTAGGCCTACCAGGTCTCGGGAAGAGCACCCTGGTGCGCCGGTTGTGCATCGGCGCCGCGGCCAGCGGCGCCGTCCCGTTGGTGCTGGGTGACACCCGGCCGGACTACGTCGCCCTCGTCCAGGCCCTGGGCGGTCAGGTCATCCGGCTCGGCCGCGGGTTCGGGGCGCTGAACGTCCTCGATGACGGCGGCCTGCACGACGCGGCCGCGCTCATCGACGCGATGGCCCAGACCGCGCAGGACGAACGGAGCGAGCTGGCCGCCGACCCGCAGTACCGCGACTGGCTCGACGCCGCCGACACCCGCGTCACCCAGCTGCGGGACGAGGCAGTGCGGCTGCGGGAAGAGGCGCACGGCCGGCGGCTGAACCTGCTCGCCGCGCTGCTGACCGTGGTGCGCCGCTCCCCGGTCGATGACCACGAACTGACGATCCTGTCCGCCGCCCTGGCTCTGCTGAGCTCCTGGTACGCGGGCACGACGCCCCGCTCCTGCCGGACCTGATCGGCCTGCTCGAGCAAGCCCCAGAGCAGGTCCGGGCCGTCACCCTGGACCGCGGTGACCTGGCCAGCTACCGCCGGGTCGTCGACCCGCTGATGGTCACCCTCGGCAGCCTCACCCAAGGCGCGCTCGGCGCGGTGTTCGCCCAACCCACGACGGAACGGCTCCGCCTGGATGCCCCGGCGGTGTGCATGGACCTGAGCAGCATCTCCCCCGGTGACCATCAGCTGCAGGCCGCGGCGCTGCTGGCGTGCTGGTCCGCCGGGTTCGGCGCGGTCGAGGCCGCGAACGCCCTGGCCGACGTCGGGGCCGGCCCACAACGCCGGTTCCTGGTCGTGCTCGATGAGCTGTGGAAAGTCCTGCGGGCCGGCGAGGGCCTGGTCGACCGGGTCGATGAGCTGTCCCGGCTGAACCGGGCACAGGGCGTCGGGCAGTGCCTGATCACGCACAGCCTGGCGGACCTGTCGGCGCTGCGGACCTCCGACGACCGGGCCAAGGCCCGCGGGCTGTTCGAGCGGTGCGGCGCCGTCATCGTCGGCGGCCTCCCCCGCCAAGAACTGACCTCGCTGGAGGGCGTCGTCCCGCTGACGTCCGCCGAGGCGGACCTGCTGACGTCCTGGTCGACACCACCGAACTGGTCCGCGCTGGCCGAGCCACCCGGCCGGGGCCGGTTCCTGCTCAAAGTCGGCCAACGCCCCGGGGTGCCGTTCCGGACCCGGCTGACCCAGGCTGAGCACAGCTCCGGGGTGCACGACACCAACAGCCGGTGGAACGCGTGACCCCCAGCGACAGCACCGCCCAGGCCAACCGGGCGCGGACCGAGGCGCCGGACGGCGTGGAGCTGCCCACCGAGGTCCTCACCCCATACGGCGAACGCAGCAACCTCGCCGGCTGCCTCACCTGGCTGCCCGGGTGCGACCAGCCGACCCGGTACGCCACCGCAGCCTCGATCAGCGCCGCCCGCGAGCAGGGGAGCCGGTGAGCACGCCCGGCCGGTCCAGCGGCAGTGACACCGCCCTGGCGTGGGTGATCCCCGGCGCAGCAGCCCTGCTCGGGCTCGCTTCCCTGGCGCTGTGGACCGGCGGCGGCCTGGCGTCGGTGCTGACCGGCCACCGCTGGCCCCGCACTGCCCTGTCCCCGCTGCTGGTGGTCCGCCTGGCCCGGACCGGAGCCGCGGCGCTGTGGCCCGGCGTCGACCTCGCCCTGGTCGTGGTCCTGGCCGCCGCTGCCGCCCTCGCCCTGCTCCTGCCGGCCGGGCTGCTGGCGTTGGGTGTCCGGCGGCGCCGGCCGTCGCGGGCGGTGCGGTCCCTGGGCCGACCGGGCGATGTGCGCTCAATGCTGCCCGGGCCGGCGCAGGTCAAGGCCCGGTCGCTGCGCCCGTCGCTGGCCTCCTCCGGCCGCATCGCCGCCGCCGACCGGGGGGTGAGCCTGGGCCGGCTGGTGCCCCGCGGCCCGCTGCTGACCGCGTCCTGGGAGGACGTGCTCCTGGCCGTGATGGCACCCCGGTCGGGTAAGACCACCAGCTGGCGGTACCGGCCGCGCTGGCCGCGCCGGGTCCGGTCGTGCTGACCAGCAACAAAGCCGATGCCTGGGCGGCGACCGCCCGACTGCGCGGCCGGGACACCGGCGAGCGGGTGTGGACGTTTGACCCGCAGCACATCGCCCGGGAGCCACAGACGTGGGCGTGGGACCCGATCGCCGAGCTGGCCGGGGTGGCGGACGCCGAGCGGCTCGCCTCGCACTTCGTGCTCACCGTCGAGGACGACAAGGCCCGTGACATCTGGGGGCCGGCCGCCGCCGAACTGCTCGCCGCGCTGTTCCTGGCCGCGCACCTGGCCGGCACCGACCTGGCCGGCGCCTACAGCTGGCTGCAGGCCGAGACCGACCCGACCGCGGTCACCCTGCTCGAGCAGGGCGGCTACGGCGCGTTGGCCCGGTCGTTGCGGGCCAGCATGAAAGCACCCGCCGAGACCCGCGGGTCGGTGTTGTTCACCGCCCGCACCGCCTGCCGCTGCCTGCGGGACCCGCAGATCACCGCCTGGACCACCCCGCAGCCCTGGCTGGACGTGTTCGACCCGGCGGCGTTCGTGACCTCCCGACAGAGCCTGTACCTGCTGAGCAAGGACGGCGGTGGCAGTGCCGCGCCGCTGGTCGCCGCCCTCACCGACCGGGTGCTGCGCTGCGCGGTCCAGGCGGCCGAGGACCGCGGCGGGCGGCTGGACCCGCCGCTGCTCGCGGTGCTGGACGAGGCCGCGAACGTCTGCCGGATCGCCGACCTCCCGCAGCTCTACAGCCACCTGGGCTCCCGCGGCGTCGTGCCGCTGACGATCCTGCAGAGCTACGCCCAAGGCGAAGCCGTCTGGGGCAAGAGCGGGATGCGGTCGCTGTGGTCCGCCGCGACCGTCAAGCTGCTCGGCGCCGGCCTGGACGAAGCCAGCTTCGTCCAAGACGTGTCCCGCCTGGTCGGGGACCACGACGTCCCCACCGACTCCTTCTCCACCGGCCCGGGCCGGGCCACCCGCACCCACAGCAGCCGCAAGGAACCGATCCTGAGTGCCGCCCAGATCCGGGCCCTGCCCAAAGGCACCGCCCTGCTGCTGACCACCGGCGCCAAACCGGCGATGCTGCGCCTGCTGCCCTGGTACGACGGGCCCCGGGCCGCCGAGGTCACCGCGGCCGACGCAGCAGCGGTGCACCAGATCACCACCCGCACCACCCGGCCGCTGCCGGTGGTGCGGTGACACCCGCCGAGGTCCAGGCGCTGCTGACCCGGCAGGCGC
>JAABUM010004558.1_pt1 | contig 15499 bp, 16 predicted proteins | sample 5559161 | NCBI WGS metagenome assembly JAABUM01 (sample SAMN10711868, study PRJNA513369) | rock metagenome | isolation source: Antarctica rocks | place: Antarctica: Victoria Land, Siegfried Peak nord
CTACGAGCGCAAGCTGGACGGCGCGCAGGAGGCGCGCCTGATCGCCCTGGCCTGCGGCGCGCCGCCGGACGGCCGGGCGCGCTGGACGCTGCGCCTGCTGGCCAGCCGAATGGTCGAGTTGCGGCACACGGATGCCGTGTCGCACGAGACCGTGCGGCAGGTGCAGCTGTGGTGCACGGATCGGCATTGGAGCTCCGGAAGGCTTTTGAACAATTTCAATTCAAGCCGACCTTCGCGCTGAACTTCAAACTGGCGATGACCGTATATCCGAAAGCCAAGGCATCCATCGAGCAAGATGGAGTGGTCCTCTGTCCATCGGCGCCAGCAGTCGTGGAACGTTTGCTGCTGTGTCGGTAGAGTCCCTGCCCTCACCCTCCATCAATTTGGGGGCATCGTCAGCATGGCACTGCATTGCCCGGCCAATTCCGCGGCTTAGGGCTTGAGCTGAAACAACCGAGTCTCGATTGCGGGTAGGAATCGGTCAGCTGGTCGTACTAGCCTGGCGGGGTGATTGACGCTGCTGCCATCAAAGCTCGTTTCGAAGCACTCGCGCCGTTCTTTGGGGAGCGCGACCGTCGGCTGTGGGCCGCCAGTGAGGCCTATGCTGCCGGGCACGGTGGTATATATACTGGTGGTGTCGGCGGTGACGGGCATTGCTCGCAGCACGATCGGGCGCGGGCTTGTGGAGTTGGGGTATGGCAAGGACCAGCATCCTGGCCGCATCCGCCGTCCGGGCGGCGGTCGCAGGCCAAAGACCGAGACTGAACCCGGTCTGCTTGATGCGCTGGCGGACCTGGTGCAGTCGGCCACGCGCGGCGACCCGGAGGCAGCATTGCTGTGGGTCAGCCGCAGCCAACGCTGTCTGGCCCGTGCCTTGGCCGAGCGCGGCTTCAGCGCCAGCCAGAAGCTGGTCGGAAGGCTGCTGCGCTGCTTGGGGTTCAGCTTGCAAGCCAACAGCAAGATCCGGGAAGGCACGCACCATCCGGATCGCAACGCGCAGTTCGAATACATCAACGCCCAGGTGCGGGCGTTCCAAGCCGCCGGTCAGCCTGCCATTTCGGTCGACATCAAAAAGAAAGAGCTGGTCGGCGACTTCAAGAACGCTGGGCGTGAACTGCGCCCCAAAGGCCAGCCGGAGCCAGTCCGGGTGCACGACTTCGCCCTGCTGGAGCTGGGCAAGGTGGCGCCCTACGGCGTCTACGACATCGCGGCCAACACAGGCTGGGTCTGTGGACCGGCTCCCAACCTTGACCCCGTATGCCGCGCCTACAAGCACCTGTTCTCAAACGGCATTTAGCCCGTTGATCCGGGTCAATGTTGGATACTGGGGTTGACCCCGCCGGAAATGCAATATCCCGTTTATTATCAGACCTCAAGCGGTCACCGCGGGTAGGGTCAAGGTTGGAAGCCTATCCACAGTCGCTCCCCTAGTATCTTGGCCAGAGCGATACGGAGCGCTGCATGATTGTGCTTTGGCGCTATCAAACGCCGTGCGCTCCTCAACTTCTGCTGAGCAGCCCCTCGTACCCAAGCGGCAGCGCGGCTCAGCCGACCTGTGTCCGCCCCGGCTTTTTTACCTCCCCGAAGATGACCGGTCCGTCCTGGCGAAAAAGGGACAAGATCTCCGAAGCCGAGACGCCCAGCCCTAGACCGATCGCGATAATGCCGCCCGTGGACGTGCCGACGATGAGGTCGAAGTGGTCCACAATGCGTTCGCCCGTTGCCTCCTCGACTTGCGCCAGGAAGCCCGCTGGGAGCGCGCCTTTGATGCCGCCGCCGTCAATTGAGAGGATGCGCTTAATGCCGGTCATGGCCGCCATTGGGATGCACGCCGCCACCTTTCCAATCGTCGGATGACAGCCATTCCTCAAAATAGAAGAGCCACAGCGCCGCCCAGGGCACGACGGTCTGGGACAGGCGCTCGTGCGCGGCCCACTCGCCTGCGCCGGGCAGGTACAAGCAAAGCCGCGGCGGGGATTGCTGGTAGACGTGCGGCAGCTTGCGTCCATCGGCGAGGGCAACGAGGTCGGGGGCCACGACGATCACCTCGGGTCCGCCGTCGCGCCGAGGGTAGTTAACGCGAACAGCATATAATCGGCTGAGTGGCGTAGGCTGCGCCTCGAAATCCCAGACAAGCCGCCCCGCGCGCAGGCTGCCCTTGCCCGAGCCGGTGACCGCATCTCGCCTGAGGTCGAAGAACTGCTGCGCGGTAGTCAGCGGGCGCGGTTGGTCGAAGCGCATCCCGTGCCGTCAGGTCCCATAGAAGGTGTTGCGCCGCACGGGCGATCCAACCCCAGTCCCGACAGTGAGGCCGACCGATGGCGCGACAGTCAGGCGCCCGCTGGTCCGCGCTCCTGAAACTGCCCCGGTCAGCGCGTCCATAGCCGCACGCGCTGGCTTGTCGCCGAACGACTCCGTAAGGCTCTTGGTCAGCTGGTCGAGGCCTGCCAGGCTCACAAGCTTGTCCAGGTCGGCCGAGAAACGTGAATGCCACTCGAAAAACGCCGCCGCGAGCGCGGGCTCGGTGTTCCACTTCTCAGCAAAGTTTTCGCCCGCCGTCGTCTCGTTCGGGATGTGCCAATGCACCCCGCCCGGCCCAGGCTGCTCCTCAACAAAGACCGGCATGAAGCGGACGATGCTTTGCAGCAGGTCCAGCTCGCTGTCGAACTCGAAGCCCGTGACGCAGTAGGTGTAACTTCGCGTCGCGAGCGTGGTGATGATGACCGAGATCGGGGCGAGCCCCAGGTTCGACTTCGCGAAGTGGACGTCGCGGTTGCGCTTCGCGAGCTGCACCGCCCGGCGCAGGACGCCCTTAGTGGCCATGGGCGAAGGATAAGGCTCGACGCTGGCCTGAGCGCTGCGATCCTCCGCGAGGCCGCCCTTGAGCAGGCGCATGCGCGGCTGCAGCTTCGCCTGAGCTTCGAACAAGGCACGGTAGCCCCTCGGGTTCGTCGGCTTCCACGCGCTTAGTTTCTTGTCGGGGACGAGTTCGCCACCCCGGTCGCAGGAGGGATTGGCAACCGCGGGCGTGATGTCCATGTGGAACTCGCCGACGTAGTTGAGGCGCCAGCAGCGCGGCTTCTCCTCCAGCATCGAGCTGTAGCGGCCGTTCTGCCGCAGGCGATCGCCTATGCGCGCCTTCAGGAACGCCGGCGGCATGTGTAATCCTAGTTCCGGCACAAGGCAGACCAGGTCTACGTCGTGTTCGTCGTGGCCGAACGGCCTGACCGTGGTGCCCAGCGCCGTGGACCCCTGGACGTAAACAGCGATTCCTTGAAGTAGCGGATCGTCCGACCCGGCCAGCCATTCGCCTACCGCGCTGTAGTGCCCTTCGGCCAGTTTGCCTTGTGTGTCGGTCAGTTCCAGCGCTTGGCATACCCGCTCAAGCGCACCTGCCAATTCGCCTTTCCTGAGTGCTAGCCGGTGATCGACGTACATCGGAGCCATCCTTACTGCGTTCTTGGACGGCTGTGGGTACAGCCTCGCGAGTCGCTCGACGCGTGCTACATTATGTGCGAATATCCAACATGATTGGAAGACATTTCCTCTTAGGCCAGCGTTAGCGTTAAGTTAGCGGGTCGCGCAGGCCGGCTGCGGGAAGGACTGGTGCTCGGTGGCGAACAACTTCACCCTGGAGCTTGTCACATGACGGAGGACGGCGTGCTCGATCAACCGACCCTAGCTCGGCGCCTCCGCAAGGCGCGGGAAGATCGCGGACTCACTCAGCAGGACGCGGCGGACGCACTCGGCATCAGCCGCACCGCCGTGACCCAGATTGAAGGCGGCAGCCGTTCGGTCTCGACTCTCGAACTCACTCGGTTTGCAGAACTCTTGCGCCAGTCCGTGGGCGACCTGCTCGCGGACAATGGTGCCGTGCCCGACGACGATGTGCTCGTCATGCTGTATCGAGGCAACGAGGGTCTGGCCGGCGAAGAACCACGCGCCGGCGTCGACCGCTGCATCGTGCTGTTCCGCGCCGGCGCGGCGCTCGCGAAGCTGCTTGGGCGCGAGACCAGCCCAGCCGGGCTGCCGGAGTACACGCCGCGCCCGCCGCGCGGCGTTGGTGAAGCGATCGAGCAAGGGACCGCGTCTGCCGAGCGGGAACGCCGCCGGCTCGGCCTCGGCGACGCGCCGGTCGGCGACGTGGCGGACGTAGTAGGGTCGCAAGGTCTATGGGTCGCGCGCGCCAACCTCGGAGACGCCGTCTCGGGTCTGTTCCTGCGCGACCCCTCGTTCGGCATGGCGGTGATTGTTAACGCTACCCACGCCCGGGGGCGCCGTCGCTTCTCCTACGCTCACGAATACGCTCACGCGCTGCTCGACCGTGGCCAGGGTGGGCGTGAAGCCTCGGTTACCCGGGTCGGCAACGCGGCTGAGCTGGCCGAGAAGCGCGCCAACGCCTTCGCCGCGGCTTTCCTGATGCCGCAGGGCGGGGTGGCGGAGTTGTTGCGCTCGCTCGACAAGGGGCGAGCGAGCCGGCACGAGCACGCCGTCTTCGACGTGGCGACCGGGCACGGCACCGCGGGCGAGGTCCGGCCGCCGCCGCGCTCACAGCGGATCACCTTTCAGGATGCGGCCTTCCTCGCGCGCCACTTCGGGGCAAGCTACCCGGCGGGAGTGTATCGGCTGAAGAGCCTTGGGCGCATTTCTTCGGCGGAATGCACCGAGTTGCTGAGGCAGGAGGACAACGGGAGAAGGCTTCTCAAGGCTCTTCGGCGGCACTGGGACCTAGAGGAAGAACCGGACAACGGCGGCGTCGGGCAGCCGGGGCCGGGAGACGAGCTGACCAGCCAGGTCGCCTGGCTCGCTATCGAGGCATACCGGCGCGAGGAAATCTCGCGTGGTAGGCTGCTGGAACTGGCGGGACCGCTGGAAATGCCAGGCCGTGAGCTACTCGACCTCGCCGAGGCAGCACGCACCGAGTGACAGGAAGCGCAAGGGACACGTCCGCACCGGCCCTGCCTTCAATGCCCTCTCGCGCTCTGCTGGTCGTCGCCGACGCTTCGGTGCTGATAAATTTCCTCGTCGTGGACCGCATGGACCTGATCTCGCGTTACACCCGCCGCGTGCTGGTCACGGACCACGTCGCTGCTGAGATCGCTTCGGCCTATCCAGACCAGCGGCGGCGTTATAAGGACGCCCTCGCGGCGGAGATGGTTGAGGAGTTGCGGGTGGACGAACAGGCGGAGCTGACGCTCTTCGGGCGTTTGGCCGCGCCGGGGCGCCTTGGTGTCGGCGAGTGTTCGGCCATAGCGGTTGCGGTGTTGCGCCGACACGCGCTCGCAATCGACGACCGGCGGGCGATCCGCGAGGCTAGGGCGCTCGACCCCGCGCTGGAGGTTCTTGGCACGCAGTCGGTGATGGTCGAGATGATCGGGCAGGGCCTACTAACCGTTGTGGAAGCCGACACGCTGCTAACCGAATGGGCCGACAAGCACCGCTTTAGGCTCAGGATTGCCAGCTTTGCCGAGCTGATGTAACGGAGTTAGCCCCAATACTGTTCACTTTGCGATTCGGATGGCGGCGCTGAATTCGGTGCGCGTGGTCGGCTGTGGCGTACGCGGGCGCAATGGATAGCCGCTCATCTTGCGCTTGACCCCGCGCGGCACCTGCCTGCCGCGAGAGCGCGCCACGCGCTCCTCCAGGATCTCGTCCAGCACGTCCTCATGCAGGGCGAGCCTGTGTTGAGGGGGGAAAAGCCGCGAGCAGCGGCAGCTTGCGGCGCACCACGCGCACGGCATGCAGGAACGACAGCCGATCCGGGTCTTCATCGGCCCGCAGCGCTGCCTCGTGCATAAGCCCGCGCACGGCGAAGTGCGCGAGCAGCAGGCCCCAGAACTCCTGGCGCACCAGGTCCGGGGTTTTGCTGCGCAGCACGACCTGTGCCCCGCGCAGCTGGGTCTTCAGCTCGGCCAGCGCGCCCTCGATCTCCCAGCGCTCGTGATACAAGGCAGCCAAGTCCGCAGCCGGCGCCTGCGCCGGGTCCCCGATCGTGGTCACCAGCCGATACAGCGGCTCGGCGTCCGCCACGCCCTCCAGCCGGTATTCCACCACGCGCACCTGCACGCCGTTGGTCGCGTGCCGCCGGTCCTTCTCGCTCGGGTAGACCACGGAAAGATAAGACCCGTCGGCCAGCACCGTTGCCCGCGGCAGCCGCAGGTTGCTCTTCACCCGCCACAACAGGTCAGCACCGGTGGCTGTCGCTTTTCGCCACAGCGCATACCCGAAGAAATGCCGGTCAGCCAGGCACAGCATGCTCGGCCGCAGGGCCTGCACCACGTCATGGGCCAGCGTCGTCTCGCTGCCCGCGGTGCGGCCCAGTTTGGCGCCAAACAGCACGTGCGTGCCGTTCTCCACCAAGGCCACGAAACGAAGCTGCGGGAACGCGCTTTCGCCGCGGCTGGCGCCTGGGTAGCCGAAGCTGGTGCCGTTCTCGGCCGTGTCGGCCACATCCAGGCTGGAGCCGTCCAGGCTCACCAGCCGCCACCCTCGATACCACGCCCCTTTGGTGACGCGCGTGGCGACGGGCTGCACCACCTGCTCGTAAAGCCGGCGCAGCGGCATCTCGCCGAGGCGGCTGCGCGCCTGCGAGATGCCGCTTTTGCCCGCGACCTTGACCGCATCGGCGCCCCACAGCCAGCGCAGGCCTTCCAACAGGCAGCGCAGCACCTCACGGGTGCTGGACCCCATGTACAGCGCCATGGCGATGGCGTAGTACACCATCACCTGCGCCGGCAGGTCACGCTCGCGCTCGCTCGCCCTGCCGGTCTCGGCCAGAACCTGCTGCACCCGGCCCGGCGGGAACGTTTTGGCGATCACGCCCAGGCTGATGTGGTCGCTGACACGAACGCCGGCTGGAAGGCCCGCAGGAACACCCGCCATCGCTGTCGATCCCAGAAAGTTCGACCGGTGATATAGGGCGGCTAAAAGCCTAAATGAACAGTATTGGAGTTAGCCCGTTTGGCCCGTTGCCGCCGCAAGCACCCTTCTGATCTGTTCAGGCCGCCAGTCGCCCTTGCCGGCGGGAGTGGGCACGCCACGGTTCGTGAGGGCCTCGGCCAGCTCGTGCAGGGTGCGCGCGCCCGCCCTTCGCGCTGCATCTATATAGGGTACGATTTCGGCGGCTCGCGCCCGAGCTTGGGTGCTCTTGAACGCTGCGGCCGCGCGCGCCGCGGCCGGCGTGCCGGACCGGAGCTGGGGGTTGCCCAGCACGGTCCCTCATGCTTTGGCTGCGGCCAGCGCCGCCCGCGTGCGCTGCGAAATGGCGTTGGTGCACTTCGATAATCTGAAGGGGTGGTAGGATGCCGTTCCCTTTCTGGTTCTCATCGTCCCGATGCCGCACAAACACAACGTCGATCGCCGTCACCACATCCCGAAGATGTCGTTCAAGGTGCAGAACTGGCCGGCCTATGAAGCAGGCCTGCGCCGGCGCGGCAGCCTTACTTTGTGGATCGAGGACGCCGCTCTGGACTGCTGGCAGACCTTTGGGCCAAGTGGTCAGGCCCGGTTTAAGGACGCAGCCATCCAGACCAGCCTGATGCTGCGCACGGCGTTCAAGCTGGCGTTGCGCCAAACTGAAAGCCTGATGACATCGGTGCTGACGTTGATGGGCTTGACGCTCTCGGCACCTGATCACACCACGGTCAGCCGTCGCGCCGTGGCGTTGCGGGTCATGCAACCGGCCTCGGTGCCATACGGTCCGTTGCACGTGTTGATCGACAGCACCGGCCTGCAAGTCTACGGAGCGGGCCAATGGTGGGAGGCGAAGCATGGCGCGAAGTCGCGCAAGCTGCATCTGGCGGTCGATGCCGTCAGTGGCGTGATCGTGGCACAAACGCTGACCGATCAGGACACGGATGATCCATCACAGGTAGCACCGCTGCTCGATCAAATCGATGACCCGATTGGCCGGGTGACGGCGGATGGCGCGTATGATGGCGCGCCCACCTATCAGACGATCGCGGCGTATGGTGATGGCATCGAGGTGGTGATCCCGCCGCGTTCAACGGCTGTCCCTAGCGGCGATCCGGGTGTGCCGACACAGCGTGACCGCCATCTGGCGATGATCGCGGAACAGGGCCGCCTGGGCTGGCAGGTCGCCACCGACTACGGCCAGCGTTCGTTAGCGGAAACGACCATGGGTCGCTACAAGGCGCTGATCGGACCCCGGCTGCGGGCCCGCGGCTTCGCCGCCCAGCAGACTGACGCTACCATCGGCGTGGCGGTGCTGAACCGGATGCTGGCGGCCGGAGGCCCAGATTCCGTCCGTCGCCAGCCGGTCATCGCGTAGCAGTCGAGGCGGTGGGGCCATCTCGACCCCCAGCCGCCAAGTGCACCAACGCCGATCCGAAGACCTTGCTCCGACCTGCGGCCGACACCGTTCTCAAGACGTGGCCGGTGAGCACGGACGTGAACAGCGTGTGGCACAACGGGGTCGAGTTGCTCCGCCCCATGCGGGAGGAGAGCGTTGTTGGCAGCCCTGATCCTGCCTGATGAGTGACGCTCAGGCGGGAGGGTTGAGCCTGGCCAGGGCTTTGAGCATCACTTCCGGGGCTTGCTCGTGGGGAATGCCCAGGGACCTGAGGACTGTAACCAACATCAGGGCCGCAACTGTCTCCGAGCTGTCCGTAGGGCTCCAGAGGTCAGAGCCTCTGATGATCGCCTTGACCTCGGCGTTGATCTCTTCCTTCGTCATGAGCCATCTCCGGTTCGAGTGCGACAAGATCCCGACAAAGCTTGGCGCAAAGCCGGAATGAGATTTCATGCGCAGCCCCGGGGTATGAAGGCTATCAGGTGATCTGGGGATGTTGATCGGGTTGGTCGCCGCTTGCTGGGCTGCCGCGACCGGCAATGCCCTGCTGGTCCACGTCGAGCACAACCAGCCCACCCTGCACGCGGCCCTAGCCGGGCTGTGCTCCACCGGGTGCCCCTTCGACAGCCATGAAACCGTGGACCGCGGCCGCCATGGACGCCAGGAGCATGGACGGTGGCGATGACCGTCCTGGGGCCGGGCACCTTGCTTTCTTGGCCCTCCGGCTGACCACGGCCGCATGGCCAGAGTTGGCCGGACGCGGATTGTCCGGTTTGAGGTGAAAACTGTGGAAAGCTGCCGTTCGATCGCCTTGGCGCACACTGCGGCGCCCCGTGGTGCAGGACGTCAACGGGTGACGTGGGTGCCGGGCCGCCGCCCATCGTTCCATCGGCCGCCGATTGCCCGCTCGATCTGCGCGGCCAACTGCAGCAGCAGTCCGTCATCAGCCTGCTTCGCCTGCGCCTGGATGCCCAGCGGGACTTCGTTCTCCTGCATGCCCAATGGCAGGGAAACCGCCGGGATGCCGCAAAGGTTGGCCAGCGGGGTATAGGCAAAATTGCGCCAAAGATTGCCGAACCAATCGAGCACGGAAGGATTGTCGCTCAGCGTCAGATACTCCGTGGTGCCGATCGGTGGTGTGGGCAGGACGGTGATCGGGGTCAGGATGATGTCCCAGTTCTCGAAGAACCGGCCGAAGCCGCGGGCAGTGGTGTTGAACACCGCCTGCATCTGCGCCCGCTCGGTATAGGTGATGTGCCGCCCGGCCTCCCAGATGCGGATGTTGATCGGCTCGACCAGCGCCTCCGGCGGTCGCTCAAGGCCGAGCGGCGCCAGCAGGTTGGCGATGGTCTGCGCGAAGTTGCTGATGTAGCAGGTCGTCTGCGCGGCGAAGGCGGACCGGAAATCGATCGCCGGCAACGCCCAATCGACGTGATGTCCCAGCCGTTCCAACAAGCTGCCGACCCGCTCCAGCTCCGCCACAAAATGCGGGATGGCGCGATAGTCGCCCCATTCATGCGACAGCGCGATGCGTAGCCGCGCCGGGTCGCGGCGGATCAGCTTGACATAGGGTTCGGCGGGCATCCAGTACGGCATGAACTCCCCGGGCGCGCCGCCGCGACACGCATCCACGAACGTGGCCGTGTCGCGCACCGTGCGGGTGTGACAGCCCTGGATGGAAACCAGGGCTCACGCATGAGATCGCCCAGGTAGCTCAGCTTGATTTGGCGAGTTTATCCTGGTTGAGAAAACGTCCACGAGCGGAGCTTAAACAGTCGCTTTCCGGTTAATGTCATACAGCTTGGTTCAACTCAGAGCTTCTCATGCGTAGCCCCTGGGATGGAAACCAGGCCGGTGAGGTCCGAGGCGTAGGGTGCGATGGAGAACACGCCGCGTGATGACTTCAGCCCGATATTGCCGCAGGCGCCGGCCGGGATTCGGATGGAGCTGCCACCATCCGTCGCATGCGAGATCGGCAGCACGCCCGCTGCCACCATGGCCGCCGTGCCGGCGGACGACCCGTTGGTGGTGATGTCGAGGTCCCACGGGTTGCGCGTCACGTAGACCGCCGGGTTCTCCGCGGCGGAGCAGACGCCGAACTCCGGCGTGGCGGTGCGGCCGATCACGTTGAGTCCGGCCTGGCGTATGCGCCCCGCCAAGTAGCTGTCCGCCGCCATCCGATTGCCGCGCATCAGGCGCGAGCCCATTTCCTGCAGCCGGCCCGCCAGGGTGGGACCCAGATCCTTGATCAAAAATGGCACGCCGGCGAACGGGCCGGCCGCGTTCATCCCGTCTCGCAGCGGGTCGGCGACGGCGTCTGCGAACACCTCCACCACCGCCGACAGCGCCGGGTTCACCAGGGCGATGCCGGCGGCGGCTTGCTGCGCCAGTTCAGTGGGCGTGACCTCGCCGGCACGCACACGCGCGGCCAGCGCCGTCGCGTCGTGCGCCGTCCATTCGTCCCAACTCATCGCCTGCGTCATGTTGTGACCTGTCCTTACTTCTGCCGCATGCCCAGGCGGGCTTGTGCGCCGCAGCATAGCTCGGCCTAATGCTGCAACCCAATGGGAGGAGATCCGCGATGCTGACACGCCGCAACTTGCTTGCCGCCTCGGGCGCCGCCCTCGCTGCGCCCAGCCTGTCGCGCGCCGCGAGCAGCAGCGTGATGAAGTTCATTCCGCAATCCGACCTCACGGTGCTGGACCCGATCTGGCCCACCGCCTACGTCACCCGCAATCACGGGCTCATGGTCTTCGACACGCTCTACGGCATCGACAGCACCTACGCCGCACAGCCGCAGATGGTCGCCGGGCATGTCGCGGAGAATGACGGCAAGCAGTGGCGGATGACTTTGCGCCCCGGGCTTAAGTTCCACGACGGCACCCCGGTGCTGGCGCGGGATTGCGTGTCGTCCATCAATCGCTGGGGCAAGCGCGACGCGGTGGGGCAGACCGTCTTGGCCTATACCGACGAACTGTCCGCACCGGACGACAAGACCATTGTGTTCAAGCTGAAGAAGCCTTTCGCTCTGCTGCCGGACATGCTGGGCAAGGTGGGCAGCAGCATCTGCGCGATCATGCCCGAGTGCTTGGCCCGCACCGACCCCTTCACCCAGGTGACCGAGATGGTCGGCAGCGGTCCATTCCGCTTTGTTGCCAGCGAGCGCGTCATCGGCAGCCTGGTGGTCTACGAGAAGTTCGCCGACTATGTGCCGCGTGACGGCGGTACGCCGCAATGGACTTCCGGTCCCAAGCGCGTCTCGTTGGATCGGGTGGAGTGGCACCCGATACCGGACCTGGCCACCGCTGCGGCGGCCATGCAGAGTAGGGAAATGGACTGGTGGGAAACGGTCAGCGCGGATGTGATGCCACTGCTCAAGGGCCTGCAGGCGCAAATTGCCGACCCGACCGGGTATGTCGGCTGTCTGAGGATGAACGAAGCGCAGCCGCCGTTCGACAACCCGGCGATCCGCCGCGTGCTGCTGCAGGTCATTGACCAGGTCGACTACATGCAAGCGGTGACTGGCGATGATCCGAAGCTGCGTCACACGCCCACGGGTTTCTTCTGTCCCGGCCTGCCAATGGCGAGCGAAGCCGGGTTGGAAGTGTTCACCAAGCCGCGCGACTTCGCCGCGGCGAAGCGGGCGCTGGCGGAGGCCGGTTACAAGGGCGAGAAAGTGGTGCTGATGGGCGCCTCTGACCTGCCGAACCTAAAGGCGCTGGGGGACGTGTCCACGGACCTGCTCGCGCGCGCTGGGTTCAACGTGGATTACCAGGTGCTGGACTGGGGCACGGTCGTGCAGCGCCGCACCCGCAAAGAGCCGGTGAGCCAAGGCGGCTGGAGCATCTTCGGCACCTTTTGGGCCGGCCTTGACCAGGCGACCCCGGCGAACAACGCCTTCCTGCGCAGCCCCGGCGAAAACGGCACCTTCGGCTGGCCGAAGAGCGAGGCGCTGGAAGCGATGCGGCAGCAATGGCTGGACACCCTGGATCCAGCGGCACAGAAGGCGCTGGCGGCACGGATCCAGCACCAGGCGTTGATCGACCTGCCTTACGTGCCTGTGGGACAATATTTCTTCTCAACCGTGTACCAGAACAACGTGAGCGGCGTGTTGGAAGGACCTCCCTTGTTCTGGAATGTCAGGAAAGCGTCGTGAACTCTCGGCCGTTCGCCTGCGCCGTTGCACCGGGCCTGACCGTGCCATGTTCGGCGCGACGGTCTCAATCGCAATGCCGCTGAAGAGGGGCTTAGCGCGACCTCGGCACCATCCGGGCCTGGCCGGAGGACGAACTCGCTATCGCGGGAGTGGTGCTCTCGGCGCCTGACTGCGTGCGGCGTCGAGGGCGTGGTTCAAATCCGGCTAACACCCAAAACGAGAAATCCCTTTACCATCAGAGCTATATCAATTTCCGGTGTTACCAGGAAATGACACGTTTTGAACCACGCCCCGCTGGCGAAGGGTCCGTTCGCAGCGTAACGTTCCCGGTATCTGTCGAGCAGGATTACCTGGTAGTCGAGGTCTGATGACGCCCTATGAACACCTCGCCGAACTCGGCCTTTCCCTGCCGCCGCTGCCCACGCCGATTGGCAACTACGTGCCGGCGGTTCGCGAGGGCAATCTGCTGTTCCTCTCGGGGCAGGGGCCGCGTGAGGCCGACGGCAGCTTTCATTCCGGCAAGGTCGGCCTTGATGTCACGATCGAGAAGGCGCGGGGTCACGCGCAACTGGTCGGGCTCAACCTGCTCGCGGCGATGCACGCCGAATTGGGCGATCTCGGCCGGGTCCGCCGCGTGGTCAAGCTGCTCGGGATGGTCAACGCCACGCCCGACTTCGGCGAGCATCCGGCGGTCATCAACGGTTGTTCCGATCTGTTCGTGGCCGTGTTCGGCGAGGCCGGGCGGCACGCGCGATCGGCGGTCGGATTCGCGTCACTGCCCCGCGGGATCACGGTCGAGATCGAGGCGATAGTAGCCGTGACGTAATCCGTCCTGTAGCGTTCGCGCATGACGGATTTGCGCGCGGAGTTGGGGCTGCGGCCCATCATCAACGTCTCCGGGACCATGACCGCGCTTGGCGCCTCAATCGTGGTGCCCGAAGCGGTGCGGGCGGTAACGGCGATCCTGCCGCAATTCGTGGAGGTCAACGATCTGCAGCGCCGGGCCAGCCGCTCGATCGCTGAAGCGTGCGGGGCCGAGGCCGGCTTCGTCACCGCGTCGGCGGCGGCGGGCATCAGCCTGGCGATCGCCGGGTGCATGACCGGCGCCGACCTGGCACGTGTCGAGCGCCTGCCGAATACGACTGGCATGAAGGACGAGGTTGCGGTCCAGCTCGGCCATCTCGTCGGCTACGGCGCGCCGATCGATCAGGCGATCCGCCTCACCGGCGCCAAGGTGGTCGGCGTCGGACAGGCGACCGACGTGCGGCCGTATCAGCTCGAGGGCGCGCTGAACGAGCTGACCGCCGCAATCTTGTTCGTTGTCTCGCACCACACCGTTCAATATGGCCAGATGACGCTCGAGGAAGTGGTCGACCTCGCGCACGCGAAGGGTGTGCCGGTGATCGTCGACGGCGCTTCGGAGTACGACCTGAAGGGCTTCCTCGCGTCGGGCGCCGACATCGCCGTATACAGTGCGCACAAATTCCTGGGCGGACCGACCGCCGGCATCGTGGCCGGCCGGAAAGACCTCGTGCGCGCCGCGTTCCTCCAGAATGGCGGCATCGGCCGTGGCATGAAGGTCGGCAAGGAGGGCGTGGCCGGCACGATCGCGGCACTCGACGCTTGGGCCAAGCGCGACCACGCGGCGGTGCGCGCGCGCGAAACGAGCTATCTGCATTTCTGGCAGGAGCGCCTGTCCCGCTGGGCCGGCATCAACGCCAGGATCGTGCCGGACCCGACGCACAATCCGCTTGACCGCCTCGAAGTGCACGTCGACCCGGCCGATGCCGGCATCACCGCCTGGGACCTCGCCGACGCGCTCGCCGCCGGCGATCCGCCGTTGATCGTCCGCGACCACGAGATCGAGCTGGGGTTCTTCTTCCTGGACCCGTGCAATCTCCACCCAGGGGAGGAGAAGGTGGTCGCCGACCGTTTCGACCAGGAACTCGAGCGCGCCCGCGGCCTGAACGCGCCCGCCTCGACCCATGTGGCCGATCGCCGGCGACGTCGTTTTGAGCGCCTGCTGCGCTGGCCGGATTAGGAGAGAACGATGAACGAACCGCAAAACCCCCGTCGTGACCTGCTGAAACTGGGGGGCGCTGGTCTCGCTCTGACCGCCGCTCTCGACATCGGCAAGGCCAAGGCCCAGTCCGCGCCCACCAGCCTGCTGCGCAAAGTGCTCGATCGCGGCCGCCTGCTCGTCGGCACCGGCAGCACCAATGCGCCCTGGCATTTCGAGGACGAGAAGGGCCAGCTCACCGGCATGGACATCGCCATGGCGCGCATCCTCGCCAAGGCGCTGTTCGACGACGACAGCAAGATCGATTTCGTGCGTCAGGATCCGGCCGCCCGCATCCCGAACATCACCATCGGCAAGGTCGACATCACCATCCAGTTCATGACGATCTCCGCCCAGCGTGCGCAACTGGTCGCGTTCAGCCGGCCGTATTACATCGAGGGCGTGGCGCTGCTGGTGCGGCCGGACGCCGAGATGAAGACCTTCGACCAGATATTGGCGGCCGGGTCGAAGACCCGCGTTTCGGTGCTGCAGAACGTGGACGCGGACAATCTCGTGCATGCGGTCCTGCCGCAGGCGACGGTGATGCAGGTCGATACACAGGCGAATGTGATCCAGGCGCTGGAAAGCCGGCGGGTGGAGGGCGCGGCGGTCGATTTGTCGACGGTGCGCTGGATGGTCGCGCGCAACCCCGGACGTTACGGGGACGCAGGCAAGGCGTGGTCGAGCCAGCTCTACGGTGCGGCGATGCGGCAAGGCGATCCGGACTGGCTGCAATTCGTCAACACGGTCTTCACCGTGGCAATGTATGGCCATCAGACGCAGATCTACGATGACGCGTTCAAGACCTTCTTTGGCTTGGAACCGCCGCAACGCAAGCCTGGATTTCCGAACGTCTGAGAACATCCGGCGCTGATATATACCCCGACTCTTCGGGAACCCGAAAAAAGCCCCTTGCGAATCAGTTCTGTGCCGACTCTAGTCCTTTCCATGATCCGCGCCGGCTTCCTCGACC
>JAABUM010004560.1_pt1 | contig 15492 bp, 13 predicted proteins | sample 5559161 | NCBI WGS metagenome assembly JAABUM01 (sample SAMN10711868, study PRJNA513369) | rock metagenome | isolation source: Antarctica rocks | place: Antarctica: Victoria Land, Siegfried Peak nord
GCTGGAGATCGTCAAGCGCTCGGACACTCAGAAAGGCTTTGTGGTCCTGCCCAAGCGCTGGATCGTGGAGCGCACCTTCGCCTGGCTCGGGCGCTATCGCCGGTTGAGCAAGGACTATGAGGCGCAGGCGGAGAGCAGTGCCGCCATGGTCTATGTGGCTATGATCAAGATCATGCTCCGTCGCGAATCGGCGTGCCCTTGACCCTTTTCACACAGCTTCATAGAGTAAGGCGCTCAGCTACAAGCGGTTGGTCGAACTGGAAGCCCACCTGCGCGCTGAGGTGGAGGTGTTGTTTGCGCTGGCAGAGCACATGGATGAGCGTGAACGGTCCGATGGCCTGGTCGTGCGGGACGAGATCGCGCGGCGAGAAGAGCGACTGACGCAGTTGGCGGTGGCCAAGGCGGTCCTTGAGGAGCGTGCGCGTGACCGAGCGGCTCTGGAGCAGACGGCGTATGCGGAGATGCTGGCGCACCGGGCGGAGCAGGAGCGCACGACGGGACGCCGCCCGCGCGGGCGGGCGCCCACACCGCCTGTGCCGGGTCCGCGGGCCAAGGATCAGGACACCGTCACCGATCCCGACTCGCGGATCATGAAGAATCCGACCGATCAGGGCTTCGACCAGGACGACAACGTGCAGTTGCGGTGGATCAGGTCAGCCTACTCATCGTGGGGACCGCGCTCTCCAACCATCCTAACGACGCGCGCGAAGCGGAACCCACCCTCGCCGCGATCCCGCCAGAAGTGGGCACGCCAGGCGCGGCGGCGCTGGATCACGGCTACTGGGGTCCCGCGACGCTGGCGGCGTGCGCCCGCCGGGGGATTGAGCCCTACATCGCCACCGGCCGCGAACCCCATCACCAGAGTTGGCGGGAACGCTTCGCGCCAGAGCCCGACCCGCCACCGGAGGATGCCAGTCTTCAGGTCAAGATGGCGTACAAGCTCAGGACCGCTGTGGGGAAGGCTATCTATGGCGCGCGTAAATACACGGTCGAGCCCGTCTTGGGCATCATCACCGCGGTGCTCGGCTTCCGCCAGTTCTCGGTGCGCGGCGCAGCGGCCGTCGCTGGCGAATGGCTCCTGGTCTGCCTGGCCTTCAATCTCAAGCGCTTGCATACCTTGTCCGCGGTCCAGTAAGGAGGAGTGGTCGTGGGCATCCCCCCGCAGGCGGGCATCCCCAGCCGTGTCCCGCCCATGGCCGCATGGCGCGCACACGCCGCGGTTGGCAGAGCGTTCTACCCCGGCAGCGGTACCTCGCTCACGCAGACCATAACGTCGTTCTCTCCGACAGACTGCTAGGCACTTCTATCCCGCCCGTGCGTCCTACTAGAAGCAGATCCCCGTTCTGCTCTGCCACCGCGGCTGGTATCCATCGCGCACTGATACCTGACACGGCGGAGACGCCGACGATGAAAAGCACGAAAAGGTTGAGGTCGCCCTCGGAGACAGCCGGTATAGCCAGGGCGGCGCCGCATAGACGCGTTGATGTCAGCCAGAAAAGCATGGTCCCAGAGACAATGACTGCTATCGCCCCGGCTGTCGGATGCTCCCCAGTTATGCGACGCACGTCACCCTTGTCCTGGGGAAGAGCCGCTCATACGTGAGCAACACGGAACAGCCAGGCTAGGCCGCCGGGGCCGTGTCCGTCAACAGGTCCCGGGCGCCGCCCCGTGTGAGGCCGGCGGATCAAGCCGCGTGGGCTGTGTGTATGTCACGGCTGTCATGGTACCCTGGGGGGATGGAGACAGCACCCACGCCACTCCTGGCGACGCTCGACGCCGTCTTGGAGCGGATCACCTACGCCAACGAGGAGACCGGCTACACCGTCGCCCGTGTGCTGCCCGCGCGCGGTGGGGGTGGGGACCTGCTGACAGTCGTGGGCAGCCTGCTGGGGGCGCAGCCGGGGGAGAGCCTGCGCCTGCAGGGGCGGTGGACCAGCCACGCGCAGTATGGCCGCCAGTTCGAGGTGAGTTCCTTCACCACCGTGCTGCCGGCGACAACACAGGGCATCCAGCGCTACCTGGGCTCGGGACTGATCAAGGGCATCGGCCCCAAGATGGCCGCGCGCATCGTGGCGCTCTTCGGCGAGGAGACACTCGCCATCATCGAGGAGCAGCCACAGCGCCTGGTGGAGGTGCCCGGGCTCGGCCCCAAACGCACGGCGATGATCGCCCGCGCCTGGGCCGAGCAGAAGCAGATCAAGGAGGTGATGCTCTTCTTGCAGGGCGTGGGCGTCTCGACCAGCCTGGCCGTGCGCATCTACAAGACCTATCGGGACGCCTCCATCTCCGTGGTCAAGAACGAGCCCTACAAACTGGCTGCCGACGTGTGGGGCATCGGCTTCAAGACAGCGGACACCATCGCCCAGAGCCTGGGCATCCCCCACGACAGCCCGCAGCGGGTCAAGGCGGGCCTCCAGTACACGCTCTCCGAGGCGACGGACGAGGGGCACTGCTACCTGCCGCAAGGTGAGCTGGTCAGTCGTGCCACGGAGATCCTGGGCGTGGACGCGGCGCTGGTGGAGACGTGCCTGGCGGAGCTAGCCCGGGAGGAGGGCGTGATCCTGGAGCTATTGTCCCGGCCGGAGGGGGAGATCACGGCAGTGTATCTTGTCCCCTTCTACCGGGCCGAGGCGTCGCTGGCCATCACCCTGCTGCGGCTACTCGCGACGGGGGTGGAGCGGCTCGCCGCGTTTGGAGCGGTGGACTGGGCTGCCGCGTTGCGCTGGCTGGAGGGGACGACGGGTAGCGCGCTAGCTCCCGCGCAGGCCGAGGCGGTGCGCCTGGCGCTGACCCAGAAGGTGGCCGTGCTCACCGGCGGGCCGGGCACGGGCAAGAGCCACACCGTGCGCTCCATCGTGGCGCTGGCCCAGGCCAGGAGGGCACAGGTCATCCTGGCCGCGCCGACGGGGCGGGCGGCCAAGCGGCTGGAGGAGCTGGCCGGCGCCCCGGCCAGTACGCTGCACCGCCTGCTCGGTCTGCGCCCTGGTGGAGCCGCCGCGTACAACCAGGAGACGCCGCTGGACGCTGACCTGGTGGTGGTGGATGAGGCCAGTATGCTCGACGTGTTGCTGGCCAACACGCTGGTCAAAGCCCTCCCGCCTGGCGCGCATCTGCTGCTGGTGGGCGACGTGGACCAGCTGCCCAGTGTGGGCGCGGGGGAGGTGTTGCGCGACGTGCTGGCCTCGGAGGCTGTCCCCAGTGTCCGCCTCACCCAGATCTTCCGCCAGGCCCAGCAGAGCGGCGTGGTCATCAACGCCCACCGGATCAACGCGGGCCAGATGCCTCTGACGCGCGACCTGCCCGACTTCTTCCTCTTCGCCGAGGACAAGAATGAGAACGTGGCTGATCTCGTGGTTGACATCGTGGCGACCCGCCTGCCCCGGCGCTTCGGCCTGGACCCCGTGCGTGATGTGCAGGTGCTCTGTCCCCAGCACCGTGGCCCTGTCGGCGCGGCGGCTCTGAATGAGCGGCTGCAGGAGGCGCTCAATCCCTCAGGAGAAGGACGGGCCGAGCGGCGCTACGGCGGGCGCGTCTACCGGGTGGGCGACAAGGTCACCCAGATGCGCAACAACTACGACCTGGAGGTGTATAACGGGGACGTGGGCGTGGTGTCCCAGATCGCCCTGGAGGACCAGCAGCTGTTCCTGCGCCTGGAGGGCCGGGAGGAGGAGGTCGCCTACGACTTCAGCGAGCTGGACGAGCTGGCCCACGCCTTCGCCGTGACCATCCATCGCAGCCAGGGCAGCGAGTATCCCTGCGTGGTCATCCCGCTGACCACCAGCGCGTGGATGATGTTGCAACGCACCCTGCTCTACACCGCCGTCACGCGGGCAAAGCGGATCGTGGTGCTGGTGGGCAGCCGGCGGGCGCTGGCCCAGGCAGTGCGCACGCAGGGCGCGGGGCGGCGCTACACGGCGCTGGCGGAACGGCTGCGGCGGGGTGGCCGGGCGCTGGGGGCCTGGGCGCGCGGCAGCGCCCTGCCGGCGACGGAGCTAGGCGCGCCAGCCGAGGGCCGCCACGCGGGGCAGACCACGCGCGGAGGACGTCATGGCGCCTGAGGGCAGTGCCAGCCGTGTTGGCCTGAGCATGCCTGCAGGCCCCCCTCTGAACCCTGCGGCGCGGCGGCTCGTCGTGGGCGGTCTCCACGGCGATTGGCCCAACCTACTCCGTCTCCTGCGCCACGTCGGGGCCATCACGGAGGGCGGGGAGCGTGTCCCCGGCTGGTGGCTGGCCCGATCGGTGCTCTGATCCATGGGGGACAGCCCTCCGGCGACGATGAGCGCTGCCGCAGGCGGCCTAGCCGAAGGCGCGGGTGGTCTTCTCGCGCCTACCATCGGCTACCGCACCTGTGTGTCCTGAAACCTGACGCTTCCCACCGAGAGTGCTCTACTGCGTGGTGATCGTGCCCGACCAGGGGCCAGAACCCTGAGCGGCAACCTCGTCCAGCCGAAAGAGGCCACGTGTACTGGGCGTATAGGTGAGCGACTCGCAGTTGGATGGTGAGGCCGAGCCGGTCAGCAACGCGCCGGTAGCGCTAATCAGGTAGAGGTCGAAGTCGGCGCCGGCGGGACCACAGGTAGACAGGGATAGCGGCCGCGCGCTGAGCGTGGGAAAGCCAAAGTAGTTGGAGCCGCCAGCTTTGGCGATTGAGCCGCCGGTGGTCCAGACGACGGAGGCGTCGTTGATGCTCCAGGCCGAGCGATAACTGCCGGTGCCCGAGATAGCCACAGTGGAGACAGTATACGTCTGACCGCCGTTGAGGGCCGTGTCCACCCAGTTGCAGTAGGAGGGTGTAACGCCCTGACCCACCTGGGTACCCTGGCTGTCAAAGACGTACAGAGCATACTGGTTGGTCGTGGTCAGCGCACAGGATCCGATCGTGGCTGGACCGCTCACGCCAGCGGTGAACGTATAGCTGCTGGTGGCGCCGACCACCGTGATAGATCGGGCGGCTGTGCCTGACGAGGGATTCACTGGTGTGGCCGTTGTGGTGGCCGTCTGTGTTGGTAGAGGCGTGGTTGTGGCCGTCGGCGTGGCCGTCTGTGTTGGCGCGGCCGTAGCCGTCGCCGTCTGCGTGGGCAAGGGCGTGCCCGTCGCTGTCGCCATGCCTGTTGGCGCAGCCGTGGCCGTCTGTGTTGGTTGGGGCGTGCCTGTGGCTGTGGGCCTCGGAGGTGTTGGGGAGATCACGCTCGTAGATTGTGGTGTAGGCACGCTGGTCGCTGTTGTTGTCGCTGGGAAGCCGGTGGACGTGGGCAGCGGTGTACCGCTGGTAGGCGTGATGGCTGGGGCTGTGCCCGTGACCGATGGGATGGGGCTGCTGGTGGGCGCCGCCGATGCGGCGCCGGTCGCCGCTGGGGTGGCCGTGGCCGAACCCGCTGGCTGGCGTATACTCAGGGTCGCCGTCCAGCTCCCGCTGTTGTCTGAAAAGCCGTTATCGTTGGCGCCCAGACCAAGGCGGCTGTCGGCTGGTACCATGAACCCCTTGATTTTGCCCACTTCGAAGGGAACACCGTTGCCCAGCCGGCCAAGAAGAGAAAAGCAGGGCAGCCCGGGCGCGGTCATGTCCTCCCCGGCGATACAACTGGGGTCGCCCGCGGGCGTATGGCCGGGGTCGCCTCCCGCGAACGACGCCAGGCCGGAGGCGGTCATGCCGACGGACGAGCCAGCGGGGAGATCGAGCCCTGTATCCGTCCAGGGCTGGCTCACCGGCACCGATAGGGTCAGTGTCACCGGGTTGGGCAGGGCGATCACGGCCATCCAGCTTCCCGAGTTATCGTTGAAGCAGCAGGATTGATCGTTGACCCCCAGGTAGAGATGCCCAGACGCTGACGGGGTAAAGCTCACCCCGCGCCGACCTCGAACGGCGCGCCGTTCCCGATCAGCCCAATCAGGGACCGGCAGCAAAGGCCCGCCGCGACGGAACTGGCGTCCGGGATTCCGCGGCGGGTAGAATATGCCAAGGCGCAACGAGGATACTCTGGCTTGACTGCTGTCGTCAACACAGATACACATGCGCAACGGGGCGCGATGTCGGGCAACCCTTACTCTTGAGCGCTCTACCGGCTCACGGCGTCCTCATAGACGCGCAACGTGTCGCTGGCCCAGCGTTCGCGGGAGAACAGCCGCGCCCGCGGCGGGCCCTCGCGGCGCAGGCGCGCGGCCAGGGCGCTCTCCGTCAGCACGCTATACAGGGCGGCGGCGATCTCCGCTGCCTGGGTGGGGTCCACCAATAGCGCCGCGTCGCCAGCAACCTCGGGCAGCGACGACACGTTTGAGGTGACCACCGGCGCGCCCAGCGCCAGCGCCTCGGCTACGGGCAACCCCCACCCCTCGTAGTGTGAGGGGTAGACAAAGGCGGCGCAGGCGGCGTACAGGCTGACTAGGTCAGTATCTGGCACAAAGCCCAGCCGGAGCACGTGTTCGCGCTCCTCTGGGCCGACCAGCCGCTCTTGGTCCAGGCCCCAGCCGGCCCCACCCACGAGGGCCAGCGGTGGCGCGTCGGGCAGGCGCAGACGCAGCAGCCGGTACGCCGCCAGGGTCCCCCTCAGGTTCTTGCGCGGCTCCTGGGTGCCCACCGAGAGGATAAAGCCTCCGCTCAGGCCATAGCGGGCGCACGTCTCGGCCACCTGCTGGGGGGCGGGCGCCCGCCAGAACTCCTCGGCTATGGAGGGATAGACCACCCGCACGTGGTGCTCGGACAGGCCAATGTAGTGGACAAGATCGCGCTTGGTTGCCTCCGAGTCGGCGATGACCAGCCGCGCCCGGCGGGTCACCAGCGGGGTGATCGCCCGCAGGTAGGCGCCGTTAAGTCGCGTGTGATACTGTGGACGGGTCAGGTAGGAGAGGTCATGCACGGTGGTCACCAGTGGCGTGGTCGTGGGTGGGGCGATCACCTCCGGGGCGTGATAGAGGTCGGCCCGGTTCCAGGGGCCGCGCATCGGCTGGCGCGTGACCTGCCGCAGCAGAGCTTCCAGCCGCCAGGCCCGCCCGCCCTGTCGGCGCATCAGCGGCGTGGGTCCTGCCCCCAGGGAGTACTCGGCCCCCGAGGCGATAAAGAAAGGGATCAACTCCGGCGCATTGGGCAGGTCCCGCAGCGCCCGCACCAGCTCGCGGGTGTAGCGGCCCACCCCGGCCCGCTGGGTCACCGCCGCGGTCACGTCAATGGCTATGCGCAACGTCACTGGTTCCTCCCCCACTTGCTCCCTACCTCCTGACGATATACCTGCGGCGTCAGCCGCGCCATACGCTGCCCAGGTGAACTCGACAGAGTGTAGCGCCTCAGATCACACAAGAGCATTATGAGATAGTATGGCAGGGTACGATACTATAACATCTCTTTGAGGGAAGTATGAGCACGATTGTCATTGATGCCACTCCATTGCAAACCGACCATCGGTACCGTGGCATTGGAACGTATACTGCTGGGGTTCTCGATGCATTGACATCGCGGCGGCGCGCCTATCCTATTGGCTTGCTCGCGGAACCCCATCATCCTGACGATCTACCTCTCCTACGTGATCTCCTAGCCCGTGACGGCGTTAGCCGCGTTGCTCTACAGCGACCGCGCTGGCGGCGCAGCCGCCTACGCTGGTTCTTTGGCCAGCTTGGTCTGCGAAGGGCAGTGCGAGGAACGACAGCGCGTGTCTTTCATGCTACCGACCCCAACGGCCTGGCCCATCCTCCTGGCGTGGCCACCGTGGTCACTCTGTACGATTTCATTCCCTTGCATAACCCGGTGGCCTCGTCACGCCTACGTCGGCTGGACGATCAAGCAGGCTATGCCCGTTACCTGCATCATGTGCGGCGTGCCACGCGGCTTATAGCGATCTCGGACGCCACAAAATGGGAGGCCGTGGAGCGCCTGCGCATCGCTCCCGAGCGCATCACTGTCACTCCGCTGGCCGTTGATGAGAGGCGCTTCTACCCGCGAGCTCCCGCTGAGGTGGACCAGGTGGTTAGGCAGTATCAACTGCGCCGCCCCTATTTTCTGTATGTTGGGTCGAGTGATCCACACAAGAACGCTGCTGCTCTTGTGCGTGGCTTTGACCTCTTTTCACGGCAGGGTGATACGGATCACTCTTTGGTTATCGCGGGCAAGTGGCCTCACCAGGCTATCGCCGCTCTGCACTCCCGTTATGGTCACATGATGGCGACGGGGCGCCTGCGCATGTTGGGGTTCGTGCCCGAGGACGCCTTGCCCGCGCTGTACAGTGGGGCAACCGCATACGTTTACCCATCCCTGATCGAGGGCTTTGGGTTACCCGTTCTAGAGGCGATGCGGTGCGCAACCCCAGTGTTGACATCCAATACGTCTTCGTTACCCGAAGTAGGCGGTGACGCTGTGCTGTATGTTGATCCTCAGCACCCAGAAGAGATTGCCGCCGCATTGCGCCGCGTCGCCTCGGACGCCACGCTGCGCGCTGATCTTGTCACACGCGGTCTGCACCAGGCAGCGTCCTTCACCTGGGCACGTACAGCGGAAGAGACATGGCGCGTCTATACGGAGTTGCTATGAGCCAAGGCGAGAGACTCCTGGGGCAGGGCGGGTGGGGCTGGCGGCACGGTGATACGCACTCAGTACAGTGCGCGCTGTCGCCTCCCAGGAAAAGGCCGCCGCGCGGGCAAGGCCCGCCGCCGAGAGCCTAGCTTGCAGTTCGGGGGCCTCAAGCACCTGTATGATCGTGCGCGCCAAACCATCTATATCATGCGGATCGACCAGGAGTGCCGCGGCGCCCAGCACCTCGGGCAGCGATGATGCGTTCGACGCGATCACCGGCGTGCCACAGGCCATCGCCTCCAGCGGCGGCAGCCCGAACCCTTCGTAGAGAGATGGGTGGACAAAGGCGTCGGCTGCGTTGTATAGCGCTACCAGGTCTAGTTGGGTGACGTGGCCGGTGAAGATGATCTCCTTGTCATATCCTGACCCGCGCACGGCTGCGAAGATCTCGTCTTGTAGCCACTCAACTGATGCGCCCACGAAGACGAGGCGGTGCTGGGTGGCATGTGCCTGGCGCAGTCTGCGATACGCCTCGACCAGCGCTCCTAGGTTCTTGTTGGGGCGCAGCGCCCCAACACACAGAATGAAATGCGCCGTGGTACCGTAGCGCTCACGTACCGTTGAGACACGCGCCTCATCGTGGAGCGGTCTGAAAGCAGGGTCAGCAGCGAGGTGCGCCACCACGATTTTGTCCGGCGACACGGTGTAGCGCCGCACAATATCCTGCTTCGAGAACTCAGAGTCGGTTAGCACAACGGCGGCGCGCCGGATAGTGAGAGGCGTCTGGGTGCGCATCCGCTGCAGGACATCGGGCGCATAGAACTGGGGATAATGCTCATGCAGAAGGTCATGGATGGTCACGACGATACGGGCGGGAAAGACTAGCGGCGCGACGATCTGCTCGTGGACCACATCAACATGGGCGTGAGCTAGAGCCAGGGATGTGGCGAAGGGTAGGCGTAGAGGCCCAAGACGCCCGCCGACGACGAGGCGGCGCATATGCGCCGTGCCGGGGGGCATGTCCGTGGGTAGCGGGGCCTGCGCGTAGAGTACATAGTCGCCCCTCGGGTCTACGGCGGCCAAGCCAGCCACCAGGTTACGCACGTATGTGCCGATACCGCCCGTCTGATCACCTAGCCATGCCGCGTTGATTCCTATGCGCATGCTCTTCTCCTGGCTGCTACTATTGTCCGCATGAACCACCAAGGGACCCGGCGTCTCCCGGGCAACGGGGCAAGGTCGTCACCGTGTAGCCTGTAGCGTAGAATGTCTCTGGAAGATAAGGAGGCTGCGTGATCCATGGGCTTCCTCCAGTTGTCTTTCTTTCACCCAGTGGTAGCGCATCGGCGCGCGTTTGTATGAACACACCAGGCGAGGGAGTTTGCCGTGAATGTGCTGATAGGTTATGGCTACTATCCCTGGATTTCGCCAACATACCTGCAACGGTCCTTCGAGCGTCGTTCAGGCGCCACATATGTCGGCACAGCCTGGAACTCGCGGCCTGGTTTTGCCGCCACTGGCGATGTGCAGCAGATCGCCACCGAGCTGCCGGAGTATCCCAGCCTGTATCTCTATGTTGATTCCGGTGAGCCGCGCTACTTTCCACGTGGCCTAACAAGCCTTGAATGCCCAACAGCATGTTACCTGATTGATGTGCATGTCCGACCGCTTGAACTGACCAAGCAGGCCATGTTCTTCGATTATGCTTTCTCTGCCCAACAGGACTTCGTTGCGGCGCTACGCCGGGCCGGACACCCGCAAGCTCATTGGTTGCCTTTAGCCTGCGACCCAGAGGTTCACCGCCACTATGATCTACCCAAGCGTTACGATATCGGCTTCGTGGGGTCGACCCGGCGCGGCTACGAACGCCGCCGTGTCCTGGTCGAGCGACTGGCCAGTCGTTTCACCATCAACGACTATCAACGCTCCTACGCGCCGCCTGAGATGTCCCGTATCTATAGCGAGGCCCGGCTGGTCTTCAACTGTTCGCTGCGGCAGGAGATCAATATGCGCGCCTTTGAGGGCCCTGCCACGGGCACTTTGTTATTAACGGATCGTGTTGCGGGGTTATCCGAGTTGTTCGTGGATCGTGAACACGTGCTAATGTATGACGATGCGCACGTCCTGGATATCGCCTCGGAGTTTCTACGTGATGACGCCGTTCGCGAACGCATCGCCAGGCAGGGCTATGAGCATGTGCGCGCTCACCACACCTACGATAACCGGGCGGACACGATCCTGCACACCATTTTCGGTACCGGCGCCCCGCTGCTAGCCGCTCCCTTGCGGCGGCGCAGTGACCCGGACGTACAGCTTGCCTACGCCGAGCTTTTCGCTCTCATGGGACGCCTGGACGACACGGTGGAGCAGTTCACGCGTGTGCCAGGCCGCTGGCGCTATCGCCTTCCCGCGGCTCGCCAACTTGCCCTGTGCCTGCTCCGGCGCGCTCACTATCTGGCCAGAGCGTGACGCAGGGCAGGCGATCATCGTCAGGACCACGACCGAACATGACGCGCACTGTCCGGCCCGGTTAACGGGTCAGTAGCCTGGTCACCAGGGGTGACGGCAGGAGGCTCAACCCCGCTGCCGCGGCTGTTCGTGGCGTGGGCGCCTGGCGCAGCCCTGCCCATAGGCACGGCCGTGCTTGCCTCACATGGCCGGTGCGCAGCAGCTTCATGCCCAGATCAACCTGTGATAAGCCGCGCAACCGCCGGAAGTCTTTCGCCAGATCCCGCAGGCGGGGGTCACCCAGGAACCGCCCGTAGCAATAGATCTGCCCCCTATCCACGCGCAGGCGCCCCTGGCCCGTCTCGGAGGCCCCATGCACCCGGTAGCGCGTTAGCCGCCGAGGATTATAGTACGCTCCGCGGCCCGTGCGGCACGCCAGGTAGGTCAGCCATAAATCATAGGTGGAGCCCACGCCGATCGGAAAGTCGGCCCAGTCAATCGCGTCGCGCCGAACCACTGCCCCCATAGCCATGGGCACGCTATTCCACACCAACCCGATGCGGCAAAACGGGCGGTGTGTTCCCTCGGCCAGTTGATCACGGCGCCAGCGGTGGGTCATCTCGCTCGATGCGCGTTGATCAATCCTGCTGTCTTGATCCATCACGGCAAAGTCTGAAAACGCCACCACCAGATCATCGTCCGCTTCCAGAGGGGGTATCAAATACTCCAGAAACCCTTCCTCCCACGCGTCATCGTCGTGTAGCGTGGCGATGTATTTTCCTCGGGCAGCCTGCACTGCTACCAAGAAGTTAGCGCGCATACCCTGATTTGTGTCATTGCGCCTGTAGTGAATACGCGGGTCTCCAAGCGCATTCACGACACCCGCTACATCGTCAGAGCTGGCGTCGTCGGATACGATGATCTCCACTGCCACATACGTCTGCTTTACCGCGCTTTGGAGCGCCTCGCGCAGATAGCGTGTCCGATTATATGTCGGAACGATCACGCTGACTAAGGCTTGCCCTGCCGAGAGGTCCTGATGCACCGTCACTGCTCCTTGTTCCCATAGCCGAGAGGCGCCACCCTATCTGCTATGATAGCCAGTTCTTCATCCGTCTTGCCTCACAGTGGTCATAGTCACTATCGTCTGGGCCAGGCTGAGGCGAGTTCGGCGCGACCGGGGCTTTGTTGAAAGAATACTGCTACAATCACGGTGGGCATACAGCACGCGCAAGCTGGCCGACCATCCAGCGCTTGACCCGCCAGGGATCACCGACTGCTCCAAAGAAAGGCTATCGCCGCACATGCCACGACGACTACACTTCTGCATCCTGAGTATCGACAATGGCCGGGTGCATCGGGGGGTAGAGTCCTGGGCGATCGAGTTTTGCCGGCACATGAGCGAGCTGGGGCATCGCTGCACGTTGATCCAGGCTGGCCAACAAATCACGGCGCCGGCCACGTTCAACACGGTCCGCGTGGACTACGACTACCCAGAGCGAATAGACGCTGACCCGGCAGCTTGGCAGCAGGTGATCCTGCGTAAACTGCACCTTGATCGACGAGGTCGCGACGTCCTAAACTTTTCTCTGCGCTGTTTGGTTCCGCTGGTGCGCCTTAAACCCGACATCATCATTCCGGCTAGCGGGCCATGGACGACCGTGGCAGCCCAGACCTACCGGTTCCTGATTGGACGGCGCAGTCGGGTTATTGTGACCGCCCTAGCTGGTTACGACACCAATTTTCATCGGGCAGCGCCTCTCCGCATAGATGGCGCCGTTGCCCTAGAGCCATTAGTGTTAGAGAAAACCCAGAGGCGTACCCCACACCTTCCCGCCACGATTATACCCATGGGCGTGAACCTTGACAGATTTCGTGACGTGCATCCCGCTTCTATCAGCCTGCCTCATCCCATCGTCATCGTGACCGCCGCGCTGGTGCCGTATAAGCGGGTGGACCTCGCTGTGCGGGCAGCCGCCCAGGCCGGGCTGAGCCTTCTGGTGGTTGGTGACGGCCCGCTGCGCCAGCAGGTGTATGATCTTGGCATGACGTTGTTGGGGCCGAGCCGATTTCTGTGCCATCCGGCTGTGCCTTTTGATCAGATCGCTAGCTATTATAAGGCTGCCGACGTGTTCACACTCCCCTCAGGCGCCGATGAGGCCTTCTCCATCGCCATCGTGGAGGCGCTCGCCGCGGGTTTGCCCGTTGTTGTGAACGACGATCCAGTTCGCCGCTGGATGGTCATTGATCGCGGGCAGTTTGTGGATGCGCGGGATACCGTGGGCTATGCGGCGGCCCTAGTCAGGGCCGTGGAGATGAAGCGCTTGGACCAGCCGCCGCCCAGTATACAGCGCTTTAGCTGGCCGTCGGTGGCCCAGCAGTGGGCCGCTTTTAGTCAGCAGGTGCTGTCGTCTAAGAGCATGGCAGCGCGAGACAGGCCATGAAGAGGGCCACGGCCACCGACGCGGTGGATGAACCAACAGCTGTGCCCACCGCCAGCATGGCGCGCACCCGTCCCTTACGCAGCGCATCCTACTTGAGCGCGGCGACTCTGGGGGCCAAAGCGTTCTCCTTCATCTTTGTGCTCTATGCTACCCGCACACTGGGCGTGGGGCCTTTTGGTGATTACACGTTTGTCCTGAGTTTCGTTGGCCTCTTTGGTGTGCTCACTGACCTGGGTATGGGCACTCTGGCCGTGCGGGATGTGGCTCAGAACCGCTCCCTGGCCACCCGCTATGTGTCAAATATCCTAGGGGTGAGATTAGCCTGTGCCCTCGTGGCCGTGGCGCTGATCGTGGCTTTGGCTCAGGTACCTGGCTTGGTGGCCCCATCATTGAGAAACTCACTGTACGTCTATGCGTTAGCGCTTGTGCCGCTGGCCGTCTCCAATACACTGGGATTGGCGTTTCAGTTTTTTGAGCGAATGGAATATAGCGCTCTTTTCAATGTAGCCACGTCCGCTGTCATGGCGTTCATAGGTATCATGATCTTGTTCTTGGGCCATCGGGTGCTTGGCTTGGTCGCCGTGTTCACCCTTGTCACAACGGCGAGCACGGTGGTGATGGCTATGACCGTCTATAAGCGCTTCTTGCCGCCCCGACTAGCTCTTGATTTCTCCTGGTGGCCAACTCTGCTGCGCCAAGCCGCGCCATTTGTCGCCCTCACTCTGCTCAGCGTGTTGTACTTTCGGGCCGACATCGTCCTCTTGACCGTGTTGAGCCACTGTAGTCAGGCCGGTCAGTGCGTGCCTACTGGTCTCTACGGAGCGGCGTATCGGCTGTTGGACATTCTGATTATTGTTTTCGCGGTGAGCTTGAGCACTGCCACGCTACCCGCTTTTAATCGTGTGGTCACGGAGTCGCGCCAGGAGTTAGCCCGGTTGGTCCACTCCTCCAGCGTTCTGATGCTCGCCTTCGGAGTGCCCACTGCGCTGCTAGCAGCCTTCTATGCTCCTGAAGCTCTACACATTCTTGCCGGAAAAAGCTATATTGTGGCTGCTCCTGCTCTGGCCGTGCTTATCTGGGCCTTTCCGTGTTTCTTACTAACCGGGGTACTCTATAACGCGCTCTATGCTCTGCATCTGCAGAGGATTGTGGCCACGGCATTCGCCGTGACTCTCTGCTTTAACGTCACGTTCAACCTGCTACTGATCCCCCAGTACTCCTTTTTTGCCTCCAGCGTTCTGACCGTGGGCTCTGAAATCTTCAACCTGGCCATCGTGACGCTGGCTGTCCAGCGGCATGTCGGGTCTCTCAATCTGAGTGGAACCGTTGTCAAAGTCGGAGGCATCGCGATCGTGACTGGCGTGGCGCTTTGGAGCTTGCGGAGTTATGGTATCTTTGTTGGCTTGCCGGTTGGCGTGGTCATCATGGTGCTGGGAGTACGGCTGACTCGTTTATTTGGGCAGACTGAACACGCCATCCTGGAACGGCTCCCTCTGGTGGGTCGTTATACTAAGTTCGTGTGACAGGGCCCAAAGTAGTTACCATAATCCAAGGTTTCCGCCGGGGAGCTTGGACAAGACCATGATCAGCCCTCCCGAGGTCACTGGGAGGCAAGGCGCCAGCATAGCAGGGGAGACTGATGAGAGTTGCCGTGGTGCGGGGTGAGTTGCTCACCACATGGGAAATGCAAAACTACGAGCCACTGGGTGAAAGAGGCGTGGAGATTACCGCTTTTGGCAGCACCCTCTCGCCTTTTTCACTCGACACGCTACAGCTTTCCATGCGCCGGCTCTTGTGCATTGATCCCTATGTGAACCGTTCGCGCATTCTGCGCGGCACTCTTGGCTTTGGAATGGGTCGCTACGTTGGCCGCCAGTTCTTAGTTGGCCTGGAGAATGCCCTGGCGCCTTTTGATATCGCTTATACCGTCGAGACCCATAACGGTTTCGTCTACCAGGCTGCGCGCGCCAAGCAACGCCATAAGATCAAGCTTGTAACCCTTATCATTCGCGCAAATTGAGGAGCGGTTGAGGAGCGGTGGTGCCCAACCGCGCGTAGAGGTCCGCCGGCAAGCGTAATAAGGAGAGGATCTGCTCTTGGAGG
>JAABUM010004562.1_pt1 | contig 15488 bp, 19 predicted proteins | sample 5559161 | NCBI WGS metagenome assembly JAABUM01 (sample SAMN10711868, study PRJNA513369) | rock metagenome | isolation source: Antarctica rocks | place: Antarctica: Victoria Land, Siegfried Peak nord
CGTCATCCGGGTCTTCAACAAGGACAACGTCGGCAGTTTGACTCTGACCCCGGAGGCATACGCCACCCACGCCTGGTACGGCTCGGACGACTTCCAGAAGACGTTCACGACCGCCTGGGGGATCTAGCAAGTTACGACAGTGGCACTCACGCTCCGGCACGGGGAGTCTGGCCCGGGCGCAGGTCCGCGCCATCCGGCTGAGCACCTGATCAACGCGTTGACCTGTCCCACGGGTCAAAGCCCGGGTGGCGTCACCTCCGTCAGGAGGACGACGGCACAGCCGCGGAGCCGTATATGCGGAAGTGAAACTCAGCCGCGCGATTCGCGAAGGGAGCGAGGTGACGTTATTAAGCGTCACCTCACCCGGCCAATCGCCGTGAGCCACTACGTAGGCTTGCGCTGTCGTCGCGGGGCCCGCCGAATGGTCGACAAGCCGGCAATCCGCGCGGAGGTTCTCTGTGCGCCTCGCAGCGGCCCAACGCGAGGTACTCGCTCCCCGCCGCTCTTTTGTACCGGCCAAGTTTACGTTAGGCAGACCCCGGCGCTGGTAATGCAGCTTCGGCGGGTGAGAAACACGAACGACGGCGCCCTGGCGAACTCCTCCGCACGGTAGTCCGATGTAACGACCACTGGCGCCTCCAGGATGCCGTAGGACCATGTTGTGGAAGGCCTGCGACTGTTATAGGAAACCATGAGACCGCCGCGGAACTCGCCCCTACCCAGCAGAGGACGTAACTTATTGGTCGCATGTGAAGGAGGCCAAACCGGGTCCAACGAAAGCACCAGTTCACCCCTTCTACCATTCGGACGTGCGGGATCGCCGGGTACGAGCTCGGGAATCGGCCGGCTGGGCCTTACGGTGCCAGTAATGGCCGTCTTTCGTAGCCCGTCCGGACGTCGACACGGGCTGCCAGGAACCTTCACAGCCCGAGGTAGCTGCTGCTGGGGTCGTTGAAGACTTCGGCGTCGTCGATGTAACCGCGTAGGACGACGAGACTGACGTGCCGGCTGGTGCGGGCGATCTGGCGTTCGGGGGCTCCTGCTTGCGCGGCGGTGGTGATGTGCCCGCGGCGCAGCGAGTGGGGGGACAGGTCCGTGAGGTCGAGGCCGGCGCGGGCGCCGGCACGGCGCAGCAGCCGGTACACCGAGCTGGTGGCCATCCGTCCCGCCCCGACCGTTCCGGCGCGGTCGACGGCACGCAGCAACGGGCCGTCGGTGTGGCCGCCGGCGGCCAGCCATGCCTCGACGGCCCGGACCGGGCAGGTGGCAGCGCGGCGGCCGCGGACCAGCGCCAAAGTGGTGCTGGCGCCGTCCTGGTCGCTCTTGCCGCGCGGCAGTCGGACCCGCAGGCCGTGGGGGTCGGCGGCAAGGTCGCCGACGTCGAGGGCGACGAGGTCGCCGGCCCGCAGGGCGAGGGCGTAGCCGAGCAAGACCGCGGCGCGGTCGCGCCGGCCAGCCACGGTGGCGGGTAGGTCACCGACCAGTAGCCGAACCTCGTCGGTGCCGAGCGGCCGTGCTTTGCCAGGCGCGGCCCCGGCGCGGGAGGAGGCGCGGCGGATGCCGCGCAGGGTGCGCCGCACCCCCTCGTGGTCGGCGGGGGAGGGGTGGCCGGCCTCCCGGTGCACGAACCCGATCCCGGCGAGGCGCCTGGCAACTGTCGCGACGGCGCGAGGTGGTTCGGGAGGGTCTACCTGGGCCTGGCCGTCGGCGAGGTCAACGAGGTAGAGCGCGACCGTCTCTGCTGCCGCCGGCAGCGGGGTTTGGTGGTGGCGCAGGCACCAGGCCGCGAAGTGCGCCCAGTCGGCGTCGTAGCCGCGCAGGGTGTTCGGGGCGTGCGCCGCGGCGAGATAGCTGTAGAGGCGGGCGGCAGCCTGTTGGTCAGGCTCGCCGGCGCGCTGTGGCACCTCCGGCTCCGGCACGGACACTGCGGACTCCGGCTCGGTCACGGTCTGCCTCCCGCTCCCGTCGGCGACCGCGGCCAGGGAGGACAGGCGAGTGGGGAGGACAGTTCGATGGGCGCGTAGTGCTGGTCGTAGGGCCCGACGACCTCGTAGGCGCCGCGGGGGCCGACCTGCCAGCTGGGGTGGCCGGAGGCGAGGTGGGGGGTGACGGGTAGCCGGAGCACCTGTACCCAGCCGCGCTCAAGGATGGCGCGACCGGTGGGGCCAGCGGTCACTGCCCCGCCGGTGCTGTGGTGCACGTCCCCGATCTGGACCCGGTCGTCGCTTGCGGGGTCGGCGGTGACCTGGCATGTAGCCCCGTCCAGCCAGGTGCCGGTGGGGTCGAGGTCGCGGAAGCACCACAGCTGGGGCAGGACGACAACCGGCGTGTTCTCGGGGGTGTCCTCGAGGTAGAACGTCGCGCTGATAACGCCGCGCTGTGCCAGCCCAGAGGTGTCCTTCGGCAGGTGCAGGTTGCGAGTCCACATCAACTGCTCCATCACGGCACCGACTACATGCTGGATCGCGGCCAGCCGGACAGCGACCTGGGCGGCGGACCAGCTCCTGCCGGTCTTGCCGTCGGTGACTTTAAGCCCGGCCCACTCGCGGCCGGCGAAGACGAGGTCGTTGTGCCCGGCTGCGTTGCGCAAATCGAAGTCGTAGGCATCTTCGATGACCGCGGCTAGCGGTGTGCCTTCCGCCTCGCGCAGAGCCTTCTGCACCAGCGTTCTCTGGGGTGTCTGTGGCTGCGGGCCGCCGAACGCAGCTGCCGGCAGGCCCTGACCGCGCAACCCCCGGGTAAGCACCGCGACGAACCACAGCGGCAGGTCGGTCTTGTAGTAGGCAGCGTAGCTGGTGACGTAGGCGCGGAGAGTGGTGCGGGCGTCGGCGCCGGCGGCCAGGGTGCGCAGCGGTCGGTAGGCGTTGTCGCGCTGGTCGGCGAACCGCTGCTGTACCGCCCAGGCAGCTTCGATGAAAGATCGGAATGCCGAAGCATTGCTGGTCTCGGCTCGCACGAGTAGCGAGCGCAGTAGGGCGCTCACCGGCCGCGGCGACAGCGACTGCTCCAGCAGGGTGACTGCGGCCGCCCGGTAGAACTCGAACGCCGGGCGGTCAAGGCTGCCAGCACGCGGTGCTGGGCGTGCAGCGCGGCGACGTCGAGCCGGCCTGGTGGTCGCCCGGCGCTGACCCAGTCTTCGAAGTCCATGTAGCTGTGCAGGTACTCGAGGGCCGGACGCGGGTCTGCGGGCCCGGCCAGCGGCGCGAAGCTCACTCGCCGGCCGTCGGCGTCGACGAGGCGTACCGGGGGGCGTTCGTCTCCATGGCGACGAAGCGGGGCGGGTGGCTGGCGACGAACCGGCGTGGACGAGCGGCGGGCGCCACTGCCAGGCGGTCGCCTCTTCTTGCTCATGCGCTCGATAATGCCCTCTTATCGTGCGCGGGGCGCACCGAGTCTTCAACACCAAGCTGCTGGCGCTGTACTGGCAGTTGGGCCACAAGATCCTCGAGCGTCAGCAGGCCGAGGGCTGGGGCACGCGAGTGGTCGACCGGTTCGCCGTCGACCTGCGGGCGGCGTTCCCCGCAGATGCGCGGACTGTCGCGGCGCAACCTTGGGACGGGTTAGGTGCGGTGGTCGAGCAGGTACTCCTCGTCCTCACCTACGGTGGAACTGAGCAGCTGCGGACGGCGTGGGCTTCCCACCACCTGGGCCGTCCGGCAAGGGCGGCGTCGACGCTTCCCATGTTAGCTGCGGCTCCGGCCAGGGCGAGGGTGACAAAGTCGGCTCAGTCCACGCGGGCAGCCGATGCCGATGCCGATGCCGATGCCGATGCCGATGCCGGTGCTGGTCCCGGTCAGCCGGGCGGCAGCGGTCAGGACCTGCACGGCCTGGGCGAACAACTCGTCGTACCGGTCACCATCGGGGGCCGGGTCCTGGGTGGGCTGACCGGTCATGCTGTTCTCCTCATCCGGTTGGTCACGGCCCCCTGCCCGACCGCCAGTGGTCGGCTGGCGGTTTGTGCTTCCAGGAGCCGGGCTGCCCGGCGGGCGACGTTGAGCCGGTTCAGCCCGCCGCCTTCGGCGCCGAGCTCTTCGCGTGCTTGGCGTTGCAGCTGGGCCCGGTCATCGGACTCGGCGAGCAGGCGCTCCAGCCCGTAGAGCTCGGCGTCCTCCTGGGGGGTGCGGTGCAGGATCTGCCGATGGGCGTGGTCCCACCAGGGGCCTGCTTCGGCGAGGCGCATGGGGCTGCGGGTGGCGGTGTCGGCGGCCACGAGCAGCAGCGCCTGCCGGGCGGCGGTGGCGGGCCAGCCGCGGACCTTGACCGCGAGCTGCAGCGCCGCCAGCAGGCACGGGCCGGCCCAGCGGACCGATGGTGCGCCCAGTTCGCGGCGCAGCCGTTGCACCTGTTCGGTGTAGCGCTCGAGGTCGGTGATGCCGCAGGCGGTTAGCAGCTGTGCGTTCGGCCCCGGCTCGACCGGGCCGGGGTCCGGTTCGGGAGCGGTGGTGGGTGGAGGTGTGTCGGTAGGGATCTCTGGGTCGGCCGCACGGCTGCGGCCGGGGTGGCCGCAGGGCTGCGGCTGGGGGTAGCCGCACCAACGCGGCCCTTCGACGCTGGGACCTGCACCTGCGGGTGGGGGGTGGCCGCAGCCGTGCGGCCCTCCCCCCGTCCACTGCCGGCGGGGTCGAGGGTGCGTAGGTGGTAGCGGTTGGTCAAGCTTCGCGCACCCTGGGTGCGGTGTTCGACGGTGAGGATGCCGGCCGCGGTGAGTTCTTTGAGGGCCCGGTCGACCGTGTCGACGGAGCGGTGCAGCCGGCGGGCGAGCAGCGCCCGCCCGGGCATCCGCACCCCGCTGGTGTTGCCATATCTGGCGAGGACGGCGTAGAGCCGGAAGGCGGTGTCGGAGACGGCAGAGTCCAGCATCCATTCGGGGACGACCGCGAAGCGCTGCTCGACGGTCAGCTGCTCGTCCTGGGCAGAAAGAGCCGGGTCTGCTACAACGTCGCCAGTAGGTTCTTGGGTGCGGTTGAGGAGGGCGGGATGGTCAGCCACGGCGCACCATCCACCGGGCTTTCCGGGAAGGGCCGGGACGGCGGATTTGCTCACCGTTTGCGAGCAGCCGCCACGCAACTACCCGGACGCAGCCGCACTGGCCGGACACCCTGGTGCCGTGAACCCGCTGGTGACGGACCTGGACGGGTCTAGCCGGACAGGACCGGACGTGGGACGCTCGTCCTTTTAATCCGCGGGTTCGGGGTTCGATCCCCCGACGGCCCACCCGCTCTGACCTGCAGTCTTGCATCAGTTCACTCCTTGCTATTCGCTGGTTGCGGAGGGATTTGCTAGAAGATTGTCGTCGTGCCGTCTCGAACAGCGCGCCGATAGCGTCTGCGGCGTCCCGAACGACGACCGGCAGGACGTGGCTGTAGAGGTCTGCGGTGATTGCGCGCAGCAGCAGCCGGCGGTAGGCCCACACGTCGTTGGGCGGCCGTGGCTGGTGCGCTGGGACAAGCGCCGCATGTTCACCGCGAAGAGCCCCTTACCGGCCCAGGCGTCGAGGATCTCCCGGGTCGTGTCGTGGTAGCGGAACAGGCTGTGCAGCCGCCGCTTCTGCCGCCCGGACAGGGTTTCGCCGGCGCGCAGCAGCAGCCGGCGGTAGGCCCACACGTCGCCTGCCTGCCGGCCGCGGTGCCCGAGCCGTTCGCGGGTGGCGCGCTGCCGGACCTCGGTGAGCATCAGGGCGGCGAGGCGGTGCAGATGCCAGTGGTCGACGACCATGGTGGCGTTCGGCAGCTGCTCGCGCAGCGCCCGGGCGAACGGCGCGGACGGGTCGATCGCGACGACCTCGATGCCGTCCCGGAACGACTGGCTCTGCAGGGCGAGCCAGCTGCGGACCGAAGTGCCGGACCGGCCGGGCTGGTCGGGCTGGCACCCGGCCGGGATGGGCCGGGTCGAGATCGACGAAGCTGGTCATCCACGGGTCTGACCGTCGCCAGCCAACCTCGGACAGCATCCAGCGCACCGACCGGGCCCGGGTCTCATCCACGCCGAGCAGTCGCACCCCCGCCGGCGCCGGCCCGCAGACCCGCGCGGCGGCGACGACCAGGGCGTGGTTGACGCTCCACCACGACACGCCGTACTCGCGGGCCACGTCGGAGGCGGCCCGTCGCGAGGGCGATACCGCCCGCTCCAGCCGGGTCCGCAGTCTGGCGGTCAACCTTTGGCGCGGGCCGAGCTCGGTAGAGCGTTCGACGAACGTGCGCCGCGGGCAGCGCGCCTGGTCGCAGAACATGCGGCGCTTGTCCCAGCGCACCAGCCACGGCCGCCCGAACGGCAGGTCCCTCATCGACGCCATCCGCCGGGAGTGAACCCGGCTGGTCACCGTCCCGCAATCCGGGCAGCCCTGCACCTGCACACATTCGACGACCAGCACTCTGATGCCCAGCGGGTTGACGGTGATCTCGACGACCCGGAACCCGTCCAGGTCGTACAACAGCGACGTAGCGTGCTCCAGCTCGCGGCCTCTCTCAGTGGCTGATTCGACACCAACCACCCTCGGAGGCCGCGGGTCCTCAGCCCGCTACGACACACCCACCAAGATCAATCACTCTTCACCGCGAAGACCCGCGCAAGGACGTCCGGGGCGGCGTCTGCGCTGTGGCGCAACACGTCGCCGACCGTCCACTCGAGCAGCGCGGTGCCAGTTGTGTCGTTCCACTCAGCAGTGTCGCGGTCGGCCATGCTCAGCCCCATGTGTTGGCGGCCAGGCTCGTACCGGTGGCGAGCCGGTCATCGATCCAGATCGGGTCCTGCGGTGCGTGGCCGGTGACCCAGTACGAGTCGATGCGCTCCTCGCTCCACCTCCGCTCGCGTAGCACCTGCTCGTCGGTGACCGCACGCCCGGTGAAGGTCCTGGGTTCGCTGGTGAGCACCTCCGTGACGGCGTCGACGTAGATGTCCGGGGTGCGCCACTGCTCGGGTGTCCGACGGCTGGGCGCGGGATGCGCCCGAGCGGGTCGCGGCGCAGATGGCGCGCCTCGACCGCCTCGCCCACCGGGTCGTGTGGGTCAACCCCCGCAAGGCAGCCCCCGGCTTCGCGCCTCAGGTAGGCGGCATGGCCGCCGCCCTGCCCTTCTGCGACGCGTTCGTCAGCGGTCACAGCCTCGACGCGCTCGGCGAGGTGGCGGAGGCGATCCGCGCGGAACGGTGACCGCCGGAGGCCGTGGGAGGATGCCGGAGCGGGCGTCGACTGCTCGGCACAGTAATGGCCGTAGTCTTGCCACTCCCGCGGACCGCCGTCCGCGCGACCTGTTGGAGGAGCCCCGGATGGCTGCGAACCTGACCACTCCGGTGCCCTACGGCGCGCCCCTGCACCTGCACCCCGGCGCCTTCGTGCCCACCCGATCCGCCTCACCGAGCTCGCCGCCAAGTCCGGCTTCGAGATCCTAGGGCCGCCCGGCATCCCGGCGTGAGGCCGTGCTGGGCACACGTGGTCCTTGGCGCACAGCTCTGAGCCGCGCGACCTCAGACCGTCGCGTGCTGCGGGTCCAGGTGGCCTGGGCCGCCGTGATCATCGCCTCGTGGTCCACGACCGTCAGCCTGTCGGTGCTGGCGTACGCCGAGGGTGGGAGTTCCGCGGTTGCCCTGACCGTGCTCGTGCGCACGGTTCCAGGAGCGGTGGTCGGGCCGCTCGCCGGGGCGGTCGTCGACCGCCTGCCGCGCCGCACCTGCCTGGTCGGGTCTGCCCTCCTGGGCGCCGCGGCCTGCGCGGGGGCCGCTGCCGGCACGTCGCTGCTCGGGGTGGTCATCGCGCTCGTCACCCTGGTCGGCCTCGCCACGACGGTCTTCCGGGCCGCGCAGTCGGCGGTCGTGCCGCAGCTCGTCGAGGACGCCCGCGATCTGGCCGCTGTCAACGTCCTGTCCAGCGCCGTCGAGTCGACGGGGGTGTTCGCCGGCCCGGCGCTCGCGGCAGCCCTGCTGGCAGCCCAGGGCCTGGAGCTGGCCCTGGGCGTCGCCGCCGGGCTGTTCGTGCTCGCTGCCGGGGTGCTGTTCGGGCTGCGTACTGCGGGCGACGTGCACGGGGCCGGCGGCGGCAGCACGGGCAGCGTGCGCGAACTGGCCGGGTCACCCGCCATCCGGCTGGTGCTCTCGCTGCTGCTCGCGCAGACGACGGTGTCAGGGGGCTTGGTCGTCCTCTACCCTGCGCTGGCCGTCGACGTCCTGCACGCCGGGCTCAGCACCGCGGGCCTGCTGTCGGCCGCCTTCGGCGCCGGCGGCGTCGTCGCCTCCGTCGGGCTGTTCGGCCTGGCAGGGTCACGGCGTTTGGGCACCTGGTCGTGCGTGGCGCTGCTGCTGTGGTCCCTGCCCCTGTTGCTGGTCCCCGTGCTCGGGCAGCTCGCGCCGGTGCTGCTCGTGCTGGCCGTCGTCGGCGCCGGCAACGTGTTGTTCGACGTCACCAGCGTGACGCTGCTGCAGCGCGCCGTCCCGACGCGTCTGCTCGGCCGGGTCTTCGGCGTCCTGGAGACCGTCGTCGTCGTCGGGCTCGGACTCGGGGCGGTCCTCGCGGCCGTGCTGGCCCGCGCGGTCGGGCCCGGGGTCGCGCTCGCCCTGCTGGCCGCGCCGCTCGCGCTCGTCGCCCTGCTGGCGCTACGGCCCCTTGTCCGGCTCGACCGGGTGCTGTACGCGCCCGTACGCGAGGTGCTGCTGCTGCGGACCTCTCCCGCCTTCGCCCTGCTGCCCACGGCCGAGCTCGAGCGCCTCGCCCTCGCGCTGCACGCCCAGCGCTTCCTCACCGGCGAGACCGTGGTGCAGCAGGGCGCTCCCGGCCACATCTGGTACCTGGTCGACGAGGGACGGCTGCAGGTCAGTGTCGACGGGCACCCGGTTCGAGAGGCCGGCCCGGGAGACTCCTTCGGCGAGATCGCCGTGCTCCGCGGCGGCACGCGCAGCGCAACGGTGACAGCCCTGGAGCCGTCCCTGCTGTACGCCCTGGAGGGCGACATGCTGGTCGCCGCGCTGCGCACAGACGGAGGGCGTGCTCTGGCGGCCGTCGACGCGGTCGCCCGGGAGCGGCTCGCGACAGCCTCGCCGGCGCGAGGACCTGCCGGGTGGGCAGCGGCCCCGGAAACGCGATCGTGACGATGTGGTGTAGCGGCCAGGGCCTGCGCGACCGGCCCGACGGGCTGTGGCCGGCCCTGCCAGGTGGTCTGACCCCGTCGGCTCAGCCGGGCGTGGACCAGGTCGCGACCAGGTAGCAGACGCCGTACGGCGCGCCGTTCCAGTGCAGGCGCGCCGCGCCACGACGCCGCCGGAAGGGCCGACGCGACAGTTTGCCACACCCCGAGCCCCCCGATCCACAGCTCAGCGGCGAGCGCGGTGTCGAGGCGAAGCAGGGCACCCGGGTCGCCTGCGGAAAGCGCTTCCGATACCTGCGCGTCGAACACCTCAGCGCGGGAGTCGAGGTGGCCTGGTGCCTTCTCGGTGCGCTTCGCGGTGCCGTCGGCGACGACGAGCAGCCAGCGGGCGCCCTCGAGGTCGACGCCCGTGGCGTCGCCGATGCCGACGCCGAGGAGCCGGTGCTCCCGGTCGCCGAGCAGCGTCGCACCGACATCGAGGGCGAGCGTCAGCGGATCGGCGGCGGCGACACCTGGCGCCCCCCACGGGGTCGCGTCGATCGTTCCCATCGCCGGTCCGCCCGCCGGCGCCGCGCCCAGCACCGTCACCGGGCCGTCAAGCCCGTCGACAGCGTCCTCGCACGCGGCGCGCAGCCCTGCCGGGCCGTCCCCCAGCCCGGGCAGCAGGAAGGGCGCGGAGGGGACGAAGGCAACGCGCATCAGGCGAGCCCGCGCACGTTGACAGCGGTTGCACGAGGCCGGGGATGGCATCGACCATCCGCAGCACCCGCTGGGTGGCGGGCACGTCGTGGGTCTGGAACACCCGAGCCCCCTGCCACGCGCAGACGGCGGTGGCCGCGAGGGTTCCCTCCAGCCGCTCGTCCGGCCCGAGGTCGAGGACCTCGTCGACGAAGTCCTTGCGGGACAGCGCCATCAACACCGGCCAGCCGGTTGCGACCAGGTCGCTCGACCGGGCGGTCAGGGCGAGCGAGTGGCGGGTGTTCTTGCCGAAGTCGTGCCCCGGGTCGATGAGGACCGACTCGCGCGGGACCCCTGCGGCCACCGCAGGAGCCGGTCGACCCGCCACACCACGACGGTGTCGCCGGGCTCGGCGTAGGCCAGGAGCTTGGCCATCCCCGGCCGCTCGACGCCGGCCCTGGTCCCGGAGGTGACGTCGGCGAACACGTCGCGCTTTTGCACCCCGGCGCCGAGCAGGGCGTCCAGCTGCAGGCGCGCGTCCTGCCCCGCGGTGCTCACCCTGGTGTACCCCAGCAGCCTCACCACGCCATCGTGCCTCAAAAAGTTGGCCGCGAGAGGTACCGAGACGATTCGTGGCGAGACGACTTCCCGAGGCATCCACAGCCCAGATTTGGACCCAGCTGGCTGGTGTCGCCGAGCACCTGCCGGTTGTCTCAGCAACCTGTACCTCACGAGACTCCCTGGTCGATGCCCACATGGGGGCTTTGCCGGGGTGGGCCGTCACGTTCGGCTGGCGCGTCAGTTCTGGGCAGGCATGACGTCCAAGACCCAGGTGATGCCGAAGCGGTCGTCGAGCATCCCGTACAGGGGTGAACCCCAGGGTGCGGGTCCGATCGGGGTGCGCACCGTCCCGCCTTCGGCCAGGACGTTGAAGCACTTCGTGATCTCCTCTGCGTCGTCGCCGCGGACAGAGACGAACACGGAGTCCGCCCCGCGGCTGAACGGGCGAGCGGGCGGAACGTCGAAGGCCATGAGGCTCAAGCCGTTCGCTGCCTGGAAGCCACCCCACATGAGCTGCTCGGGGACGGCACCGTCGGCGGTGACATGGGCGTCGCCGTACGTGAAGGCGGTCACTTCTGCGCCGAAGATGGACGCATAGAGCTCGAGTGCCTCGCGAGCCTCGCCTCGGAAGTTCAGATGGGTGGTCGTCGTGACGCTCATCGTCGATCTCCTTCTCGTTCCCAACGGTCTGTCCATCGGGCTGAGAACTACGATCGCAGCAGTGCAGGTCAAGTCCTGACCTACACGTTGAGCAGAATTGGTGGCGTGAGCGGAACGCCTGGCCGGCTGCTGTCGCTGCTGTCTCTGCTTCAGGCGCGCCGTGACTGGCCAGGGCAGGTGCTGGCCGAACGACTGGAAGTCAGTCAACGCACGGTCCGGCGTGATGTCGACCGGCTGCGCGAGCTCGGCTACCCGGTGCAGGCCACGATGGGGCCCGACGGTGGCTACCGTCTCGACGCCGGCAGCGACCTGCCGCCGCTGCTGTTCGACGACGAGCAGGCCGTCGCTCTCGCGGTGGCGTTGCAGTTGGCTGCGATGACCGGCGCTGGGATCGCTGACGCCGCCTGGCGAGCGCTAAACACTGTGCGACAGGTGATGCCTGGGCGGCTACGGCGACGTGTCGACTCGATCCAGGTCGTCGGGATGCCCCGTGCCGGAGCGCAGCAGACCGACACCGCCGTGTTGACGGCTGTGACCGACGCGGCACTCGCACACGAGCAGCTGCGCTTCGACTACCGCCCCGCGGTCCCCGATCCCGACGCGCCAGCCGACGCGCCGCCCCGGCGGGTGGAGCCGCACCAAGTGCTCAACCGCGGCGGCCGCTGGTACCTGCTGGCCTGGGACCTGGACCGCGACGATTGGCGCACCTTCCGCATCGACCGGATCACCCCACGAACGCCCACCGGCCCACGGTTCGCGCCCCGCGACGTCCCTGGCGGCGACGCTGCCACGTTCGTGGCCGCACGATTCCGCGGCACTGCCGATCCGGCTGCCGGCGACCGTTGGCCGTGTGAGGGCACAGTGATCCTCTACCTGCCGGAGTCTGAGATCGCCCCTTACCTCCATGAGGGCACGGTTGAGGCGTCCGGGCCCGACCGCTGCCGCGTCGTGATGGGCGCGTGGTCGTGGGCGGGACTGGCGGCATCCATCGCTCGGGCCGACGCCGACATCGAGGTCGTCGAGCCACCCGAACTCGCGCAGGCGTTCGCGGACTTGGCGCGCCGTGCTGCCGGCGCCGCCGCCAGCCATTCGCGCGACGTCTCGAGCCCTACACCCAAATCACCCAGTCCGGACGGTCGGCGCGGCCCTGGCCCGATCCCGCGGACGATTCGACATCTCAGGAGCCCCTGATGTGGGCCCTCACCACCCCCGACGTCAACGTCCACGGCCACGCCCACAAGGCCGTGGAGGCGTTGTGACGACACCGACGACGCCGACACCCCCGAGGCCGCCGCGGACAGCGGTGTCAGGAACGATCCTGGCCCGGCGACCGCTCCGGCCATGCCCACCGGCGCCGGTCAGGGTGGTCACCGACGCGGAGAGAAGAGCGCGACTCGGGACCAGGCACGCCCTGGCCAGTCCGGTGCGCGGTCCGCTCGAGGCGGCCAGAGCCGTTGTCTGTCTGCATGCCACCGAACCCGCGAGCGTCTACCTGTCCGCGTATGCCCGCTGCGGAGCGACCCGGGCGGACGTCGATGAGGCGCTCTACGACGAGCGGACCATCGTGCGGCAGCTCGCGATGCGGCGCACCGTGTTCGCTGTCCCCCGCGACCTGCTCGGGGCGGTCCTGGGCAGCGCCTCGGCGCGGGTCGCTAAACAGCAGCAGGACCTGCTCGCCCGAACCATCACGGCGGCCGGGGTCTCCGCCGACGGGACGGCGTGGGTGAAGCAGACCTGCGCCGCGACGCTGGCACTGCTGCACCAGGCTCCGGCCACGACCGCGCAGCTCCGCACCCAGCTGCCCGCACTCGCAGTCCGCCTCGCCCCGCCAGAACGCGGCGCAGGAGCCGCCCCCGCCCCCGTCGCCCCCCGGGTCATGACGGTGCTCGCGGCCGGCGGAGCTGTGGTCCGCGGGCGGAACAACGGCGGGTGGACGGTGTCGCGGCCGTTCTGGACACCGGCCGAGACCTGGCTCGGCGGGCCCTCGCCCCTGATCCCCGAAGCCGAGGGTTACGCCGAGATCGTCAGGAGATGGCTCTGGGCGTTCGGTCCCGGGACCGAAGCCGACATCGTGTGGTGGCTGGGAGCGACGAAGACGGCGGTACGTCGCGCGCTCACCGACGTCGGCGCGCTCCCTGTCCGGCTCCAGGACGGGTCACCTGCCTGGCTCCACCCTGACGACGGCGACGAGGTGGCAGCCCCGGCGCCCTGGGCGGCCCTGCTCCCAACCCTGGACCCCACCACGATGGGCTGGCAACGGCGCAGCTTCCACATCGACGCCGACCTGGCCGGGACCGTCTACGACCGGGCAGGCAACGGCCGGCGGACCGCGTGGTGTGACGGTCGCATCATCGGGACCTGGACCCAACAACAGGACGGCACCGTCAAGGTGCTCACCGCGACCCCACTCGGCAACGACGCCACCACCGCGCTCGCCCGCGCGGCAACACAACTCACTGTCTGGCTCGCCGGCCACGTCATCCGATCCAGCCTGCAGCCCCAGGGCTGAACCGGACAACAAATCTCCCGGGGCCAGCTGACCACGACGACGCGGGACCGCCGCCCCGTGCGCGCGGCGTCGGCGGCCGTAGAGCGCAAGGGCGCTGAACCGCCGACGGGCCAGGGACCGGCGGGGGGCGCCGTCGCATGCCAGTGATGACCAACGAAAAGCGCTGACAGATCCGCGCCACATATTGCCGGCAGTCACAGCGGAGCCGAACGCCGACCTGCAGACCGACGAGCTGACCTCAGCGGGGTGCTATGAGGTGTTCGTCGACCACGCATCCGGGGTGCTTGACCGCCGACCGCAGTTGGAGAAGGTCCTGGAGCTCCTGCGGCCGGGGACACCCTGTGGTGTGGCGCCTGGACCGGCTCGGCCGCTCCCTGCGCCACCTGATCGACACCGTAACTGCTTTGGACGAGCGCTGGGTCGGGTTCCGGTCGCTGCGGGCGTCGATCGACACCACGACCGCCGGGTGGGCGGCTGGTGTTTCACCTGTTCGGTGCTTTGGCCCAGTTCGAGCGGGAGATCATCCGGGACCGGACGATGGCGGGGCTGGCTGCGGCCAGGGCGCGGGGCCGCAACGGTGGGCGGCCGTCCAAGCTGAGCCCGGACCAGGTACGGGCCGCCCGACGGTTGTATGACGAGCGGGAGCACACCGTGGAGCAGATCGGCGGCATGTTCGGGGTCAGCCGCACCTCTATACACAGGGCGTTGCGCGACAAGCCGGGTCAGGCGAAGTCGGCGGGTCGCCGGAGCCCGGCAGCTGGCAGAAGGCAGCGTTGTGACCGGGCCGGGGGAGCGGCTGGTGACAGTGCTGCTGACTCTGGCGGTGCCGGCGGAGGCAGACGCTGAGGACGCTGCCGGCGACCGCTGACCAGCTGGCAAGGATTCGCCGAGGCATCAGGCTCGCTGTCGGAACCGGCTGATGCGCTGGCTTGTGTCATCCGACCAGTTGCCATACACGGCTCGACGGTCTCTACACCCTGAGAAGGCGGCCGTCGACTGGACTACGCGGGTGACGAGCGAGGGTGCACGCGTCAGCCCGACTCCTGTCAGCCGCCGGGAATTGCCGCGTGCAGGGCGGTAAGCACCGTGACGCAGGTGGGGATGCTGCTGGCCGGCGGCACGTTGAGCCCGAAATGCGCGGCTTCGCCGTTGATCGCGGGGTAGTCGTTGCGGCTCCGGATCAGTTGGCAGGTCTGCACGTAGCCGGCCTGGGTGGTGAGCGCCGACAGGTTGACGCCACCGTTGTCGAGCGCGCCGTGCGCGACGGAGCTGGCGCAGCCGCCCTGCTTGTAGAAGTAGCCGCCGGGTCCGGTCAGCGCCTGCGGCCCCTCGGGTCCGGCGGTGACGGTGCCCGTCTTGCAGGTCTGCGCAGGGCTCTGCGGCGTGGCCCATGCAGGGGCGGCCAGCCCGGTCGTGGCGAGACCGGCGCCGAGCGCGGCGGCGAGCAGTATCTTCTTCATCAAATGTCTCCTGTTCGGGATCGTGACTGGGGCGGAACTGCGGATCAGGGGTCTTGGGGACGCTTCAGGCATTCCTGCTGAGCCGAGTCGGTCGGGTGCTCGTGTGCCCGCTGGCTGTAGAGCTGACCGGGCGTGCTGACCTCGTAGCCCCCGTTCGTGATGAGGTGGTTCACCAGAGCGCGAACGTTGGGGACTCCGGGTGGTGCAGGCAGCTGGGCGAGGTAGGACGAGCACAGGCCCAGGTTGCTCGGCGCTCCGGGCTGCGGCTGGGCGGAGGCGGCCTGTGCGAAGACGAGGGGAAGGACCAGTGCCCCCAAGGCGACGGCGAGGGGGCGGCGCGAGGACATGTTCGGGATCATAGGAGGACTTCGCGTCTTCCGGACCCGATCGACGATTTATCCGCGAATGTCCTAGGGTCTTGTCCAATGCCGGTGAATTAGTGGTCGACCGGCGGGCGTAGCAAGTCAGGGTGCGCTGCGGCGCGCCTGCGGCATGGGTAACGGAACTCCCGGTATGACGGCTCTCGACCAAGATCGCCTGTCACGCCGG
>JAABUM010004563.1_pt1 | contig 15488 bp, 16 predicted proteins | sample 5559161 | NCBI WGS metagenome assembly JAABUM01 (sample SAMN10711868, study PRJNA513369) | rock metagenome | isolation source: Antarctica rocks | place: Antarctica: Victoria Land, Siegfried Peak nord
GATCTGGCGCTTGTAGTCTTCCGTATAGGAGCGCGGCTTCGAACCCATCGCCTGCTGATCCATCAAACACCTCCAGTTCAAATCTTGCCTCTGGGTGTCCACGGAACCAAGAGAGGATCAACCGGCGGTGATCGTCGAGGAGGTCGAGCGGCTGCACTGGCGTATTTGGAATGGCACAGCCCAGGATACCCACACCAGCATCGATCGCATCCGCGCGGTCATGCATCATTTTCAGGGTGAGCCGGATCGGCGAAGGTTTACCGCACCCTCACGAAAGCTGTGCACCGCCTTGCACGCGTTGGACGGCTATCTGACCGGCCAAAGCGCCTGGCTGGTCAACTGCGCCGAGCGCCACCGTGCGGGCTTGCGGGTTGGCACCGCGATCACCGAAGGGACGGCCAACTTCCCGGCGCGCCGCCGGATAAACAAATCACAGCAGATGCGTTGGTTGCGGCGCGGCGCCGACCTGCTGCTGCAGGTTCGGTGCGCCGTCTACAACGGCACGCTCGGTTCCGGCTTCGGACAGAAGTTCCACCCAGCCAACGACCCTTACCCGCCAATGGCAATCGCCGCCTGACCCCCAATCTTGCGACAGTCCCGGGGTCTGCTATCTCCCGCCGATGATTGTTCGTCCCCGCCCCAGCGCATTCGGCCTGCTGTTCATCCTGCGTGGCTCCATCGTGCCCATGATTGCGCCTCGGGTGCTGGTCGTTCTCTTGTTGTCCGCCATCGTCGCGGGGCTGCACCACGCCGCTCCGCAACACTTCCGTGAACTCACCCCGGCGCCGTTCACACTTCTTGGCCTCGCGCTGTCGATCTTTCTCGGGTTCCGTAACAATACCTGCTACGAGCGTTGGTGGGAGGGTCGCAGGCAATGGGGCCAACTCGTCGCCGAGACCCGCAGCCTCCTACGCGAGTGCGTCACAGTGCTGCCGGACGACCCGGCCCTGCGGCGGCGGCTTGGTCACCGCACCGTCGCATTCGCACACGCCCTGCGTAGCCAACTCCGCGGCACTGATGAGTGCACGGCACGTGACTGGCTGCCCGACGAAGAGTGGGATCGGATCGCTCGGCACCGTAGTCGCCCCGATGCTATCTTGTTGGCGCAATCGAACGAGCTGGGAGCCCTGCTCCGGCGCGGTGAGCTGTCGGACATGCTTTATCGGGTATTCGCCGAGCACCTCGCGGCGATGACGGGCATTCAAACCGCGTGCGAGCGGCTGCGCTCCACACCGATGCCGTTCACCTACACGCTGCTGCTGCACCGCACCGCTTGGCTATTCTGCCTGCTTCTGCCGCTTGGGCTTGTGAGCACCCTAGGCATGGCCACGCCGGCGGCAACGACAATCCTGGCTTACGCTTTCTTCGGTCTGGATGCGCTTGGCGAGGAGCTGGAGGAGCCATTCGGCCTGTCGCAGAATGCCCTCCCCCTTGACGCCCTCGTCCGGGCTATCGAGATCGTCTCCCTTGAGGCTCTGGGTGAGACGGAATTGCCGATCGCACTGCAGCCGCAAGGGTTCGTGCTGCATTAGGCCGAATATCCCTCTTCGAAACACGTAATCTCATGAGCTGCCACGATGATCGAGAGCATTCATAATCGTGGGGAATGGTAATCAGGCTGCTGCTGGCGCCGTTTGGTCATCGTTCGCGGGGTGGAAGCCCGGATAGCGGTAGCGAATGGCGTCCTCGAGCGTGTCGTTCAGCACGGCGGTGCGCACGTCGAGGAAGGGCTGTACGGTGGCTCTGTTCCAGCGCATCTGCTGCTTCTTGTTCATACGCTTGGCCACGATCTCGCTGACTGCGCTCTCCACGAACGCGGTCGAGATCGGCTCACCACGCCGACGCCGGGCAACGTAGTGCACCGACGCGTCCTCGTCGCGTCGGAGATAGTCCAGCAGCTCGCTTGCGCCATTATGGAGCAAGCACACCTCACGGAAATGCGAGAAACATTAGGAATTCTCTCTGACATGGCGGATAAGAAAATACCTACTGTCGAGAGACAATTTGGTGTGAGAACGCCTAATAAGGCGTTTGTGATTGACGATGGCAAGATTAGGCGTTTTCAGAAGAAAGTTGAGGCTCGCTTTGAAGGGCCGCTGGGCCGGCTTGCGGCAAAAGATTTGGCTGAGGAACTTGTTGAAGACTTCATCAGCGCTTAGACTATGGCGCGTCATAGGCAGTCCATATGGCGCGTCCAAACTCACGGACTGCATGCATCATGCTTTCAAATCTACTACAATGAATCATGATGTCCTGGGCAGTGAGCGCATAGGATAAAGGATTAAACATCATGTTATGCCCAGAGCCCTCAAACATCTTTGCAAAATCAACTTTCTTAGATGCATAAGACGGAGGTGTGAGGAAATATCCGTAATCTTCTTTGGCATCATCATTCCAGAATCTAGTAACAACTCCATGGCCTATATCGTTTCTTTTCCACGAAGCATTATTGTATGCTAAAAGCACATCTTTAAGTTGTTTTATATAGTTCTCTGATTTGTCCTTAGAGAAAAAATATGCATTGCCTGCATATTTTATGGCATCGGCTCGACCCTGTGTACCATTCAGCGTTCCGTAGGCTTGAGTTGCTGCGCGCGCGTCCCGCCCGTTGAAGACGCCGAACAACAACGCCATCATGGTCTCTAGCAACTCCCATTGAGTAAGCGACCGACCGACCGCGTAGTATATACGAGCAGCATTCTTATCTCCGGTCAGCCGCTTTTCTGGGTGACTCCAGAAATCAGGTTTTGCGAACTCTTTGGGAAAAGCCATCATGAACTCAGTTGACCGGTTATTAGACGGACCTGGAATTATCGCCGCTTTCTTCCAACTCACCGGCCAAGATGCCAAGGGGAGTGCCGTCCTTCTTGAATGCCAGTCGCAATCCGGCCGTCTCGATTACATGCCGGATGGCCTCAAGATTGTTCCGCATAGGCGCACGTTTGCCGCCCTCAAAATCCTTAAGCGTGCTTAAGCCGACCTTGGCGCGCTTGGCCAACTCGTCCTGTGGCCAACCTAGCCAAGCTCGCGCCGCGCGACACTGTTCAGGAGACAACATGACTGGACATTAGTCGCCTAAGCTCATTCAGTCAAGATCGGCTATTACAGTTGACGCTGGCTAGATCATCTGATAAGTATGACCTCAGCTAAGCAAGTTGAGGCGTCACATCATGGCCCAGCATTTCCTCCTTACCGCCGCCGCCCGGACCCTGAGCCTCAAGGCTATTTTCCGCATGAGCGACGACGAGGCGCACGACACGTTCACGGCCATCCGCTTTGCCGACAACGGCGGCGCTGCCTTCTGCCCGCGCTGCCAATGCACGGCGATCTACGCCTACACGGCCCGCCGCATCTGGAAGTGCAAAGCGTGCGAACACCAGTTCAGCGTCACCAGCGGGACCATCTTCGCCAGCCGCAAGCTCGCCATCCGCGACTACCTCGCCGCCACGGCCATCTTCGTGAACGCGGTCAAGGGCATCTCGGCTTTGCAGCTCGGCCGCGATCTGGACGTGCAGTACAAGACGGCGTTCGTCCTGGCCCATAAGCTGCGTGAGGCCATCGGCAAGGAGCAGAGCGAGGCCCGGCTATCCGGTGTGGTCGAAGTGGACGGGGCTTACTTCGGCGGGCACATCAAGCAGGAAAACGAGAAAGCCGACCGCAAGGACCGCCGCCTTGCCTCAGAGCAAACCGGCAAGCGCCAGTCCGTCGTCGTCGCCCGCGAGCGCCAGGGCAAGACGCTGCCTTTCGTGGTCGCCAAGGAAGCCGACGCCGTTGCCCTGCTCCGCGAGCGCATCGCCATGGGCAGCATTGTGCATGCCGACGAGGCCGGCGGCTGGGACCGGCTGCACGCCTACTACGACGTGATGCGCATCAACCACTCGGTTGCGTTCTCTAAGGACGGCGCCTGCACCAATCAGGCCGAGAGCTACTTCAGCCGCCTGCGCCGCGCCGAGCTGGGCCAGCACCACCACATCAGCGGGAAGTACCTCGCCGCCTATGCCGTCGAGATGGCCTGGCGTGAAGATGGGCGGCGGATGCCGAATGGGGTGCTGCATCAGGCTGCTACGGCGGCGGCGCTGGCCCATCCGGTGTCGCGGCAGTGGAAGGGGTACTGGCAGCGTCAGCCAGTGTGACCGAACGCAGAACATTTTGCTGGAAACCACGACGAAGCTTAGAGTGTTCCTCTGACAAAAACATTGTGTTTCAATATCTTAGGTTGGACGCTCCGCACCCAACTCAATTTACCCTATCAATCTGACCTATCAAATTGACAGGTTGGATTGATGGTGATAGATTCCGGGTTATGGCCGTTGTTCTCTTTCGTCCTCCGAGTTCGTTGCAGCCTCAAGCTCCCAAGCTTGAAGATCTGATCACACGAACTCGGCTTCTCGCTAGGGCTACGGGGGCCATTCGGTGGGACAACCCACATGTACGCCAAAAAATGGCGTTAAGAGGTCTGCACATGTCCCAGGTGCTAGACACTATAAGAAATGGGTCTGGATCCGCACCAGCTAAGATGGACTCTTATGGAGATTGGAGATTTAAGTTAGTCCGAAAGGTGGCTGGCAGGCGTGTCCAAGTCGTACTCGTCGTAAAGGAGGACCACATTGTTGTGGTAACTGTGATATGAGGAGAGAAAACGATCAAAAGTCGTTGTATCACTATACTGAATGTGGATTGGACTATATATATTTAGAAGGTGGATTTACAGAACATACAACGCCGCGTGGACTTCAAATTTCTATAGAAAATATTGATGGCTTGCACCGGGCAATTGGCCAGATGCTAGCGACTACAAAAAAGGATCTTTCAGGATCTGAGTTGCGATTTCTCAGGCAAGAGATGCTTATGTCGCAAGCGACTTTAGCGAGCCTTTTACAAGTCAGCGAGCAAGCCATCCACCGATGGGAAAAGGGGAAGACTGGGAATGTGCCGAAACCAGCAGAATCTTTAGTTAGAATGCTATACTTACAACACATTAAAGATGAAAACGCAGACAGCCTAAGAAAAAGGCTGAAGCGAATTGCAGATTTAGAAGAAGCCATCGATGCAAAGCGCACAGCGAGAAGGAATGGCATTGGCGATTGGGAAATTCCTTTACCCCAAGCCGCCGCCTAGGTAGTGCCCAGGGCGGGTTTGACTTACCCGCCCTGAGTTATGGTGACCGTAGTTCAATGGCAGAACGACAGGTTGGTACCCCGGCGATGAGAGTTCGATTCTCTCCGGTCACCCCGCCATCTCCACGATTGCCAACAGAACTATAAGCTCTTGCTCATGAATTTTTCAACTGCCGTTTTTAAAACGGAGGATCAGCCTGCATTGTTTCAATCGCCTTCTGTCGGTTGAGTTCTATCTTGCGGTGTTCATAAGGCGCACCAAAGAAATCAAAGCCCACATGCTTGACGGACGGCGAGCGCGTTCAAATCGCGCGCTGTAGGGACATAGACACGCTCACCTTCCTTGTAGCCGCAGAACTCGACAAACCCGGTGTACCCGCCGTATCCATTCTTCGCGTTTATCTTGCCATAAAGCGCGTCATTCCCGTTCAATGCGCGCGCCATTTTCAAATTGCGAAACCGAACCGAATCCGGATCGCGCATGGCATCGCGGACCATTGAGGTATATTCCGCAATCTTTTCCGGCGATTGCGGAACAGGAGCGCGGAAAGCAAGCGCCGGAGGATGTTGCCGAGCGTACTCAGCTTCACTTAACTCAGGGCCAGCTCCTGGCCCCCGATAAGCGATATGCGCCCGCTCAGCAGCGATTTGATCAATTTGCGACTGCAATAGTGGCGTCCGCTTGGTGGCGCAGGCAGATACAACGAGCAGAAAGGAGATGGGAATGAATAAAGCTCTCAAAGGCTCACCTCTCAACTAGAAAATGAAAATCTCCAGCATAGCTCAACTTTTGTACGTTCCACTTCCTGTTTTAAGAATTACCGCGCAACCTCCCACAATGTCACTGGCCCCGCCCCCTGGATCGCCCGCACCGTCCCAAGCGCCTTCTGCCGACTGAACGCCATCCCAACACGCTTCATCGTCAGTTTCACAAGGCGTCGGTCCTCTACATCCTGCCCGCGTTCAGCCATCAACCGCCGCACGACATCATGCGTCGCGACCGGCTCAGTCGCCTCCCGCAGCACCTTCATGATGAACCGGCTGATCTCCCCGCGCCCGGCGGCATCTTGCACGCGGGGGCGCTTGGACAGGATACGATTGGGCTGGAGCAGGTCCGGCTACAAGATTTCTGAGACGCTGCAACCTGCAAAGCGACGTTCGGCCTGCTGATAAGTGGTTGACCTGCGTGTCAACACTCTGACCTGCGGATTGACGTTTGACCTGCAATTCTGCGGTGGGCCTGCAAGGTTACGGTTGACCTGCTAGTTTTTTTTATGTCCTGCATATAGGCAGGGAGGCCTGCATAACGCAGCGCTACCTGCTGGCTACAGGAATGTCATGGCAAGTCTTCTGAAAAGCGATCTTGATAAGGTTCTGGAAACGCATCGCAAGGTTGTCCTCGAAGGCTTTGTCGCGAGCGGGACAATCAAAAACCGAACCTACGCGGTATCCAACCTTCGAGGTGGGGTCGGGAAAACCTCTATTTGCTTCAATCTGGCATACGAAATGTCCCGTAGAAAGTCGCTGCTTATCGCGGACGTATGTCCTCAGTCTAACCTGACCGAAGTAATCATGCGCTCCGAGCGACCTAACGTGACGATCTATAATGCTTTGCAGCCGCGGGTTCTTGGTCCAGCATTTGGAGATGAGGCGACTGACATTGCGCTTCGCACAAGCCAATTTGTGCCATCATTTGCAGGTGGAAAGGGTTGCTCGTTTATTTCTGGCGACCCGGAGCTTTACGAGTTTCCTTCCTATCTTTACCAACAGCTTGGCGTTGCCAACACCCGAAGCAATCCGGAAATCGTTAGAACCTTGTTATGGTCTCTAAAAAATATTCTGAACTCCGAGGCTAAAGCTCTTAAAGCAGATAGTGTATTGATAGACACCAGCCCTTTCTATTCAGGCGGGACTCACTTGGCTTGGTGTGCGGCCGATGCTCTGATAGTGCCGGTTCGGGTAGACGAGCATTCCGTTGAATCACTTGGGCTTTTGATGAAACTTTTAACGGACCCTAACCGAGACTTCATTCTCTGGAATAAAAGAGCAGGCAATTTGCCCACTCCAAAAATAGCTGCAATCGTGATGACCATGGCTGGGGCTAAAAGTCAAAAAGAGGCAACGCCGGATGCAGCTTCACGCATGTTCATTGAACGAGCGTTAAAGATTGCTAAAGAACATCCCCAACTTTTTGAATTCTCCGATCCCGCAGACGCATTTGTCATAACAGACGATTTCATGTCAGCCGGTCGTATTAGCGGAGCGGAGAGCGTCCCAATTGCTCAACTCAAGGTTGGTAAATTTCACACCGTAGCTGGACGGCGCTTGCAAGTGAATCAATCGGCTGAGCGTTACCAGCGCGAATTGCATTATCTGGCGTCTATCTTATGACTTGAGCCTTGCAGAGCTAAAATCCATGGCGTCTTATTCATTGAATCGAGAAAGGTAGGAATGAAGAATGACGAAACTTCCTAAACTGACCTCTTTCACCAAGGCTTCGACAAGAAAGATCAAAGGAAAGAGTGGGAGCCTGATAAAGGTCGTTCCCGTCAAGGCACACCAAAACAAACTTCATCGTAATCCTAAAAAGGCCTGATCCGCCGTTCGCGCCTCGCGTTCCCGTGAGGTGTGACTGCTACATAATATCGCTCGCTTGCGTGTTGCTGAAGGCGGCCGATGCCGGGCACCTCACGCACGGGCTTGCGCTCCGTCCAGCGGCACAGGGCCGCGATCTTGCGCCGGCACCCTGTCCAGCGCCCATGCCACAAGCGCCACTTCGCCGATTGGAGGCTCCGCATCGTCACGCTTGCCGCCTTGCCCACCGAGGCCGGAGGCACGCTCGCCCGCAAGGACTACGCAGCCCTCAGACGCAGTTTCCACAACTACCCGGAGTTGACCTGCCCTGACTTCCGCTTAGCCGTGCCGATGCTTAGCTCTAGGGTTTGCAGAGATGAGAACGGCTTTGGACACCAGGATCTTGGACCTGATCGCGACAATGATCGAGTGCTGCGAGGAACCGCATGAGCCAGCGCCAGGGCACCCGGTGACGGAAGCTGTGCGGGTGCTGGCCACGCTGCGCCAGTTCCTTCGCGAAGGCGCGCCATGGCGCAGTCTACGGGCGAGCGCAGGCAAGGCGAGCGGCTCGACCCTGCGCCGTGCGTTTGAGCGCTTGTTCCTGGCCGCCTGCGTCCTGTTGCAGCGTCACACCCTGTTGGACCCCGCCCACGGCACGCTGGCCGGGCCGTAACAACGGGCACCCCTTGGTTCGACTGCCGCCGCCATCCCTTCGTCCCGACCTGCCCTTGGCAGAGCGCCGCGCTCGCGCGGCGCTACGCTCGACGTACGTCGGAGCAGGTGGTGGACCGGCATGTAGTCTATCACTCGGACCTCGTATCAGAGCTGCTCCTGGTCCTCCATCTTGCCCGTCGTCGCCGTGCCTCGCGTAGTCAGGACAGCTACGGAGTTATGTATGAACTCGCCACCAAACTGGGCTTTTCAACAACCTCGTACGTTTTCGCAGCGAAGGGCCTTCTGACCCGGGCTGGGTGCGGCGCCGCTTTTCGAGCCACGGTGGTGCAAGAATTCTATTGCGGAGCTTTTGGTATAATGCATACAGTGTGCTGCTGTCGGTAAACCGGCGGGATAATCAGGCATCGCGGCGCACGCGGTCAGGATGGGGGAAGCGGTATGCACGTCATCACGGCGCTGCTCGCCACATATGGACGGCTATCCACGACCGGGTGGTCCGGAACCGGCGCAGGCTGCTGCCTGGCATCCGCCATTGGACTGTACCAAGGCAGGCAGGGACGGGGCCGCCCATGACTACGTTCCCCAGCTTGAACCTTGGTAGGATCAAGGCAGACCTCGGGCTGCGGCGGCTCGCCTACGACGCGATCAAGCAGGCCATCACCGAGATGGACATTTACGGCCATGCCGGCGAGCTGTGGCTAGACGAGCGCCAGCTTTCCGAGACTCTGGGCGTCAGCCGCACCCCGATCCGCGAGGCCATGGGCTTTCTGGAGCAGGAAGGGTTCATACGCTCCGTGCCCCGCCGTGGCGCCTATGTCGTGCGCAAGAGCAAGCGCGAGATCGTTGAGATGATTACCGTCTGGGCAGCGGTGGAGAGCATGGCAGCGCGGCTGGCCGCCGAGCGCGCGAGCGACGAGGACCTGCGATCCCTGCGCGGCCTGGTCGCGGCCTTCAAGGGAGACTCCTCGACCCACCTCAGCGAATACTCGCAGGCCAACATGACGTTCCACCGCGCTATCATCCGGATGGGCGGATGCGCCCTGATGACCGAAATGACGGATTCAATGTTCATCCACATGCGCGCGGTTCGGGCCGTGACGATGGGGCAGGACAACCGGGCCAGGCGGTCCGTGGTGGACCACACGTCGATCGTTGCAGCGCTCGAGCGCCGGGACGCGGACCTGGCCGAGCGCCTGGTGCGCGAGCACACACTCGGCCTGGCCGCGCATGTGGAGAAAAACGGCGACGCCCTCGACACCCTGGCTCGGCAGCCGGCACCCGGGAGCGCGTCCCCCACCCGTCCGCGCAGGATCAGTCCGGCCCGGGACTTGGAGGTCGATGGGGCGGAGGACGGGGCCGCCATGCCGGTCCCTGTGCAGGGCGTGCAGCCCGGCTCGGCCGTGTCATAGCCGCAACTAGGTTCAGGGAAGGACGATCACCATGACGGCAGCAGCAGACCCTGACCGGCTTTCCGATGGGGGCGCATCCGCCCTTGTGGACCGGTGCGGGCGGCAGGGTGGCGCAGCCCTTCGCTGGCATCTAATCCTGACGGCGCCGGCGAAGGCCGGGGCATGGCTATACCTCTTAGCTCCCCTCGTGCCGTTGGCCGGCGGCCTCGTGGGCGCAAAGATATCCGCACCATGGGCGCCCGCCACGGCCACGCCGCGGTTCCGGCAGCCTGGCCGCGGCCACTAACACGCAAATACGAAAATCACCCGAGGAGATCAGAATGTCAGCATTAGCGCAAAGCATCGTTGCAGATACGACTGAAAGTGAGGCGACGCAGGCGCTGACCGACGGCTTCCACTTGGTGCTCGACGCGCTGAAGCTGAACGGCATTGCCACGATCTACGGCGTGCCGGGCATTCCGATCACCGACCTCGGCCGCATGGCGCAGGCAGAGGGCATGCGCGTCATCTCGTTCCGGCACGAGCAGAACGCCGGCAACGCCGCCGCCATCGCCGGCTACCTGACCAAGTCGCCGGGCATCTGCCTCACGGTGTCGGCGCCGGGCTTCCTGAATGGTTTGACCGCGCTGGCTAACGCCACGACCAACTGCTTCCCGATGATCCTCATCAGCGGATCGTCGGAGCGGGAGATCGTGGATCTGCAGCAGGGCGATTATGAGGAGATGGACCAGCTCGCCATTGCCAAGCCGCTGTGCAAGGCGGCGTTCCGCGTGCTGCACGCCGTGGATATCGGCATCGGCGTGGCGCGCGCTATCCGCGCCGCCCTTTCCGGGCGTCCGGGCGGCGTTTACCTCGACTTGCCGGCTAAGCTGTTCTCCCAAGTCATGGATGCCGAAGCCGGCGCCGCGTCGCTGGTGAAGGTGATCGACCCGGCGCCCGCCCAGCTTCCCGCCCCGTCTGCCATTCAGCGCGCGCTGGAGGTGCTCCAAGGCGCCAAGCGTCCCCTCATCATCCTTGGCAAGGGCGCCGCTTATGCGCAGGCCGACGACCAGGTACGCTCCCTGATCGAGACGAGCGGCATCCCTTACGTGCCGATGAGCATGGCGAAGGGGCTTTTGCCCGACACGCACCCGCTGTCAGCGGGCGCTGCACGCTCGACGGCGCTGAAGGAGGCGGACGTTGTAATGCTGGTCGGCGCTCGCCTCAACTGGCTGCTGTCGCACGGCAAGGGCAAGACCTGGGGCGAGGCCGGGTCGCAGAGGTTCATCCAAATCGACATCGAGCCGCGGGAGATGGACAGCAACGTCGAGATCGCCGCCCCGCTGGTCGGCGACATCGGCTCCTGCGTATCCGCCCTGCTGCAGGGGATGGGCACCGGTTGGAAGGCTCCCCCGGCGGAGTGGATCGAGAGGCTCAAAGCGCGCAAGGAAGCCAACATCGCCAAGATGGCGCCTAAGCTGATGAGCAATGCGACGCCGATGAACTTCCACACGGCGCTCGGCGCGCTGCGGACCGTCATCAAGGAGCGGCCGGACGCCATTCTTGTCAACGAAGGCGCCAACACGCTCGATCTCACGCGCGGCATCATCGACATGTATCAGCCGCGCAAGCGCCTGGATGTCGGCACCTGGGGCATCATGGGTATCGGCATGGGTTTCGCCATCGCGGCTGCGGTGGAGACCGGCAAGCCCGTGCTCGCAATTGAAGGCGACAGCGCTTTCGGCTTCTCCGGAATGGAGGTCGAGACAATCTGCCGTTACAACCTGCCAGTCTGCATCGTCGTGTTCAACAACAACGGCATCTACCGCGGCACCGACGTGAACCCGACCGGCCGTGGGGACGTCGCAACGACCGTCTTCGTCGCCGGTTCCCGTTACGACAAGATGATGGAGGCCTTCGGCGGCGTCGGCGTTAACGCAATGACGCCGGACGAGTTGAAGCGCGCCGTGGACTCGGCGATGGACTCCGGCAGGCCGACCCTCATCAACGCGGTGATCGACCCGGCGGCCGGCAGCGAAAGCGGGAACATCGGCAGCCTGAACCCGCAAAGCGTGCTGAAGAAGAAATAATTTGGCTCCATCGAGCCTGATCCGGAACAAGGGAAGACACACAATGAAAGCTCTTGATGGAGTCAAGATACTCGACTTCACCCACGTGCAATCCGGCCCGACCTGCACGCAGTTGCTGGCTTGGTTCGGTGCGGACGTGATCAAGGTGGAGCGCCCTGGCGAGGGCGACATCACCCGCGGCCAGCTTCGCGACATCCCGGACGTGGACAGCCTGTATTTCACCATGCTGAACCACAACAAGCGGTCGATCACCGTGGACAGCAAGCACTCGCAGGGCAAGGAGGTCATTGAGGGGCTGATCCGCACCTGCGACGTGCTGGTGGAGAACTTTGCACCCGGCGCGCTGGACCGCATGGGTTTTACCTGGGAGCGCATCCAGGAGCTGAACCCGCGCATGGTGATGGCTTCGGTCAAGGGCTTCGGTCCCGGCCCGTACGAGGACTGCAAGGTGTACGAGAATGTGGCGCAATGCGCCGGCGGCTCCGCGTCCACGACGGGGTTCGACGACGGCCCACCGCTGGTGACGGGTGCGCAGATCGGCGACAGCGGGACCGGGCTGCACCTGGCGCTGGGCATCGTCGCCGCCTTGTATCAGCGCAACACGACCGGGCGCGGCCAGAAGGTGCTGGCGGCGATGCAGGATGGCGTGCTGAACCTGTGCCGGGTCAAGCTACGCGATCAGCAGCGCCTGGCGCACGGGCCGCTGAGGGAGTTCCCGCAATTTCCGGACGGCGAGTTCGGCGATGCCGTGCCGCGGGCCGGCAACGCTTCCGGCGGCGGCCAGCCCGGCTGGATCCTGAAGTGCAAAGGCTGGGAAACCGACCCCAACGCCTACATCTACTTCATCACCCAGGCCCCGGTGTGGAAATCCATCTGCGAGGTGATCGGCGAACCCGGCTGGGTCACCCACCCCGACTACGCCAAGCCCGCGGCCCGGCTGCCACGCCTCAAGTCCATCTTCGCCCGCATCGAGGAATGGACGATGACAAAGACGAAGTTCGAGGTGATGGAGGAGTTGAACAAGCGCGACGTCCCTTGCGGCCCCATCCTGTCGATGAAGGAGATTGCCGAGGACCAGTCGCTGCGCGCGACCGGCACGGTGGTCGAGGTGGACCATCCGACGCGGGGCAAGTACCTGACCGTTGGCAACCCGATCAAGATGTCCGACAGCAAGACCGAAGTGACGCGGTCCCCGTTGCTGGGCGAGCACACCGACGAGATCCTTCGGGACGTGCTGCACTTCGATGCCGACCGTATCGCCTCCATGCACAAGTCAGGCGCCCTGAGCGTCCAGCCCCGCATCGCGGCTGAGTAACCGACGGGGCCGGCCAGGCGCCGGCCCATCCAGATGCACCAAAAAAAGACCTCCGGAGGACACGATGCTAGACACGACCCAGACCGCCAAGGACACCGTCCGCAAGATCCTGGACACCATCAAGGCCGACGGCCGCGACAGCCTAACTGCGCCGGAAGGCAAGCTGGTCTGCGATGCCTACGGGATTACGGTCCCCCAGGAAGGGGTGGCTTCGTCGGCCGACGAGGCCGTCCAGATGGCGTCGAGCATGGGCACGGTCGTGCTGAAGATCGTTTCGCCGGACATCCTGCATAAGACCGAAGCTGGCGGCGTCCTCGTCGGCCTGAAGACCGCCGAGGAGGTGCGCCGCGGCTATGACACCATCCTCAGCAATACCCGGGCCTATAAAGCCGATGCGAAAGTCATAGGCGTTCAGGTGCAGCAGATGCTGCAGGGCGGCCAAGAGGTCATTATCGGCGCCGTGACCGACGACAGCTTTGGCAAGCTGGTCGCGTTCGGCCTGGGCGGCGTGCTGGTCGAAGTGCTCAAGGACATCACCTTCCGCTTAGCTCCAGCCACCCACGAGGACGCGCTGTCCATGCTGGACGGCGTGCAGGCGGCCGAGATGCTGAAAGGCGTCCGCGGCAGCGAGCCGGTCAACCGCGAGGCGCTGTCCAACCTGATCGTCCGCGTGTCCGAGCTGGTCAGCGACTTCCCGGAGATTTCCGAGATGGATTTGAACCCGGTGTTCGCGACGGCGAAGGGGGCCATCGCCGCCGACGTCCGCATTGTGGTCGATTTCAGCCCCAAAGCCCCGCGCCACCGCCCGGCGCACGACGACATCGTCACGGCGATGAACCGCATTATGCGCCCGGACTCCGTCGCAGTGATCGGCGCCTCCGCCGAGGCCGGCAAAATCGGCAATTCTGTAATGAAGAACCTTATCACCGGCGGCTATCAGGGCAAGATCTACCCGATCCATCCCAAGGCCGACGAGATCATGGGCCACAAGGCCTATAAGTCGGTGAAGGATGTGCCCGGCGACATCGACACCGCCGTGTTCGCCATCCCGGCCAAGTTCGTCGCCGCCGCGCTGATCGAATGCGGTGAGAAGAAGATTTCCGGCGCCGTCCTGATCCCCTCGGGCTTCGCCGAGACTGGGAACGAGGAAGGGCAGCTCGAATTGCAGGAGATCGGGCGCAAGTATAACATCCGCTTGATGGGGCCGAATATCTACGGCTTCTACTACACCCCGAAGAACCTTTGCGCGACATTCTGCACCGCCTATGACGTGCGCGGCCACGCCGCCTTGTCGTCGCAGTCCGGCGGCATCGGTATGGCGATCATCGGCTTCAGCCGCTCCGCCAAGATGGGCGTTTCGGCCATCGTCGGCCTGGGCAACAAGTCGGACATTGACGAGGACGACCTGCTGACCTTCTTCGAGCAGGACGATGAAACCCATATCATCGCCCAGCACTGCGAGGACCTGAAGGACGGCCGCGCCTTCGCCGAGGTGGCGCGCCGGGTATCCAAAAAGAAGCCGATTGTGATGCTCAAAGCGGGCCGCACGTCGGCTGGGGCGAAGGCAGCCAGCAGCCATACCGGCGCGCTGGCCGGCAACGACAAAATCTACGAGGACGTGCTGGCGCAGGTGGGCGTCATCCGCGCCCGGTCCCTGCGCGACATGCTGGAGTTCACGCGAGGTATCCCCGTGATGCCGACGCCGAAGGGCGAGAACATCGTCATCATCACCGGCGCCGGCGGGTCCGGCGTGCTGCTGTCGGACGCCTGTGTGGACAACGGCCTGCAGCTGATGGCGATCCCCGAGGACCTGGACGCTGCGTTCCGCAAGTTCATCCCGCCGTTCGGCGCGGCGGGCAACCCCGTGGACATCACCGGCGGCGAGCCGCCGATGACGTACGCCAACACGGTGCGCCTGGGATTGCAGGATGACCGCATCCACGCGCTGATCCTGGGCTACTGGCATACGATCGTCACGCCGCCGATGGTGTTCGCCAGGCTGATGGTCGAGACGATCGACGAGATGAAGGCGAAGGGCATCAGCAAGCCCGTCGTGGTGTCGCTTGCGGGCGATGTGGAGGTTGAGGAGGCAGCGGAGTACCTGTACGCGCACGGCATTCCAGCATATGCCTATTCCACTGAAATTCCTGTGGCAGTGCTCGGCGCGAAGTATCGCTGGGCTCGTGGCGCAGGGCTAGTTTAATGAATATCCACGAGTATCAGGCGAAAGAGCTGCTGCGCGGCTATGGCGTGGCGGTGCTGCAGGGGTTCGTAGCCTGGACGCCAGAGGAGGCGGCGCTCGCGACGGAGAAGCTGCCCGGCCCCGTTT
>JAABUM010004564.1_pt1 | contig 15478 bp, 11 predicted proteins | sample 5559161 | NCBI WGS metagenome assembly JAABUM01 (sample SAMN10711868, study PRJNA513369) | rock metagenome | isolation source: Antarctica rocks | place: Antarctica: Victoria Land, Siegfried Peak nord
CCACGCGGTCCAGCCCGGCGGACTCCGCGGCGGCCAGGGTCGCCTCGCTCTGCAACTGGTTGAACGCCGCGGGGATGGTGACGACCGCGCCCTCTATCCGCCCCTCGCCCGCCTCCACCAGGGCGTAGCCCACCATGGTGCGCAGCAGCTCGGCGCTGGCCTCCTCCGGCAGCATCTCCTGCCCGGCGGCGGCGAAGCGCAACGGCGTCGCGGTGCCCATCAGCCGCTTGAAGCCCTGTGCCACGTTCTCCGGCGCCATGATGGCCTGGTCGTAGGCGCGCACGCCCACGGTGCGGTTGCCGCGACGGTCCATGTGGATGACGCTCGGCATCACCTCCGCCCCTTCCGGGGTGCGGAACAGCACGGGGCGGCCGGCGCGGTATCCGGCGATGCTGCTGTTGGACGTGCCGAGGTCTATGCCGATCTGCATGTCGCGATCCTACTCCGTTGCGCCCGGCGGCATGGTCCGCATGGCACGCGGCGGCGCGCTGCCCGCCGCCTGGCGCACCGGGCCGGCGCGGCGCAGCACGACCTTGCCGCGCTGCACGATGCGGCCGTCCCGCAGCACGGTCGGCTCGATGGTCTCGGCCACGACCAGGCCCTCCTCGGTGTCGAAGTCCTCGGGGTTGACCGGCTCGGCGGGCATGGCCGGCGAGTAGGCCTGGCCGTCGTGGTCGGCCAGGCGCAGGCCCAGCCCGGCCAGCGCGGCGGTGATGCGCCGGGCGGCGTAGGTCGCCTGCGCCCGCTCCCGCTCCACGCGGTCCGGCGCGGCTTCGGCGGCCAGGCGCAGCAGGCGGCGGGTGCTCTTCCACCATTCCGTCGCCAGCAGCAGCAGGGCGGGCTGGGCGGCGTTCCCGTCCGGCCCGGTCATGGGGCGCCCAGCAGCATGGCGCGGCCCTCCGCCGGCAGGCGCGCTTCGTTCGCTGCTGCCGTCGCTGCGCTGGCGGAGGTCGCCCGTGGCGTCGGGCGTGCGCCCTTGCAGAGCGTGTTCCAGGTGACGCGCAACGTTTGCACGCCGGGCAGTTGCTGCGGCGTCGCCGCGGCGTCGGCAGCGTCCAGGCGCGTGCCGTTGAACGCGCACCAGGTGGCCTCCGCCAGCGTCAGTGCGCCCCCCCTGGGAAGCGGCTGCACCTCACGCGGCAGGCGCACGGGGAAGGCTGGCCTTGGAACAGGCGCGGGCGCGGGCTGCTCGTCCGGGAACTTGGCCGATGGCGGGAGCGGGACCGGCAGCTTGGCCATGGGCGGCTCATCCGCCACGATCCCGTCCGTCCTGATACGGCGGCGCGGCCGGAGCAGGCGCTGGGACGCCTCTCTGCACCGGCTGGCGATAGGGCGCGTTCCGCGCGTAATCGCCGTCCAGGACGGCCACGCGCACGAGCGCGACGACAGCCGAGACCAGCCCGACGGCGGCCAGCCAGTTGCCGCGGCTGCCCTTGGCCAACATGCGCTCCTGCTCGGCCAACCCGGCGCGACGGACCGGGTCGGCGACGGCCGGCAACAGGCGGCGCAGGGCGGCCAGGGCGGCACGGCGCTGGATCAGCCCGCCGCCCCAGAACCCCTTCATGGATTGCATCCGGGTTTCATAGTCGTGGGTCAGCGCGCCCTCGACCAGGCCGCGCTGCTCCGCCGCGAGCACCGCCATCAGGGCCGTGCGGCCGGCCATGCCCGCCCGCTCGATCAGGCCGCGCTGCAGGACGACGGCGCTTGCCGCGCCGGAGCGCCGCCAGGGGCCGCCGATCCGCTGCGCGAGCGCGCGTAGTATGGTCCACGGCGCCTCCGAAACGGCGCTGGCCTGGACGGCGGCATTGAACAGCGACCACAGCTCCCCGGCGGCGTCGCGAGCGCCGGGACCGAAAGGGCGCTTGGCCAGGTCGGCCTGCAACCTGTCCGGCGCCGCGCCAAGCCGGTCGGCCAGGGCGCGCAAGGGCATCAGGTGCTGCTCCAGCGCCTGGTCGTCCACCTGGCCCGTGATGAAGCGGACCTCCGCCTGCAATGCCGCGGCCTCCCCGGGAAGGTCGCCGAACACCTCGGCCAGGGTCTGCGCCAGACGCAGGCCCAGGTCCGGCCGCCCGTCCGCCGCCAAGGCCGCCGCCGCCGCGCGCCAGGGAGACAGTGCCCTCAGCGCCGGTTCATGGTCCAGGCCGGCCCGCGCGTCCGCCGCGCGCTGGGGCGCGTCCAGTGCCGCCCAGGACCGCACGGCACGGCTGAACTCGTCCACAAGCCCCGTGTCGCTGCGTTCCCGAAGCTGCCCCCTGAGCGCTTCGACGTCATCGTGCAGCGCCACAAGGCCGGCTGCGGACCCGCGTGCCCAAGCCGCCGCGGCACGCCGCATCAGGACAGCCGACGGCCCTGGCGCGGCCGTGCGGACCAGGGACGCAAGCTCGGCCGCCGCGTCCGGGCCTGCCAGGCAGGAGGCAACGATGGCGGCAGCGTGCAGGTCCGCCAGCCCGTCCTGCTCGATCCGCAAGGCGGCGGGCTGCAGGGGCGGCACCCCGGCGACCGCACGGTCAGCATTGATGGCGTCCGCCAAGGCAGGATCGCCCGGGGCCGGCTGCACCGCGACCAGGGCCGATCTGTCCGCCGCCGTGGCCCGGCCCGCCGCGCAGAGGTGGGCCAGGACGTTGGCTTGAACGGCAGGCGGAAGCCAGACCGTGACCGGATGCTCACCTCGGGCCAGTGCCGCGAGCAGGGCGGGCGCGGCGCCCGCCGCACCGGGCAGGAACGACACCTCAGCGCCCAGGCGGCTGCGCGGCACAGCAACCAGGCGCGCGGCAGCGGCTGCGGCCGGGGTTGCGGCACGGGCGGCAAGCTCCTGTAACTCGGCGGCAGGGGTGCGCGGCGTCGCGCCCAGGATGGCGAATGCGTTGGCGGTGAGGTCAAACCTCGGAGGCCCGTTGCCGGTCCGTTCCCCCGCATCTCCGGAAGGCTGGGTTTGCAAGCTCATCCCTGTTTCAAAGGACTGGTCGCCTGTCGGCGCGGGATGGCCGGTGCGGCATCATGCGTTGCAGTCCGCACCGGCCCCCAGTCGCCGCCCGTCTTCAGGCGTGGCGCGCGGGACGCAGCGCGCCGCTCGGGACGGCGTGCGTCACGACCTCCGCCGCCGAAACCTCGCCACGGATCAGGTCTGCCGAGGTAACGGCCTTGCTGCCGAGCATCGCGACCAGCCCGTAGCCGACCTTGGCGACCAGATCGAGGACCGCAAGGCCCGCAGTGGCCGGCGTGGGCGCCAGCAGCCCAAGCCCATCCGGCCCGGCCAGGACCAGGACGGGATAAATCAGCCACAGCACCGTCAGTAGGATGGCATTGCGGACATAGGCGTCCCGCCGCACCTGGTCCCGTGCCCGCGCCTCCTGCATCAGCGGCACGAACAGCACCCAGAGCACCGCCAGGAACGCCACGCAGCTTGCGGAATACCAGACCCACTTGATGAATGGCACCTGCGACGCGCCGAAGAACAGTCCGGTCACGATCATCACCAGGTCCGACACGAGCAGCCCGGCCACCAGCCCGACCCGGCGCCGCGCGCCGTGCAGCGCGGTCATGGACAGGCCCAGCAGCAGCGCCGGCGTCGTAACCGACCAGTCGAGGTAGCGTGCGAACAGGAATACCCGGCCGCTGGACAGGGTGGCCTCGCCCTGATGCACCGCCATCGCAAAATAGGAGACCGCGGCGAACAGCGGCACGAAACCGTGGACCAGGCTATGGCCCTCCTCGTCCTGCGTGCGCCGGCCACCAGCCGCGAACAGCAGCAGCGAGCCGGCCAACATACCGATTGCGCCGATCCATAGCCAGTTCGTCTCAGTCATCCCACCCGCTCCTTCGCCAATGCCGGGGCGCCGCCCCGGTCAACCTTGGACGGAATACCCGGCTTTTCCTAGATGGGACAGGCACGGCGGGACACAGAACGTGTATCCCGCCGCTGGACAGCCGCGCGCTAGGCGGACTTCATCGTGCCGAGATACTGCTGCACGAACACCGGCAGGTGCTCGCCCAGCCAATCGCCCATCTCCATTTCCTCGGTCTGCGACTGCTTCAGCACCGCCACGTCGTCCTTCATGCCGGCGAACTCGGCCGTTGCCATCAGCGTCTTGTAGGAGGCGATCTCGTAAGCCTTGAAGCCGATGGCGGCGAGGATGTTCTTTATCACCTCGTCCGGGGCAGTGATGTGTACCAGGCCGGACACCTTGCCGACGATGTTGGTCACCGTCTCCTTGGTGGCCGACGCGGTGGTGCCGTGCTTGCTTAGCAGGCCCTCCAGCCGGCTCGCCTGGGTGCGGGACCGCTCGATCTCCTGCTTCATGCGGACGTGGAGCTGCGGGTAGTCCTCCATGCGGCTAAGCTGGCCCTCTATGGTCTCGACGGCCTGGCCCTCGACGGCGTGCTGGTTGCGAAGGCCGGTCAGGTAGTACTCGGTCACGTCGCTCATGTTCGTTCCCCTGCTGGTGTCGTGCAGCAACGCCGGGGCCGGCAAGAATTTCCGCGCGGGCCGATCAGGAAAGGTTGAACTTGACGTATGCCGGAACGGACCGGTTTCGCGCGGTCACACCTCGCGCCGCATGTCCGGCAGGAACACCGCCAGCAGGCCGAGCGCCGGCAGCCAGGCGCAAATGCGATAGACCGTCGTGATGCTGGTGAGGTCAATCAGCTCTCCCAGCACCGCAGCGCCCAGCCCGCCCAGGCCGAAGGCGAGGCCAAAGAACAGGCCGTTGACCAGCCCGACGTTGCCGGGCAGCAGCTCCTGGGCATAGACGATGATGGCGGAGGAGGCGGAGGCCAGCACGAGGCCGATTACGACCGTCAGCGCCGCCGTCCAGGCCAGGTTGGCATAGGGCAGCGCCAGGGTGAACGGCAGCACGCCCAGGATGGAGAACCAGATCACCCGCTTGCGCCCCACCCGGTCGCCGATGGGTCCGCCGGCCAGCACGCCGACGGCGAACGCGCCCAGGAACAGGAACAGCAGCAACTGCGACGCCTGCACCGACACGCCGAACGTCTCGATCAAGTAGAAGGTGTAATAGGTGTTCAGGCTGGCGACATAGAAGAACTTGCTGAACAGCAGCGCCACCAGCACCGCAATGGACAGGACGACCCGGCGCCGCGGCAGCCCTGTCTCCCGCACCGCTGCCGCCACCCGCGTCCTGCTGCGCGCCGCGTACCACCGGCTGACGGGCCACAGCACCGCCATCGCCAGCAGCGCCACGCCGGAGAACCAGGCTATGCTGCCCTGGCCGAAGCGCAGCACCACGAACGCCGCCGCCAGCGGCCCCAGCGCCGCCCCGGCATTGCCGCCGACCTGGAACACCGACTGCGCCAGGCCATAGCGCCCGCCGGACGCCGCCCGCGCGACCCGGGCGGCCTCTGGATGGAACACCGACGACCCCAGCCCCACCAGGCCGGCCGCCACCAGCAGCAGGCCGAAGCTTCCGGCGGCCGACAGCAGCAGCAGCCCGGCCAGGGTGCAGCCCATCCCGACCGGCAGGGAGAACGGCACCGGCTGCCGGTCGGTATAAAGCCCCACCACCGGCTGCAGCAGCGACGCCGTCAACTGGAACGCCAGGGTGATGTAGCCGATCTGCGCGAAGCTGAGGGCGTAGCCGTCTTTCAGGATCGGGTAGATCGCCGGCAGCAGGGACTGGATCAGGTCGTTCAGCAGGTGGCAGAAGCTGACCGCCAATAGGACGGGGAACAGCGTGCGCTGCGGCGGCGGCGCGGCCAGGGCTTGGCTCATGGTCCAGGTGCTCCGTTGGGCGTCCAGGCGTGACGCTGCGCCGCGCCCTTGGTTCGCTGCGTGGCGGCATCGTGCCTGTTGCAGCCTATCGTGCCATGCAGTCCCGTCGGCTGCACGCCCGGCACCGCGTTTCCGGGTGCATGTCTGGACTGTGTGAACCGGGCGACGCCAAGAACCTTCGCCGGCCCCGGCGGGACGGGACGCATCATGCGTTGCGAGACCAGGCCGGCACGCAGGCGGCCGGGACCGCGCCTCGCCGTCAAGCCTGCCTTGCTCCGTCGGCGACGGCGGCGATGACGTGCGGGATGGAGACCACCCACTCCGAGCCGTGCACGGCCGGCGACAGCTCCGCCCACGCTCCAAGCGTGCGGCCGATGATGCAGTCGTAGTCCAGGCCGCACAGGCCGGCGAGGTTGCGGAAGCACCAGTTCACGTAGGAGTCCATCAGCAGCTCGACGACCCGGCAGCCCGGCGCGGCGAACACGCAGTTGGCAAGGCCGGCCCCATGCGGCGCCACGACAAGCTCCGCGCCCCGGAACAGCGCGATCTGCTCGTCCACCGTCAACGCTTCGAGCGCGACCGGCACGACGCCCATGCGCCCGAGCTGCCGGATCAGCTCGCCTTCGTTGACCAGCCTGCGCGCCGGGGCGCCCCGACGGTCAACGTAGATGCGCCTGGGCCATGTCCGCGCGGCCTGCGGCTGGTCCAGCGCAGCTCGCAGCGTAGCCCTGAGGCAAGGATGGTAGCGGAACCCGGCGCTGACCGAAGCCGGGACCACGAGAATGCGGATATGCAGCGTTTCGTCGGCGCGGACCGCCCTCACTGCCAGGCCGTGCGGCAGCAGGAGCTTATCGAGCAGGCGGCGCTGCTCGACGGGGACGGACGCTGATATCAGCAGCACGCTGGCAGCTTGCCGGTAGGTGTCCGGAATTGCGCCAAGCCGTCCCACGGCATCGGCGAACCAGTGATAGACGCTGCCGCAACTGCCCGCGAGCAGGCAAATGGCCACGGCGTCAACGCGCTCCACCGTGCCGGCACGGAGCCTGACATCCTGGCCGAGAAGGTCGTAGCGGTGCAGGCCGGGGTCGGTGTGATCGAGCGACTCGGCGATGACATAATCGCCGACTGCGAGGATGCCGGGCGACGAATGCACGAGGGCGTTCGTAAGGACGAACAGGGCCGGTGCGACCGACTGGTAGCAGTCCAGGCGCCACAGGCCGGCCTCCGGCACCTCCCGCGTCGCCATGTGCCTGAAGAACGTCGAACCCCGCCGCAACCCGGGCAGGGCGACGCGCTCCGGCCCAAGCGAGTGGACGTGCTGGACGCGGTCGTGACCGTCGAACAGCGCCTCCTGGCCCGCGAGTCCTGCCAGCGACCGCCGCTGCCGCAGCCTATCCACCGTCTCGTCCCATGCAGTCCCGCACAGTGGCGCATGGCAGCACGCCGGGGGACAAGGCGTCATAAGCGACCGCTGGCGCGGACCTCATGCGGCCCCGGCTGCGGCAGCAGGGAACATGCCGCCGCGCGTCAGGGCGGGACCCCTACGTTGTCCAGCAGCCGCACCGTGCCGAGCCGCGCCGCAGCCACCAGCCGGGCAGGGCCGGACGGCGCGGTGATGGCGCGCATCGTGTTGGCCTCCACCAAGGCGAGGTAGTCCGGCTGCATTCCCATCGCGCGCAGCCGTTCCTCGCCCTCCGCCAGGGCTGCCGGGCCGGCACCGGCTTGGGCAATGGCTTGCAGCACCTGATGCAGCCCCGGCGCCACTGCCCGCTGCGCCGGGGTCAAGTACCTGTTGCGGGACGACAGGGCGAGGCCGTCCGCGTCGCGCAAGGTCGGCACCGCGACGACCTGCACGGGCCAGTCCAGGTCCGTCACCATGCGCCGCACCACCTGCAACTGCTGCCAGTCCTTCTCTCCGAACAGCACCAGCTCCGGGCCGGCCTGGTGCAGCAGCTTCGCCACCACGGTCGCCATGCCGCGGAAATGGCCGGGGCGCGCGGTGCCCTCGAAGCCCTCGGCCGGGCCGCCCACCTCCACCGCCGTCGCGCGGCCCGGCGGATACATGGTGTCCACCGACGGCAGCCAGGCGACGTTGCAGCCGGCGGCCTCCAGCCGGGCCAGATCTGCCGCATCGTCACGGGGGTAGCGGTCGAAGTCGTCGCTGGCCGAGAACTGCAACGGGTTCACGAAAACGGATGCGACGGCGCTGGCCGCCTGCCGCTGGCCCTCCCGCAGCAGCGCAACGTGCCCGTCGTGCAGAGCGCCCATGGTGGGCACCAGGGCAAGCGGGCGGGGCAGGGCGGCCAACGCCCGGCGCAGCGCCGGCACGTCGCGGGCGACGATCAAGGGGCGACGGCCATGGGCGCAGGCGCTACGCCACTGTCCGGATGCCGTCTGCCACCCGGTCCAGCGTCCGTTCAGTCAGCGCCGCCATGCACAGGCGGCCGTCGCTGACGCCATAGATGCCGAATTCGCCCTTGAGCCGCGCCATGCGCCCCTCGTCGAGGCCGGAATAGGAGAACAGGCCGCGCTGGTGCAGGAAGCGGCCGTAGTCCCGGACGTTGTTGCCGGCCAGGCGCGAGACCAGCCCTTCCCGCATCCGTTTGATGCGGCGGCGCATTCCGTCCAGCTCCGCTTCCCAGTCCGAGCGCAGCGCCGGGTCGTTCAGGATGGTGGATACCAGCAGCGCGCCGTGGCTTGGCGGGGTCGAATAGTTGGTGCGAACGGCAATCTTCACCTTTTCCAGCACCAGCCGGGCCTGCGCCGCGTCGGCCGCGACGACCGACAATGCACCAATGCGCTCCCCGTACAGCGCGAAGGACTTGGAAAACGAGGTCGCGACGAACACCGGTACGCCCAGCCCGGCCAGCAGCCGCGCGGGCGCGCTGTCTGCCTCCAGCCCTTCCGCAAATCCGGCATAGGCCATGTCGAGGAAAGGCACGAGCTGCCGCTCCTGGATCAGCCGCGCCAGCTCCTGCCAGTCCTCCGCCCGCAGGTCGGCGCCGGTAGGGTTGTGGCAGCAGGCGTGCAGCAGCAGCACGGTGCCCGGCGCCATGCCGGCCACCGCCTCCCGCATGGCTGGCCAGTCCACGCCGCCGGTCGCGGGATCGAAGTAGGGATACTCCGCCACCCGCAGCCCGGCGCCGCCAAAGATGCTGGGATGGTTGCCCCAGGTCGGACGGCTGAGCATGACGACGCTGTCGGGTGCCAGCCGCCGTATCACGTCCGCACCCAGCTTGAGCGCGCCGGTGCCGCCCAGGCTCTGCACTGTCACGATGCGGTCGCCCATGCCGGCCGCCAGGGCGTCGCCGAACACCAGGCGCTTGGCCGCGTCGCGCAACGCCGGCAGTCCGTCCGGCTGCAGGTAGCCCCAGGTCGTAATCCGGCCGCTCAGCACGGTCTCGGCCGCGCCGACGACGCTCAGGATCGGGATGCGGCCGTCCTCGTCATAGTACATGCCGACGCCCAGGTTGACCTTGTCCGGCCGCGCGTCGGCGCCGAACTCCTGGAAGCCGGCCATAATGGGGTCCAGGGCCTCGGGTTGCAGGTGGTCGAACAGGGACATAGGACCGCTCCGCGTTGCCCCGGCAAGATGCGTCCGGGGTGGCGTGGCTGCAACCAGCCGCAACGCCGCTTCAGGGCCGCCCGTCCCGCGCAAGCGCACTATCCCTTCAGCGCGCCATCAAATCGCCATCGCAATCGCCAGTCTGCGGCGGCGCAGCAGTGGTTAACCCAGCGTTCATGCGGCGGGCCTAACTTCGGCTGTGTACTTGCACCTCTGCCCGGTGACGGCTCATCGTGACGATGCTTTCCCTGTTGTCCGGGTCCACGAGCGCCGCCAAGCTTTCAGGTCAAGGCAGATGCGGCGGAGCGCTGCCTGGTTCGGAACCCTCCAGGCTTTGGCAGGCGCCCGCGCCGCAGCAGCCACGAGCGGGCCGCAATTGGCGAGGCCCCGTCCGGAATACGATGACGCCACAACAATATGCTATAGGGTAAGCTGATCCGGCCATGGCGGAACCTCAGATCACCGCGGGCGCAAGCACGCCATGCTAGAATGCTGTGGCGGCAAGTTCAGGACTAGGTGCATATGGCGCTGATTGTGGTTGTTGACGACCGAATCACCAACAGGGTGATATTTTCCCAGCTTGCCGCGGCGATACGGGACGGAGCGGAAGTGCTGTCGTTCGAAAGCCCTGTCGAGGTGCTGGCCTGGATCGAGGGCCGCAGGCCCGACCTGGTCATCACCGACTACAAGATGCCCGGCATGGACGGCGCCGCCTTCATCGAACGCCTGCGCGCAACGCCAGCCGGCGAGGACGTGCCCATCATCGTCATCACCGCCTATGAGGACCGGGAGTTCCGGTTGCGCGCGCTGAAGGCCGGTGCGACCGACTTCCTGCAAAGCCCGGTGGACCACCAGGAGTTCATCACCCGGGGGCGCAACGTGCTGCGCCTGGGCGAGCAGCAGAGATACATCCGGTCGCGGGCCGATGCGCTGCAACGCGACCTCGAACGCAGCGAGCAGACGCTCGAGACGGCGATCCGGGACAGCCGGGCGCGGCTGATCGAGGTCATAGACACCATCCCAGCCGCAATCAGCGCCACGGATGCGGAGGGCAGGTGCGTGTTCGTCAACAAGCATGGCCTGGCCACCGCGGCGAGCAGGAACCAAGGCGCGGCCAAAGTGCAGAACGTGCAGGATCAACAGGTCATTCGAAGCAGCAAGCCGATCCTCGGCTACGAGGAGGAGGTCATGGACCAGCACGCGCAGCGGCGGACCATGCTGACCAGCAAGTTCCCCCTGCATGACGTTGGCGGCGGCGTCCGGCATGTCCTGACGACATCGTTCGACATCACCGAGCGCAAGCGGGCGGAGGAGGCCATGCGGCACCTTGCCCACCACGATACGTTGACCGGCCTTCCCAATCGGCTGCTATTGCAGCAGGTGCTGCAGGCCGAGATCGCCCGGTCCAATGACGAGGACCGTGCGTTCGCGCTGCACTTCATAGACCTCGACCGGTTCAAGACCATCAACGACGGGTTCGGCCACGGCCATGGTGACGCCTTGCTGAAGGAGACCGCGGCGCGGCTGCTCCGACTGACCCGGCAGGAGGACACCGTCGCGAGGCTGGGCGGCGACGAGTTCGCCATCGTTCAGGCCGGCGTGGCCGGCATGGACGACGTGCAGCGGCTGGCAGGGCGCGTGATCAAGGCGATTTCCGAGCCGTTCCACGTCGAGCACCACAGCGTCTTCATCGGCGCCAGCGTCGGCATGACGGTGGCGCCCGGCGACGCCGACACGGCGGAGCAGCTGCTCAAGAACGCCGACCTTGCGATGTATCGCGCCAAGCAGGAGGGACGGGGACGGGCGCGCTTCTTCGACCCCGAGATGCAGACGGCCGCGCGGGACACGGTCCTGCTGGAGATCGCCTTGCGCGAGGGCATGGAGCGGGGGGAGCTGCAGCTTTGGTACCAGGCGCAGGTGGATGTCGTGAGCGGCGCCCTGGTCGGGACGGAGGCGCTGCTGCGATGGCACCGGTCCAGCCATGGGGTGACGCTCCCGGGCATGTTCCTGCCGCTTGCCGAGGACACCGGCCTGATCGTCGAGATCAACCGGTGGGTGCTGGGCGAAGCGTGCCGGCAGGCGGCATCCTGGGCTGCGATGGGCGTGCCGGTCCGCGTCGGCGTCAACATGCCTGCCGAGTCCTTCAAGGCCGATGACGTGGAGGCGCTCGTGGTCCAGACCCTGCGGCGGACCGGGCTGCCGCCAAGCCTGCTGGAGCTGGAGTTGACGGAGGGCACGCTGATGGCCAGCCAGCACCAGGTCGCCGCCAGCCTACACGCCCTGCGGCGGCTGGGCGTGCGCGTCGCCGTGGACGACTTCGGGACCGGCTACTCCTCCCTGGCCTACCTGCAGAAGCTGCCGATTGACCGGCTCAAGATTGACCGTTCCTTCGTCCAGGGCTTCGAGGCCGACCGGGACGGCTCCGCCATCGTCAAGGCGGTGATCGGCATCGGGCGCAGCCTGGGAATGGAGGTGCTTGCGGAGGGGGTCGAGACGGCCGGACAGCTCGCCCGCGTGCGGGAGGCCGGGTGCCAGCTTGCCCAGGGCTACTTCCTCGGCAGGCCGGTGCCGGCGGAGCAGTTCCAGCGCGACCACCTGCCCAAGGTGGCCCTGCTGGCGGCGCAGCGGGCATGAGGTGGGTCAGGCGCCTTGCGGCGCTCAAGGCGTCGGCCCTGGACCGCTTGCGCCGCAGCGGCGACCGGGAGCACGAAATGCTGGGCAATCGTCTGGCGTTCGGCGGCCTGGTCTCCTCATACCTTCTCCTGTTCATGCCGGACGACTTGGTGGAGGAACACCGGCTGCGCTTACTTTGTGCCGTCTACTGCGCCGGCGCGCTTCTGTTGCTGGCGCATCCGCTAGTCTGGCCAGGCATGTCCCGGCTGCGCCGCCTGGCGGCGGTGTTCATAGACATCGGGGTGCTTTCGTACGGCTTCCATCTCGGGGGTGCCGTCACATCGCCGTTCTTCGCAATCTACTTCTGGGTCATTCTGGGCAACGGGTTCCGCTTCGGATTGCCGTGGCTGCGCATTTCCGCGACAGCAAGTGTCGCCGGGTTCGGCCTCGTCGTGCTTCACACCCCATACTGGCAAGACAACCTGCCACTTGGCTTGGGGCTGCTTGCAGGCCTGCTGGCCATACCGCTTTATGCCGGGCGGCTGATCCGGACCCTGTCGGACGCCAAGTTGCGGGCAGAGGAGGCGAACAAGGCAAAGAGCGCATTCCTGGCCAGCGTCAGCCACGAGCTTCGCACGCCGTTGAACGCCGTCATCGGCATGGCGGGCCTGATCGCCTCGACCTCCCTCACGCCGGGGCAGCGGGAGATGGCGGGCACCATAGACACGTCGTCCAAGGTCCTGCTGTCGCTGATAGACGGCATCCTGGACCTGTCGCGCATCGAGGCAGGCAGGATGCCGGTCGCATCCGACCGGTTCGACCTTGCCGAGGTCCTGGCCGGGGTGATGGACATCGTCTCCGTCCGGGGCCGCGAAAAGGGGCTGCGCATGGCCCTGCACATCACGTCCCGCACGCCGCTGGACTTGATCGGCGACGCCCGGCACCTGAGCGAGATCCTGCTGAACCTGGTCAGCAACGCGATCAAGTTCACGCAGTCCGGCGTCGTCGTCCTGGCAGCCGACGTCTCATCCTGCGCCAAGTCCGGCTGCCAACTCCGGATCGAGGTGACGGACACCGGCATCGGCATTGCGCCGGAGGCCCAGGAGCGCATCTTCGACGATTTCGTGCAGGCGGACGGGACGATCATCAACCGCTTCGGCGGCACCGGGCTTGGCCTGGCCATCACCAGCCGGCTGGTCGCGTTGCTGGATGGGCAAATCTCGGTGCATAGCGTCGAGGGGCAGGGAAGCACCTTCACGATCATGCTCCCCGTGGCGCTGGCCGAGCCGGCGGCAGTGCAGCCGGCCGGCACCACCGTCCTTGTCGGAACGGCCGACGCAGCCGCCATGCAGCCATTGCTGCAGCGCCTCCGCACCCTTGGATGCACGGTGGCCGGAGCGGGCGACCCGGCGTTGCAGGCGGATGCAGCCGGGCCTCGGGTGCTGCTCACATCCATGGCGGCTGACGCAGCCAAGGGCACCGGCCACGGCGCCGATGGCGGCATCCTTGTGGCGGAGCCGAGCGCGGGCCTGCCACCGCTGGAGGTGCGGCAGCGGTTCGCGACGGTCGTGCCGTCGGACGCCTCCGACGGAAGCCTTGCCGCCGCGTTGCGGATTGCCGCCCGGCACCCTGCCGCCATGTCGCCCGACCAAGCCATGTGGACCCGCCCGCGCCCGCTGCGCGTCCTGGTCGCCGACGACAACGCGGTCAACACCCGCGTCGTGGACTTGATCCTGCGACGCGCCGGGCACAGCACCACGATCGTGCGGGACGGCGAGGCGGCGCTGGACGCAATGACCGAGGGCGGGTTCGACATGGTGCTGATGGACGTCAACATGCCCGTCATGACAGGGCTGGACGCGGTCAAGCTCTACCGCTTCGGCGCGCTCGGCCTCCCGCACCTGCCCGTGATCGGACTGACCGCGGACGTGACCAACGAAATCCAGCGGCGCTGCCGGGAGGCGGGGATGGACCGGTGTCTCCTCAAGCCGATTGAACCCGGCGTCCTCCTCGATGCGCTGGACGCGCTGGCCGCGTCCCACGGCGCGCAGCCCAGGACGGTGGCCCGCAGCCTGCCCGGCCCGGTGACGGACATCGCCACGCACCCGCGGTTCCGCGGCAGCGCGTCCGCGGCCGTGAACATGGCAACCGTGGCGCAGCTTCGGGAGCTTGGCGGCGACGACTTCCTCGATGGCCTGATCTGCGACTTCCTGGCCGACGCCGGGCGGCTGCAAACGGTGCTGGCGGAGGCTGCGCGGTCCGGCGACATGGCCGCGCTCGGCGCCGAGGCCCATGCGCTCTACAGCGCGGCCGGCAACATGGGTGCGGAGCCGGTGCGGCAGATTTGCCGCGCCCTGCAGGACCTGTCCCTTGCGGACATGGCCGGGCCGGGTCAGCACCTGCTGCACGACCTTGCAGGAGAGCTGGCCCGGGTCACCAAGGCGCTTCAGGGTCTCCGCCCCGGTGCCGGACTGCCCGAACCCAGCCGAAGAGAGGCGGCAGCGGGGGTCCGCACGCTGCTGCCGCCTCGCTGAGCCATACTCTCCGGGGATGCACCAACCAGTGTGATCCCTGGGAAGCGGCTTACTCGGCGGCGACCATGGCCTGCGTCGGCCGCAGGCGTATCTGGGCCGCCACGAGCCTCTCCATCCGGCGCAGGTCGTCCTCGGCAAGCGCGAGGGCGGCCTCGATCCAGATGTCCGTTACCCTGATCAGCTCGTCGCGGGTGACCGGGTTCACGGCGTTGCACACATGCCGCATGGCCCTGCGCGCCAGGTGCCGCCGGTCCATCTCCCGAATGTGCCGCCGGACCGCGGCCACGCCTTCGCCATCCTCGGCGAGCACGTCCACCAGCCCAAGGTCGAACAGCTCCTCCGCCGTGTAGATCTTGCCGGACAGGATCATCCGCTCGGCCGCCGCAGGGTTCAGGCGGCGCGACAGGTAGCTGTAGGCGCCCATGCCGGGGAACAGGTTGAACATGACCTCCGGCAGCCCGAAGCGGGCACTTTTCTCAGCGACGATGACATGAGAGGACAGCGCCGCCTCGAAGCCGCCGCCCAGCGCCTGCCCTTGCACCAAAGCAACGGTCGTCAGGCCATTGCCGTAGCCTTCCGAGTGGTTGAACACGATGTCCACGCAACTGTGGGCATACTTGGCCAGCCGTGCCCGGTCCTGCCGGCGTATGCAGCCGGCGAACAAGCTGAGGTCGCCGCCCAAGTTATAGACGCGGGGGGTGCGCGACGCGAGCACTACGGTGCGTATCAGGGGAAGCTCCCCGGCCCGGTCCGGCGCCACCCCGGCCCGGACAGCGGCCTGGGCCTGCGTCAGGTCGGCCAGCAATTCAGCCGAGAAGCTCGGCCGGTCCGTTGCTGACATGAAGCACCAGAGCGCACCGATGCTCTCATCAACCTCAAAGTCCAGATTGCCAAATGCTTCTGGGCGGGTGAGGTTCTCTGCATTCCATGGCGCTTTTGGGAGCTATGCTGGAACCTGGGTGACGCCGTGATCAGGCGGCGTTCTGTGCTGGCGTGTCGGTGACCTCGACGCCGTTGCGGAATGTGACGCCCTGGACG
>JAABUM010004565.1_pt1 | contig 15477 bp, 17 predicted proteins | sample 5559161 | NCBI WGS metagenome assembly JAABUM01 (sample SAMN10711868, study PRJNA513369) | rock metagenome | isolation source: Antarctica rocks | place: Antarctica: Victoria Land, Siegfried Peak nord
TCGAGGGAAGGATCAGTAGCGCGTGTGCCGCGCGCGGCTCGAGGGGCTCGACTCGCTCCCCCGCCCCGAGCATGAGCGCCGGCCCGGGCACGAGCTGGCTCGGCACGTCGGCGCCGAGCCTCGGCGCGAGCTCGGCGAGGAGGGGATCTCCAGGCCGACCGGCGGCGTGGGCGGCGAGCCGCAGCGCCGCGGCCGCGTCGCCCGAGCCGCCGCCCATCCCCGCCGCGACCGGCACGCGCTTGGCGATGCGCAGGCACACCGGGGGAGCGTCCCAGCCCGAGGCGGCGCGGTAGGCGGCGAGCGCCTCCGCGGCGAGGTTCGGGCCCTCGACTCCCGGGCAGATCACCTCGTCGGCGCGGGCCCCGGCCTCCGCGGACTCAAGTGTCAGCTCGTCGGCCAGCGACACCGACTCGAGGAGCGAGACGAGCTCGTGGCGCCCGTCCGAGGCGCGGACTCCTCCGAGGAAGAGGCACAGGTTGACCTTTCCGTGCGCGAGCGCGCGGAGCACCCGAGCGCTCACGCCGGCGCCGCCATCCGCTCCGCGAGCGCGCGGAAGTCCTCCGGCGCGAGGCGCTCGGCGCGGGCGTCGGCGGCAAAGCCGAGCTCGGTCAGCGTCCGGCGCGCGGACTCGCGGGTTCCGGGCCGTGCCCCGGCCGCCAGCGCGAGCGAGCCCGCGAGCGCCTTGCGCCGGTGCGCGAAGGCGTCGCGCACGAGCGCGCGCAGCTCGGGCGGCGCGGCGGGGCCGTGGCGCTCGAGCCCGACGAGCACCGAGTCGACGTTGGGCACAGGGTGGAAGACCGTGCGCGCCACGGGGCGCAGCACCCGCACCCGGCAGGCGAGCTGGGCGAGCACCGAGGGGACGCCGTAGGCCGGGCTTCCGGGCGCCGCCGCCAGCCGCTCTCCCACCTCGCGCTGCACCATCGCGACCCAGCGCACGACGCCCGGCAGCTCCTCCACCGTGCGCAGCAGCGCGCTCGCCGCCACGCCGTAGGGCAGGTTGGCCACCACCTTGGTCGGCGCGGGATCCAGCTCCGCGAGCGGGAGCTTCAGCGCGTCGCCCACGTGCAGCGTGGTGTTGGGGTGCGGCGCGAGGGCCTCCCGGAGCGCGGGCTCGAGCCGCGGGTCGATCTCGATCACGTGGACGTGGCCGGCGCGCGCGGCCAGGGCCTCGGAGAGCACTCCGAGCCCACCGCCGATCTCGAGCACGACGTCTTCGCCACCCACGTGCGCCGCGCGCACGATCACCTCGAGCAGGTTCGAGTCGATCAGGAAGTTCTGACCGAGGGCGCGGTTGGGCCGCACCCCGTGCTCGCGCAGCCGGCGCAGGCTCGGCTGGGTGGGGGGCTCGGCGCTCACCACCCGAAGAGGCGCGCGGCGGTGCGCTCGACCTCCTCCTCGAGCTCCGCACGCTCGACCCCTCGCGCCGCGGCCACCGCGTCGGCGGTGTGCACCACGCACGCGGGCTCGTTGGGGCGCCCGCGGACGGGCTGCGGGGTCAGGTAGGGGGCGTCGGTCTCGACGAGGAGGCGCTCGCCGGGCACGCGCGCCGCGGCGGCCCTCAGCTCATCGGCCTTGGGGTAGGTCACGTTGCCGGCGAAGGAGACGCACCACTCCTCGTGCGCGAGCACCTCCTCGAGCCGCTGGGGCATACAGAAGCAGTGCAGGAGGACCCGCAGTCCGCCCGCGCGCTGGCGGAGGATCTTGAGGGTGTCGTCGTCGGCGGCGCGGGTGTGGATCACGAGCGGCTTGCCGGCGCTGCGCGCGAGGTCGATCTGGGCGTGGAAGGCGCGCTGCTGGTCTGCGCGCGGCGCGCCCTCGCGGTAGAAGTCGAGGCCGGTCTCCCCGATCGCCGCGCAGCGCTCGTGGGCGGCGAGCGCCTCGAGCTCGGCCAGGTCCGCGTCGTCGAACCGCGCCGCCTCGTTGGGATGGCGCCCGATCGCCGCCCACACCTGGGGGAAGTCCTCGGCCGCCGCCAGCGCGGAGCGGCACGATCCGCTCGTCATCCCCACCGTGAGGATGCGTCGCACCCCGACCGCCTCGGCCGCCGCGACGAGCTCGGCATTCGGCGGCTCGCACGAGTCGAGGTGGGCGTGGGAGTCGATCATCGCTTGGGAAAGAGCGGCTCGAGCGCGCTCACGTGCTCGCCCCCGGCGCCCGCGCCGAAGCGCGCCGCGGCGAGGTCGGTCCTCGGCGCCCCGAGGGCGCCCAGCAGCGTGTGGGCGGTTCTCGGCAGGTAGGGCTGGAGCAGCACGGAGACGCAGCGCAGCCCCTCTGCGAGCGAGCGGAGCGTCACGTCGAGCTCCTGGGCGGCCGCCGGGTCCTTGGCGAGCTTCCACGGCGCGCGCTCCTCGACGTAGCGGTTCAGGCGACGCACCCGTTGCCAGATGCGCTCGAGCGCCTGGGTGAGCTCGGCCCGGTCGATCAGCTCGGCGACCTCCTCTCCGAGCCCGTCGAAGTCGGCCGCGAGGGCCTGGTCGAGCTCTGCGCGCGGCACGACGCCGTCGCGGTAGCGGGCGAGCATCGCCAGCGTGCGGCTCGCGAGGTTGCCGAGCTCGTTGGCGAGCTCGGTCTCGTAGCGGGTCTCGAAGTCGGCGGGCGAGACGTTGCCGTCCTGCCCGAAGGAGACCTCGCGCAGGCAGTAGTAGCGCAGGGCGTCGGTGCCGAAGCGCTCGATCACCTCGAGCGGGTCGAGGACGTTGCCGAGCGACTTGGACATCTTCTTGTCGTTCATCAGCAGGTAGCCGTGGATGAAGAGATGCTCGGGCAGCTCGAGCCCGGCGGCGAGCAGCAGCGCGGGCCAGATCACCGCGTGGAACTTGAGGATGTCCTTGCCGATGATGTGAAGGCTCGCGGGCCAGAACGTGGCCGTGAGATCCTCCCCGTCGCGGGCGAAGCCGAGCGCGGTGACGTAGTTGAGCAGCGCGTCGAACCACACGTAGAAGACCTGGGCGGGGTCCCAGGGCACCGGCACGCCCCAGCGCAGGTTCGCCCGCGAGAGCGACACGTCGTGCAGGCCGCCCTCGACGAACGAACGCGCCTCGTTGGCGCGCATGCGCGGAAGGACGAAGTCGGTGCGCTCCCGATAGAGGCGCTCGAGCGGCTCCTGGAAGGAGGAGAGCCGGAAGAACCAGTTCTCCTCCTTCTCGCGCGTGAGCGGAATCTCGTGAATCGGGCAGGTGTCGCCCGGGCCGATCTCGTTCTCCGTCTTGAAGTCGGCGCAGCGCGGGCAGTACCACCCTTCGTAGGTTCCGGCGTAGACGTGGCCGTTGTCGTAGACCCGCTGCATGATCTCCTGGACCCGCTCGACGTGGCGCGGATCGGAGGTGCGGATGAAGAAGTCGTTGGCGACTTCGAGCAGCGGCATCAGCGCGCGGAAGCGCTCGGCGTTGCGGTCGGCGAGCTCCTGGGGAGTGACGCCCTCGCGCTCGGCGGCCTCGGCCACCGGCTCACCGTGCTCGTCGGTGCCCGTGAGCAGGAACACCTCCTCGCCGCGCTGGCGCATGTGCCGGGCGATGACGTCGGCGGCGATCGACGTGTAGGCGTGCCCGAGGTGGGGCGCCGCGTTGACGTAGTAGATCGGCGTCGTGACGTAGAACGGCATGAACGCCGGGAGGCTAGCGGCGCCCCGCGGGTCGGCCGGGACGGGGCGGGCGGGGCGCCGGGGCGCCTCCTCCGCGCCGGGGGCTCAGTCCGAGTAGTCGGTCACGAAGACGATGCGGGAACGGCTGATCGCCGCAAACGGCCGGCGGCCGATCTCCTCGGCGATGCCGTGGGCGCTGATCTCCACGTCGGAGAGCACGATGAACTCGCGGTCGGTCGTGTTGAACAGGTCGCTCACGCGCGTGCGGTAGCCCTCGGCCTGCAGCGTCAGGGTGCCGACGAACCGGTAGCGCTCCGTCTCGACGATGACCCGCTCGTGGCGCCGGTGGGTGTGCTGGTTCTGCTTGACCGTGGAGGGAGAGACGCTCATGCGGGCCGTATCGGCAGCGCGGCCCCTCGGGTTGAGCGAGAAGGGAAGCTGCTTGCGCGCTCAGCCCGCGCCGGGCTCGGCGCGAGTGAACGATTAAGGGGCTACCGGGGGTACCCGAGCCCAAAGGGCTACCGGGGGGTACCCCATGCGGTACCCGCGGGTAGCCGCCCCGACAAGCGAGACCTCTCACCGGAACCGCGACGGACGGGACATGTGCCCGAGCGGCTACCGAGGCAGGACGATCAGCGGCGGGTCGCGACACGAATGCTCTCCCGCCACGCGCGGCGGCCGGCGCGCCGGGCGCCGCCGAGGTCCGCGCGTATCCGGCGCGCCGCGGTGAGCGTGAAGGCGCCGATGAGCAGCCCGAAGCCGGCGGGCAACCAAAGGCCGCCGAGCGGCAGGCCCGGCCGGGCGACCGGCACAGGCGCCGCTCCGGAGACCGGCGCGGGCGCCGTCGCCGCTCCGGGCATCAGCGTGCGCGCCGGCAAGACGAGCGGTGCGGGCAGCCCGGCGGGCACGGCGAGCGGCGCCAGCGCCGGCGCGGGCCCGGGCTCCGGCGGCGTGACGCGCCTCGCGGGCAGGGCCCGGGGCGCCCCCGGCGGGTCGGCACCGAGAAGGCGCAGGGGATCGACGTAGCCCTCGCCTCGCGCGCGGGCACGCACCCGCGCGCCGAGGGAGACGTGCGACATGGGCTCTCGCGGACGTCCGGACGTGCCCACCGTCCCGATCGGCTCTCCCACCCCGACGAACTCGCCACGCCGGACCGCCGCCTGCCCCAGGTGCAGGTAGGTCGCGCTGAGCGGTCCACACGCGACTGCCACCACGCGGCCCGAGGCGCCGACCGCGCCCGTGAAGCTCACCCGTCCCGAGCACGCCGCGCGCACGGGAGCGCCGAGCGGCGCGGCGATGTCGATGCCCCGCCGCTGACCGGCCGCGAAGCGGTCGGGCCCGACGGCGAACCGGCCGACGACCGGTCCCCGCACGGGCCAGAGCCAGCGCTCGCGGGCCGCCGCCGGGGACGCAGCGGCCAGGCAGGCGACGAGAAGCGACAGGAGCAGGCGGCGGGGCATCGGAAGCGCACGCTAGGTGCGTTGACCCGCGATCCCGCCGACCGCGCGTGAACAGTCACAGAGACGGTGCAGCTACGACGCAGACCGGCGCTCTTCGGCGAGCGCCCGGTAGAGCGCGTTGGCTCCCACGCCGGTGAGCTCGGCCACCACCGACGCGGCGGGACGAGGCTTGGCTCCTGCGCCCACGAGGCGCCGCAGCGCGTCCATCGCCGCCCCGATCTCCGGCTCCCGCGCCGGCGCGGCGCCCACCACCACCGCCACCTCGCCGCGCGGCGCGACGCGCGCGAAGCGCTCGGCGAGCTCGGCCGCCCGCCCGCGGACGACCTCCTCGTGCAGCTTGGTCAGCTCGCGACACACCGCCACGGGCCGCCCGGCGTCGCGCTCGGCGAGCACCGCGAGCGACGCGGCGAGGCGGTGCGGCGACTCGAAGGCGACGAGGGTCTCGCGTGCGGAGTCGAACACCTCCACCAGGTCCGAGCGCCGGCGCGGGAGGTAGCCGACGAAGCGCCAGCGCTCGGCGGGCAGCGCCGAGGCCACGAGCGCCGCGATCGCCGCCGAGGGACCGGGCAGCACCTCGACGGCCAGCCCGGCGCCCACGCATCCGCGCACGAGGTGAAAGCCCGGGTCGCTCACCAACGGCATGCCCGCGTCGCTGACCAGGGCGACGACCTCGCCGCGGCGCATGCGCTCCACGAGCTCCGCCGCCCGCGCGCGCTCGTTGTGCTCGTGGTAGCTCACGAGCACCGCCGAGACCCCGTAGCGCTCGAGCAGCACGCGCGTGCGTCGCGTGTCCTCGCAGGCGACCACGTCGGCCTCCCGCAGGGCGGCAAGGACGCGCAGCGTGACGTCCTCGAGGTTGCCGATCGGCGTCGGGCAGACGACGAGACGGCCCGCGCCCGCGCCCGCCGCGCGCGGCTCACCCGCGCTCACCCGGGGCGCGCCAGGGAGTCGAAGGCCAGCGTGGCGGCGCCGATCATGCCCGCCTCGTGCCCGAAGCGCGCGGGCACGATTCGCACGATGTCCCGCGAGGGCCGCAGCGCGCGGGCGGCCACTTCAGCGCGGGCGGGTCCGAGCAGGAGCTCCCCCGCGGCGAGCACGCCGCCGCCCACCACCACCACCTCGGGGTTGAAGACGTTGACGAAGCTCGCGATCCCCACCCCGAGCCGGCGTCCGATCAGCTCGACCGCCGAGCGCGCCGCGGCGTCGCCGTCCTGCGAGAGCTCCGTGACCAGGAGGCCGGTGATCTCCCGTCCCCCGGACAGCGCCGAACCGAGCGCGGAGTCCGGGCGCTCCTCGGCCAGGCGCAGGGCCTCGCGGGCGAGCGCGGTGCCCGAGGCGACCGCCTCGAGGCAGCCGCGGTTGGGGCAGTTGCCCTGACAGCGCGGCCCGTCGAGATCGACGGTGACGTGACCGAGCTCCGCCCCCGCTCCCGTCGAGCCCCGAAAGAGCGCTCCGTCGAGGACGAGGCCGCCGCCGATGCCGGTTCCGATCGTCAGCATCACCGCGTTGCGCGTTCCGCGGGCCGCCCCGAAGCGGTGCTCGGCGAGCGCGGCGGCGTTCGCGTCGTTGTCGAGCACCACCGGCAGCCCCAGCCGCTCGGCCATGAGCTCGCGGAAGGGCACGTCGGCGAGCGGGAGGTTGACCGCCATTACCGCCATCCCACGCTCCTGGTCGATCAGGCACGGGATTCCGAAGCCGACGGCCTGGGGGGGAGAAGGAGCCGCGGCGCGGACCTCCTCGACGGCGTCGAGGACCAGGTCGAGGAGCGCGGAGGCGGACACCCCGAGCGCGGGCCGCAATGCGCGGTGGTGCACGCCGAGGTCGGAGTCGACCACTCCCGCGAGGAGCTTCGTGCCGCCGAGGTCCACGCCGATCACGCAGCCGACGGCCATGCCGGCCACTATAACCCCGGTCGTGAGCGACGATCCCGACCCCAGCGAGCCCGGCTCCGGGCCGCCCGAGTACCGCGTCTACGGCAGCGGGCGGCGGAGCCGGCGGCGCGAGGAGAGCCGCGCTGACGGTCCGTCCCCGGCCGACGAACCGCCGCCCGAGTACCGCGTCTACCGCGCCCGCCCGCGCGGCCTGCTCGGCCGCTTGCGCGGCGAGGAGGACGCGCTCGGAGGCGCCGGTGCGTCCGGCCCCGGCGGCGGCGCGGGCTCGCGCCCGAAGCGGATCACGCCGGGTCGGGTCCTCCTCTACGCGCTGCTCGCCCTGGTCGGGTGGCTGCTCCTCGGCCTCGTCCTCTTCCTCATCTCCGCCCAGATCGAGCAGAGCCATGTCTCCCCGCGCGCGGTCCGCGCGCTCGCCTCCGCGGGTCCGTTGCCCACCTCGGCCAACACGGTCCTCGTCCTCGGCTCCGACCAGCGCGTCAAGGGCACCAAGGAGCCCGGCGCCAACGTGCGCGGGCCGAGCCGCTCGGACACGATGCTGCTCCTGCGCGTCGGCGGCGGCAAGTCCGCGCGCCTGTCGATCCCGCGCGACACGGTGGTCGACATCCCCGGTCACGGCCGCGCCAAGATCAACGCTGCCTACGCTTACGGAGGCGCCGCGCTCTCCATCCGGACCGTCGATCGCTTTCTTGGGGTCCGCGTGAACCACCTCGTCGAGGTCAACTTCGCCAACTTCCCGAAGTTCATCGACTCGCTGGGGGGGGTCGGTGTGAAGACCGGGTGCGTGCTCTCGCTCATCAACGGCGGCACCCGCAACGGCGGCTACACCCTGCGCCTGCGCTCGGGCGAGCACCACCTGAGCGGCAAGCAGGCCCTCGCGCTCGCGCGGACGCGCAAGAACAGGTGCCGCGGGGCGAAGAACGAGGGCGACCTCACCCGCGCGCGGCGCCAGCAGCAGATCCTCCAGGGCATCAAGAGCGAGCTCGTCTCTCCCGGAGCCTTCCTGCGGCTTCCGTGGGTCTCCTGGACCGGCCCCAAGGCGATCCGCACCGACATGGGCGGGCTCACGCTGCTCGGGATGTTCGGCGCCCTGGCGAGCTCGGGAACGCCGCCCGTCCGGATCCTCAGGCCCGACGGCGTGACCAAGCTGCCCGACGGCGAGGACGGACTGACGATCTCCGACGCGGCCAAGCGCCGCGACGTCGCGCGCTTCCTCAGGGGCTGAGCGCCGCCCGCCGCCTACTCGCCCTTCTTCGCCGGCTCCTTCTTGCTCGCCGCGCCCTCGCCGCCGCTCGAGCTCTCGCTCTTCGCCTTGCCGCTCTGGCCGCCGTCGCTACCTTTGCCCTCGCCGCCGCCCGAGGAGCTCGAGTCCGAGTCCGAGCTCGAGCTCGACGCGCCGTCCGACCTGGAGGAGTCGGCCTTCTCGTACTTGCCCTTGCCCTCGCCGGCGTCCCTGAGCTCCTGCGAGCGCTTCTTCGTGCCGTAGTCGGTGTTGTAGAAGCCCGACCCCTTGAAGTGCACGGCGATCGGGTGGAAGACCTGCTGCACCGGCGCCGAGCACACCTGGCACGTCGTGAGCCGGTCGTCGCTCATGCGCCGCATGACCTCGAAGGTATGGCCCTGCTCGCAGCGGTACTCGTAGATCGGCATGGCGCGGGCCAGTATAGGAGCGGGTTCCGCCGCCTCGGCGTCGCCTACAGTCCCCGCGTGGCCGACGTCGTCTCCATGGACAAGATCGTCTCCCTGTGCAAGCGCCGGGGGTTCGTCTTCCCGTCCTCGGAGATCTACGGCGGCCTCGGCTCGACCTACGACTACGGGCACTACGGGGTCCTGCTGAAGCAGAACGTCAAGGCCGAGTGGTGGCGCGCGATGCTCCAGGAGCGCGACGACATCGTCGCCCTCGACGCCGCGATCCTCATGCACCCCCGCACGTGGGAGGCCTCCGGCCACCTCGCGGGCTTCACCGATCCCCTCGTGGACTGCCGCACGTGCAAGCAGCGCTTCCGTGCCGACCACATCGAGAGCTCGGCCTGCGGGCGCAAGCCCTCCAAGCGTCCCGGAGAGACCCCGGACTGCGACCTAACCGATCCCCGTGACTTCAACCTCATGTTCCAGACCACGCTCGGCCCGGTGAAGGAGTCGGGCGCGACCGTCTACCTCCGCCCCGAGACCGCTCAGGGGATCTTTGTCAACTTCAAGAACTACCTGCAGTTCTCGCGCAAGAAGCCCCCCTTCGGGATCGCTCAGATCGGCAAGTCGTTTCGCAACGAGATCACGCCCGGCAACTTCGTCTTTCGCACGCGTGAGTTCGAGCAGATGGAGATGGAGTACTTCGTGCCGCCGGACGAGGCGCCCAAGTGGTTCGAGCACTGGCTCGAGCAGCGGATGAACTGGTACACCGAGCTCGGCCTGCGCCCCGACCACCTGCGCCTGCGTGCGCACGCGCCCGACGAGCTCTCGCACTACTCGAGCGCCACGAGCGACGTGGAGTACCTCTTTCCGATCGGGTGGTCAGAGCTCGAGGGGATCGCCGATCGCGGCAACTTCGACCTCACCCAGCACGCGGAGTTCTCCGGGCAGAAGCTCGAGTACGTCGACACGGCGAGCGGCGAGCGCTACGTGCCGCACGTGATCGAGCCCGCGGCCGGCGCCGACCGCGCGGCGCTCGCCTTCCTCGTCGACGCCTACGACGAGGACGAGATCGGGGACGAGGCGCGCACCGTGCTGCGCCTCCACCCGCGCCTGGCTCCGGTCAAGGTCGCGGTCCTCCCGCTCGTCAAGAAGGACGGCCAGCCCGAGGTCGCCGCGCAGATCCACCGCGAGCTGCGCGGCCGCATGAGCGCCGAGTACGACGAGGGCGGCGCGATCGGTCGCCGCTACCGCCGCCAGGACGAGATCGGCACGCCGTTCGGGGTGACCGTCGACCACCAGACGCTCGAGGACCACACGGTCACCGTCCGCGAGCGCGACTCCCTCGTGCAGGAGCGCGTGCCGGTCACCGAGCTCGCCGACGAGCTCGAGCGGCGCCTGCGGGCGCCCTGGAGCTCACCCAAGCTCCCCCGCGTCTAGACGGCTGAGGCCGCGGCCTCAGCCGAACTGGGCGCGCCGGCGGCGCCGGCGGGCGAGCAGCAGCGCGAACGCGCCAACGATCAGCAGCAGCAGGATGATCCCGTGTCCGCCGCTGAAGAGCAGGTGAAAGATGTAGGCGAACGCGAGCGCACGGGCGATTCCGCGCAGGAACCCGTGGGAGCGACGTGGCCGCGAGCCGAAGCCGCGACGCGAGCGCGATCCCCCGAAGAAGCCACGGCTGCGGCCGAAGCCGCCCCCGCCGCCGAAGGAGTGCCCGCCGCCGAAGCGGGCGAACGAAGTCGAGGACGGCCCCGCCGGGGCAGCGCTGGCGACCGAGGCGGCCGGCACGCAGAAAGCGGCGAGAAGGAGTGCTCCGAGCAGGGCAGATCGCATGCTCCTCAGGATACCGACCCCTATGCGAGCGTAAGCGGATACGCCCCGTCGCCGGGCCGGTCGCGGGCGTCTCGCCGCCTCTTGCGCGGTGCCCTCGATCCCCGGCCCGATAAGATCTTCCATTCGTCTGACCGGTCCCCGAGCCTTGGAGGCATCGCCATTTGCCCGCCCGACACCCAGCAACACGCTTCGGAGTCTCCTGCGTCATCCCCCTTCCGCCGAGCCGCTCAAGTCAAGCTCGGCGCCGTCACCTTCCCGGTCAGCAACGGCGACGTGGCGAGCCAGGACCAGGAATCCTGCGAAGTCGAGATCGACGGCGCCAGGCGCCGCATCCGCTTCCATGACTATGAGCGCGTCTACGAGGTTCCCGGCCTCTACGAGCGGCTCTTTCGCGACGAGCTCGGCGCCCGCTCGCCTGAGGTCGTCTGCGACCTGCTCGGCGAGCAGCTCGAGGCCGAGGGCACCGATGCGAGCAAGCTGCGCGTCCTCGACCTCGGCGCGGGCAACGGCATGGTGGGCGAAGAGCTCAAGCGCCTCGGCGTAGGAAGCGTGGTCGGCGTCGACATCATCGACGGCGCCCGCGACGCGGCGCAGCGTGACCGGCCGGAGGTCTACGACGACTACCTCGTCGCCGACCTCTCCGAGCCGACGCCCGAGGAGCACGCCCGTCTCGCGCGGCATGAGTTCAACGCGCTGGTCACGGTGGCCGCGCTCGGCTTCGACGACATGCCCCCGCGCGCGTTTGCCGTCGCACACAACCTCATCCCCAAGGGGGGGTGGATCGCCTTCAACGTCAAGGAGGAGTTCGTCGGCGACGGGGACACCACCGGGTTCGGCGCGTTTCTGCGCCGCATGGTCGAGTCCGGTGTGATCGAGCCCCAGGCGCGCCGGCTGCACCGCCACCGTCGCTCGATCACCGGCGAGCCGTTGCACTACGTCATGGTCGTCGCGACGAAGCTCGCCGACGTGCCGCTGGACTGGGCCGAGCCCCCGAAGTAGCGCAGAGCTCGAGTGGGGCGGCCGCCCGTTAGGGGCGGCCGCCCACACCAGCTACGCGGCTAGCCCTGGAAGCGCCGCTCCGAGACGGCGCCCGACGAGCCCGAGGACGGGCCCGACGAGTCGCCGCCGCCGGCCTGCTGCTGCGCCTTCTCCTTGCCCTGCTCGGCGAGACCCTGGCCACGCTCCTTGCCGGTCTGCAGGTCCTGCCTGACCTGGTCCTTCTGCTCCTGGCCCTTGGAGTAGGCGTCGGAGATCATCTGGCCGGCGGTCTCCCGGCCCCCGAGCCCGAAGGCCAATGCGGATCCGAGCGCGACGGCACCGATCAGCGCCGCGTAGGTGATGGTCACGATCTGCGGAGCGATCTTGAGCTGGTTGAGCACCATGAACACCGCGATGGCCAGGATGAGTCCAGGTACCGCGGTGCCGACGACCTTCCCAGTCGGGGTGTCGCCCATCGTCTTGGCGACCAGTCCCCCGACGGCGGCGGCAACCGCACCGGCAATCACGAAGATCAGCACGGCCACGATGACGTTGGGCAGGTAGCTCAGGACCTTGTTCATGAACACGGTGACGGCGGCAATCTTCAGCGCGCCGATCGCCGCGGAGAGCACGAACAGGAAGATGAGCCAGAACACCACGCTGGCGATCAGCGCCGAGGGACTCGCCCCGGGGCTGATCTTCTCCACGTATGGCCCCGACTGACCTGAATGCAGCGTGTCATCCAGCTTGGCCTTCTGGAGCAGCTTGGTGAGGATGCCTTTCACGACGCGGGCGACGATGAATCCGACGATCAGGATCACCAGGACCCCGATGAGATTGGGCAGGAAGCCGAGGAAGCCGTCGAGCGCCTTCTGCAGGCTCGCGGCGATATGCACAGCGGCGAATGAGGTCATAAAATCGTCCTTTTGGTAGGGGATGAGACGAAGACGGGGGCGGCACCACGGCCGCCCCCGTCTCGGGGCTGCTAGCGCCGGGAGTCGCCGCCCTCGTGCTCGATCTGCTCCTTGCGGACCTCTTCGGAGACCTGGTGCTCGTCCGTGACGGTCTCCTTGCCGAGGCTCACGCGCTCCTTGGGCACGACGCGCTTCTCGACCACCGGCTCCTCGGCGTGGAGGGTCACCTCGTGCTCCTCCTCAGAGATCGCCGGGCCGTCGGTGGCGGCGGGCATGTTCTCGGCGGTGATCGGCTCGCGCTCGACGCGAACCTCCTCGCGCTGCACGGGCACCGTTGTCTGCACCTGCTCGGTGACGACGTGCTTGCGCAGCCGCGCGCGGCCGACCTCGCGCTGCGTCGTGCCGACGTGGAGTTCCTCCTCGGAGCGCGTCATGGCCTGGTCGGTCTCGGGGCCGCTCGTGTCGCGCCCCACCGTGCCCTGGTGCTCGCCGGCATCCGGCCGCTCACCGCCGCCCGCGCCGCCCTGCGCGGTCACCGAGCCCTCGTCGGTGTAAGGGACGCCGTAGTGCTCAAAGAGGCGACGCTCCTCATCCTCGGAGAGCTGCCCGTCGTCCTCGACGCTCGGCGCGTCCTTGACCTGCGCCTTGGCCACGGTGACCCTGATGTCCTCGCCGTGCGGCGAAGAACCGGCCAGCGGCACGAAGTGCGAGCCGCCCATCAGGCCGAGGCTGACGAGCGCCCACTCCGGCTGGCCGCCCTCCTGGTCGGTGTAGACCTCCTTGACCTTGCCGATCTTCTCCCCTTCGGAGTCGACCAGCGTGCGGCCTTCCCATTCGTATGCTTCGGTCATTCCGTCCGTCATGGGTCTTCCCTTCCTCTCCTTGTCTGGATCGGTCGCCTGTTGCGCGCAGCAGCCTTTGCCGTGCGAGGGCGTGCGATCCCCGGTCAGTCCGCTTCTTCCCCGGAGCGGACCCACGTCCTGAAGGACGGTGAATGGTCTCTACCCCCTACTCTCTGGGCTCAACACGAACTGGGACTCGGCCCGCGCCGTCCGGGTTACACCGATCAGGCTCGAGCCCGTCCGTGTAACTTGCGCCGCGGCCAGCCGGTCCCAGCCCCCGTGACCTCGCTCAACGCAACCGAAACGGTCGACTCCGACGACGCGCTCGTCGCGCGCGTGCTGCGCGGAGAGACGGCGGCGTTCGCCGAGCTGGTCGAGCGCCACGAGGCGGTCGTCCTCCGGGTAGCGGGCAGGATCGTCGGCCGCGACGAGGCCCAGGACGTGAGCCAGGACGCCTTCCTGCGCGCCTTTCACCGGCTCCCCCGCTACCGCGGCGACGGCGCGTTTCGCGCCTGGCTGCTCCAGATCACGCACAACGCCGCCATCTCGGCCGCCACGCGCCGCCGGCCCGAGGCGGTCGACGCCGAGGCCGAGGCGGCCGAGGAGCCGAACCCCGACGCCGAGCGGATGCCGGCCGAGCGGCTCGAGCGGCGCGAGCGCGAGGAGCGCCTCGAGCGCAAGCTGCTCGGCCTGAGCCCCGCGCACCGCACCGTGCTCGTGCTGCGCGACGTCGAGGGCCTGGCCTACGAGGAGATCGCCATGGTGACCGACACCCCGCTCGGCAGCGTCAAGGGCCGGCTCAGCCGCGCGCGGCGGGAGCTGATCGACATCCTCCGGGCCAACACCTACGACTGGGAGCTGCCCGAATGAGCACCACGCCGTCGGGCGAGGAGCCGCGCGGCGCCGAGGGCCGCGTCGTCGAGCTCCTCGGCCTGCTGCGCTCCGCCGCCCCCGGAACCGAGGTCTCCGTGCGCTCCTCGGTGATGCGCAGGGCACGCTGGCAGGGAGCGATCAAGCCCTCGCTGCGAGCGATCGGGTTCGTCGCCGGCGCGCTCGGCGACGGCATCCGGCTGCTGCTCGGGCTGGGCGGCCGCTCGGGCGAACGAACGGGCGGCCGGCAGTGATCCTCGCCTCGATCCTCGACCAGGCGGCCCAGAAGCTCGGCGGCTTCCTGCCGCGGCTCGCCGGGGCGATCGTCCTCCTCCTGGTGGGGTTGCTCCTCGCGCGCGTTCTCGCCCGACTGCTCACCCGGGGGCTCGAGGCCGCCAACCTCGACGAGCTCGGCGAGCGGTGGGGGGTCAATCGCGTGCTCGGCCAGGCCGGACTGCCGTCCTCGCTGCCTCGCGTGCTCGGCGCGGCAGTGCGGATCGGGCTCACGGTGGTCGTCCTCTTCGCCGCCCTCTCGCTGCTCGGACTGCAGTTCCTCAGCCAGTCGCTCAACGCCGGCGTGCTGCTTCTGCCCCAACTGCTCGTCGGCTTCGTGCTGCTGCTCGCCGGGCTCGTGATCGCCGCGCTCGTGCGCGACCGCGTTGACCGCGCCGCCGAGCAGATGGACCTGCCCTTTCCCGCCGGGCGGCTCGCTCAGGCCGCGATCGTTGCGGTCTTCTCGATCACCGCGGCGTCGCAGATCGCGGTGGCCACCACCCCGCTGCTCGTCCTCCTCGGGATCGTGGTCGTAGCGCTCGCGGGCACCTTCACGCTCGCCTTCGGCCTCGGGGGGCGCGAGGTCGCCAGCGCACTCAGCGCCGGCCGCTACGCGCGCGAGGCGCTCGAGGTCGGCCAGACGATCCGGGTCGGCGACGTGCGCGGTACGGTGCAGGCGCTCGAGAGCGCGGCCACGGTGCTTCAAGCGGCCAACGGAGAGCAGATCCGCCTGCCCAACCACCTGCTGCTCCGTGACGCCGTCCACATCGAGCCCGGGCCCTGACGGGACCTCGGAGGTCACGGGGTTCTCGCAACCCGGCTGAGCCCGGGTATGGCCGCTACGCCCGGCCACGTCGTCCAACGGGCCGGGAACGTCCAGACGACCAGGAGGTAGACCCATGGGACGCATGACCCTGAAAGCCGCGGTGCTCACGCTGCTCACCGCCTTCGTCCTGCTCGGAGCGGGATGCGGCAGCAAGTCGTCGAGCAGCGGCTCCAGCCCGAGCGGCTCGAACGGCGGGCAGTCGAGTTCAAGCCAGCCCCCCAAGAAGGTGCGCTTTGCCAAGACGAAGTTCGTCTTCCACGCCGGCCTGGCCTTCGGCGCCTTCCACCGCTACATCTACAAGCCGTTTCGCGCCGGCTCCTTCTCCCGGCCGCTGAGCCACAAGAAGGCCCTGCTCAAGGCGGCGGTCGCGGCCCTGTTCGTCG
>JAABUM010004567.1_pt1 | contig 15475 bp, 26 predicted proteins | sample 5559161 | NCBI WGS metagenome assembly JAABUM01 (sample SAMN10711868, study PRJNA513369) | rock metagenome | isolation source: Antarctica rocks | place: Antarctica: Victoria Land, Siegfried Peak nord
TCCGGTTGAAGATTCCGTCTCTCCTATTCGGGAGCTTGTGGCCCACCCAGAAATATGTGATGAAACCCTCTGCCACGTCAGCACTCTGTCTCACGGCACCTCTTGGAATCAGGGGACCAAACCCTAACCCCGTGCTCTCTGGTACCTGGTGAACATGGTGTACAGACGTGGTGTGGTCTGCTGCAACAAACAACATGTGGCCAACAGTGGGGTGCAGTAGGAACTCGATTCCTTCACATGATGATGCAGCCATGCGCCGAATGATGCAGCCATGCGCCGAATCGAATGCCCGCCTCTGCATATGGCATTACTTTCAAATCTGCATCTATAAAATTCGCCTCGCCAGCGATTGGCCGACCCTCACGCGCTGCCTTTTGGTGTTTTATCAACAGTTGGCGCTGTCGCGTCCGTCCGCATCGGCATGGCGACGCTTTGTGCAGCCGCAGGTCCGATCAGCGTGGTTTGGGTTCGCAAGTCCGACCACTGCTTTCTGGGTCACACAATCGTCCCCCGCCGGCTGCTAGCCGTTGCTGCTGCCTGGATCTGTCAGAGCAGGGGTGGCACATCAGCAGTGTAGTGCAAATTCATGAAAGGCAATAACATCTTTCATGTATGCGGCGGTGCAACAAAAGGCGCATTGGGCACTGCAGCAGTTGCGCGCACCTTCGAATACTCTGCTAGAGGCTGACTTCTCCTTCTTGCTGGATCCGATTGACTGCATGCAAACACATCCGCACAGTCCGGCTGCCGGGTCCCCCGTGTCAACAGCCTGGCAGGGCAGAAGTGGGGTCCACAGCTGTTCCTGATGATAGGCAATTTCCCAAAATCTCTCCACACGTGCTTGTCATTGTGCTGTTCACTCTCGAAGAGCTGCACATGCATCGGCAGCACTCGCAACCGCTGCAGAAATGCGGCACGCCTGGTGCTCACTACTTGCAATTGTGTGGGGGTGCGCCTGCCAGCGTTGCCCAGCTCCTCCGCGAGCGCGCCCCTGATGTCAGCCGCAGACGTCAGCACGGCATCAGATCGTGTGACATCAGATGCGAGACGCTATCGGCCGTCCAGATCAGCTTGTCTTGCAATCGTTGCTGGCAGCGTAATACGGGACCACCGCAGCATGTGGCTGCCACCAGTCGTACGCCACAGCTGATTGCACAGCTCTTTTGGTTGGTAAGAAAACCTATAACATTTTACTTGAACATCATCACATCGGCCTCCATGAGCTTGATGACTGCTAGGTATGGCTCCACCGCCAGTACAGCCTTGCACCTTTGCGCCGTCCTCCTTCAGAACCTGCAAAGCACATATGCAAATTCAGTGCAACAGTAAATATGCGGGCAGCTTCAGCTTGATGAGAGGCCAGACTTGGCTTACCCAGCTGAACAGCATGTCCTTGTGGCTGTCAGGCAGGTGCTTCAAGAGCTCATTGGTGAACATGCCTTGTTGTTTGCAGCCATGCGCAGGCGGGCGTCGAAGACCGACCTCGTGAGGCGGTGTGCGAGGGAGCTCTCCTTCCCACGGCTCAGCAGCTCGAACTCGTCCACCGGCGGCTCTCCTCCAGGTGGGTGCTGCCACGGGAAGTCTTCAGCAGTATGGGGCCCCACCACAGGTGCTGCGAGCTTTGCATTGTAATGCCACACAGCTTGCTTCCCTTGATCAGGGTTGGTGATGGTGCCATACAACGGGTGCTTGGCCGCCGCAATGGTGCCGGAGGCCTGACTTGTGTTGCCGCCAGTCTTTCGGAGCACCATCTGGTTCGCCTTCCTGACGGAATGCTTCCTTTGCTCCATGTACTGCTTGTGGTTGAGGGCGTCCAGCCGGGCGCGGTGGTCACTGAGGATGTCGTTCATCTTGGTCCTCGCCTTGTCCAGCTCAGTAGTCAACTGTCTTGCTGTGTCCTGAGCAGCAAGGGCGTCAGCTGCAGCAGCCGACCATATGAGAGGCGGCCGCCACTTCGAGAACTGGGAAGCATATTCTCCTGCTTTAGGGTGCTCCGCCAGGTCAGACGCAGAGAGCTCGCCAATGATGTATTTAGACAGTAAGTTGTGATATGCTCTGCACAGGGCAGGCTGGCAAATGCAGTGTCATAGCGCCGCTTCTGAGAGCGCGTGACATGTACCGGGTGCTGATTTTTTTTGGTACGGTGTTTCTAAACCATGGAACTGAATCGCGTTGTGGGTCCCCCGCAGGGGCGGGTTCGTGGAACTCTGCACCACATGCCTTGGCTTCCTCTATGCCATGCTGAATGATGAGCTCGGTCACCTCTGCAGCGCAGGTGGCGAGCTACCTGGAGAAGCTGCACAAGCTGGTGGAGCAGGACATGAACGACCTGCTGGACGGCACGACGGCGGCGGACACCTGGCCGCGCTTCCGGGAGACGCTGATCGGCCTCACCGACGTCACCCAGTTCCACTTCGCAAAGCTGGTCAACGAGCTGGAGCGCGGCATGGGCAGCCTGCTGAAGACCTACCGCACAGGTGCATTTCCCATCAATCTTTAATCGCAACCTGATAGTTGTTCAGGGTTCAGGAGTAATACAAGCTGGTCAACTACTGGAGCGTGGCATGTGCAGCCTGCTGGACAGCTGCCGCACGGGTGCGGCCGTCTTATGGAGGTGAGGGTCTGGGTTGGTCACTGAGCTGGATCGCGGCATGGGCACAGCCTGCTGGACGCTCACTGCATGGGCGTGTTTTACATCAAGGCTTAGGCTCTAGGGTGTGGCCCCGAGACAAACGACAGAGCAAATTTGCTTCAGAATGTGCGGGTGGATTTTTGTCCGCAGGATTGGGTGGATCCTCTCGAGGGTGGCAGGCTGCTGCAGGACCTTGTTTGCTGACAGCTACGCTTGCAGCAGACCTCTGATTCGTAAGCACCTCATGGCCTGCAGAGATGCCCGAGGAGGAGGTGGCAGCAGCAGCAGAGGCAGAGGCAGCCCCGGCAGAGGCGCCGCCCTCGGCGAAGAAAGGGCGCGCCTTTAAGCGCTCGCGCGGCACCCAGCGAGGTGCGCAATATTGCTGGGACACCCTCTATCGACTGGCAATGGCAACATAGCATTATACTCCATGCTGCCGATATGCCTGCAGCATCGCTGGTGCGCATGCATGGCCGCGTTGAGTCCCTGTGGCTGGGTAACATACTGAAGCAACTTGCCGTAACAATATCTTCCTACAAATGCCGCCCAGAAGCAGCTGCGGACATCGGCGTGGGTTGTCAGTGCAGTTCAAACAGGTCATGGACGACGAAGCTAAGACCAATATCAGCCAAATTCCTTCTCCAAAAGGTGACCAACATGAGCCAATATCCTTTTTCCTAGAGTGTGTTCAAATGATGCAGGGGCTGCTGTTGACGCAGACGATGGCGCGCGATTATCAGCGCAGTCCAAACAGGTCACGGAAGCTTCCAAGACGAGCTAGAGACCAATCTGAGCCCATCCTCCGTCAATGGCAACCCCTATCAATGACGCAGGAGCTGCGGACGCTGCGGATGATGGCGCGGGGGCCGCAGCGGAGGTTAAACCGGTCACCATGGAGGAGGCGGAGGTGCAGGCGATCTCGGGCTACTGGCACTGCCCCGTGTGCACCTATTCCAACGACCTGGGGGCGCAGGCCTGTCAGATGTGCGAGACGGCGAGGGGGACTAGAGGAGGCTGCGGGCTAGGCGGCCGCGAGACTCTCTGGGTTGCTTGTCAGGTATCAAGCAGCTCGGCAGGAGGGGCGCCCCCGTCTGGACCATGTGTGCGTGTGTGGTTTGCTAGTCTGTAGGTGTGTGTATGTGTACAATAGGGGGACGTACGTTTTTCTTCTTGCACTGCAACGGGGACGTGTATGGCCTCAAAACGCACGGTTTGGACGTAGAAAAAGGAGGATGGTTGTAAACGTAAATGATTACATAAACATGCTGTTCTTCACCCTGACTTCTGATGTTCATTCAATGATGATACTGCGATCCTTGTAGGATATGCATCCGCGGTACAGCTGCTCCAGCAGCACGATGTTGGCGACCTGCATGTTACATGTTGGAGGTTGAACTGTAGCATGTCCCAATCTACCAGCTGTTTCCGTAAAAAATCCAGCTGCGATTGGCAATCCTTCTGCTCTCACCTGGTGGTTCAGAACACACGATGACAGCCGGATCACATCGTCAGCGCAGTTAATCACCGACTGCGCATGGCCAAACGGCCGGCCGATGCAGACCACGAGCCGCGCGGCGCTGGCGTCGCCCGCCTGCGCACGACCGCACAGCAACGCTTCCTGGGCGGGCCGCCTGTGAACACCTGCTGCGCTACCGCCGTCTGAACAGCACTCGGATCTTCTTCATGCTGCTGGTTCGTCCAGGGCTGAAGCCAGGTACATACCGCGGCGATGAGCTTGGCAAAGCCCTCAGAAGTGACGTCGCGTCCCCTGTCGTCCAGAGCGTCCACCCGATCTGCATGCATCACCGGCGTCGTGATCGATGCACATTTGTGGCTTGCATTCGCTCCGTGCGCCTGACGGCACCTCCCGCCACATGGCGGCGCAACGCGCCGACAACAGCCATGCAAGCTCGACTCCACTGGATGCATGCTGACATGAAGATGCCAGGGCGCGATCAAATCGGACGAGGTGCAGCTGCCACGAGCCTCACCTGCGGCTGGAGCGACTGCAGGGCCTTTTTGCCTTCCGCTTGCACGGCCACGTCCGGCTCAAGGGCCTTCTGTGGATTGGTGCGCAGCTGACACGCTGTGAAGGGGGCGTACCGGCGCATCTTCTCGGCGTACTCGTCTGCAAGTTAGCATGCATGAGCCATTGATCAAAGTGAGCTGGAGGTAAGCCACACAACTAGAGGCGCTGCATGGCGCAACAACAGTGCTCTCTCACCAGAAAGATCCTCTGCTGGCCTACTGCTATTCTTACTCAGGGTCACCACAACAACGGGCACGCTTCTGAACGCTCTGGCCAGCTGCTTTGTGTCCCTCTGTCGGCCCGCCGCGACGTCAATGCGGCTGCTGTTAGCCTTCGCGGCTTGCGCGATTGGCGTCCAGGGCACGCAACGTTTTGTGGTAGCCGGACCAAGCTGCTTGAAAGACCATAGGCTGCGGAGAGAGGGCGTCAGTGCCAGGCACCGGCTAAATTCCAGGCATCGACCGTGTATCAAACAGCATGTGGATGTGGGTGCGCCTCTGTCTCTTTCGCGGGGTGCAGCCCGCCACCAGCGCGTCCCGCGGCGCCGCAGCCAGGCGGAAGCTGACGATAGAAGCAGCTAGGAGTACGTGATCTTGGAAGTATTTCGTTTTTATGAAGCGTTTAGGGTTCGCTTTTATGATGCGTTTAGGGTTCGCTTTTCTGATGCGTTTTGTGCATAACCTGATCTGCATGAGCAGGCGCCCCACAACTGCGAAAGCTCTCAGCTCAGATTTTGTGCACAAGATTGCACACAAGGGGACAGGCACACGAGCCAATGCGCATGACGGTCTGCAATATCGAATCAGTCTGCTCTTTACCAGCCGCATCTGCGGGTCGTTCCTGACATCGCAGGCCCCTGCAGTGAGGAGTGCAAACGCGTCCGAGTTTCATTCTGATTTTGTATGTTCGACGGCCATCAGGCGGATCATGTATGGCTCATACATGTCGAAATCTATCATACATAAATGGTGACCGTCGTCCGCCACTAGTGCTATGCGCAGCTCAGCCTCCTCCGGCAGCGCCTCCTTTTCCCCCAGTCGGAGTTGAGGTAGCGCTGGCGGCGAAGCCTCTGGGTACAGCACGTAGTGCTAGAACTGCAAGGACCACATCAAAGAAGTGAGTCTCATGTCGATCTGTATCCTGCAAGTTCTCATGCACGCGCCGGCATGTGTGGGGCGCCATCATTTACATGCTCATCTGATGGGCGTGAATTCACGACATGCTGACAGCTGTATCATATGACCTCCATGAAAAAGATATTCAGTTGACACAAAGATGCAACATCACGTCAATCGACGCACCCCACAAACCAGAGACGCTACACCCTGCTCAGGCGTGCAGCCAAAGGCAGGTGCCACCCGAAGGCACAGTGCCTAGCAGAAGGCAAAGTGCCCAAAGGCAGGCACAATTGGTAACAGACAGTCCCATTCAGTCCTGCTGACCCCGGAAATTTGGGACTTTCCCAATGTCCCAGAAGTAACAATCTGGTAGCAATCGTTCCCAAACCGGTTCCAAATCGGCATTTGTGACCATAATAGACCGGTCCCAATTGGTAGCAAATCAGTTCCAGCGGCAGGATCCCAATTCTACCAGATGCACATGCGAGTCGATCTCTTCTATTTGGTCTCAGTTGGTCTCAGATCTACCGCGGATTTGAACCATTTGAGACCATTTGTTACCGAAAAAATAGGACCAGATCCAGCCTCCTCGTTGCCATAGTGTTCGTGCCTGGTGTCAATGCCGTACGCGTGTTATGTGGCTGTCAGGCCCACCGTCAATGGGTCTGAAGGCATGTGGACCTGTGTCACGACGCATGTCAACACACGTCAGGGCAATTATCACGCCTAGAATCCCTGACACAAGTGTCGGGAGGGGACACACGATTGACAGACGTGCGACCCATTGCACCTGTTGCTCCTGACATTCTCGTGACAACATGTCGTGACATTACATCTGTCAACATGCAAACGTCACAACCTGTCAAAGCAGTGTCAACCCCACATGTCAATTCGTGTCTAGGGGCTGCCATGGTCTGCAAAATCCGTCAAGCCAGTTCGGAAGTGACACTACCACTGGTCATGGCATGACACTGCATTGACAAGCACCATGACACTTCTCGGGGCCCCGTGACACCATGTCATTCTCGGAGCCCTCGACTCGGCGAGGGCAGCCTTGTTCATGTCTGCGTGTCTCAGTTGCCGTCTTACGCAAGGCTTGCGATGATCCGATGGTGCTGCACTTCATCATCTTCGCCTGACGATATGATGCGAAAGCTCGGGTGCAGCCGACGGGCGTTCGCTAGGGTAGGAGCCAGATGATGTACTCCGGATACGCCTGGAAGTTGTCGTACACCTGCAGTAAAGGATGGGCAGCCTGGATCAATGTGTTAAAAGTGAGTCTTCCCAACCATCGATGTTGTTAGGGCTCAAAGCCTTGAACATCTGGCGTTTGGATTACACACAACGCACCGCATGTTCAAAGTCGGTGGAGGTGCTGTCGGCATTTTCAGTCGGAATGAAAGTTTCCGGCGGGCGGCGCATCTGCGAATTTCCCTGCGTTGTAGTCATCCTCACATTTACGCCCGGCATCAACAGAATTCAGGCATTGACTGTGTTGAAGGTTCGCAAGGTCTGGGTGTGCCTCAAAGTTTGATCTATCATGGGTGTCTGTTTAGCGTCATAGGTGTTCACACGTCTGACCCTGCTGTACCCACCACAAAATAAAAAACAATTGGCGAGCGAGCATCTCCTTGCGCGTCCCACCCTCGCCAGTTAAGGCAGCCGCCAAGACATTTACCCAGACGAGGGCACTTGAGAGAACAGAAAACATAGGGGAGTAAGTAATGAGCACAACTTCTGGAGAAGAAGCACCTGCGCCACGCGACCGAGCGTGACGCGACACAGCGTCATCATGATGCAGCCGCTGCCAGGGTTTTGTATGGTGCCTGCATGCAGGTCACAAGAACAGGGCTCCCAACGCCAGCAGGGGGCCAATGATCCGTCAAGCTTTTGCGTTCAGAGATGCTGGCAGCACGGACGCGGCAATGATGATCTGCTGGTGGCGATAGGAGGACAGTACTGGAGGGACATTGTCTGTTCCGTGCAGCACCTGGCAGCAGCAGCATAAACGAACAGCAACTTGACTGCAACGATCGCATGAACACTCATTGTACTGGCGGGGACTGTCCTGGTTCTTCTCGCTGCGGCCCTTGCGCTGCAGCGCGGCCGCCCTGGCCTGCGCCTTCTGTTGCAGCTGCAGCGCTTTTCGCTGAAGCGCCTGCGCATCTGCCTGTGCCTGCGCCACCTCCTGCTGTTGCTGTTGCAGCTGGTGCTGCTGGCAGGGTTGCAGCGACGGCAGGGGCCGCAGCTGCACCTGCTGCTGTTGATAGGGGTAGTACGGGCTCAGTTGCGGGCAGGAAGCGATAGTGCTTCTCGTCAACGACAAGCACAGGTTAGCAGCTCTGTTGCGACTCATGACTCGTGCGGGACCCAAACATTGCACTGCCTGCATCTGAGATCGCTTCACTATACTCATGTAAATCCAGGCGTACTGGCGAACTGGTCAAATCCCGACCGCAGCACCCACATGCGAGACTAAGGGAGAAGTGAACCACGTGTGGACACACCAAGGCCGCCTCGTGATATATCTGACGGAGCGCTCCTGCTGTTCCTGCTGGAACGAGTGCTGCAGCGCCGTCAGTGCCGCCTGCTGCTGGTGGTATGCATGCTGCGCGGTGGCAGCGGCACGTGCTGCATTTGCCGCAGTGGCTACCGCCCGTGACGCCGATGTCACCGGCTGCCTAGCCGACCGCATGCCACGCTGCACGACTGGAAACTGGAGCAAGACAACAAACTATTGATCTCACAGCAGGTCACCTCCTGGTTGTGGAACAGCGTCACAGCAGGCCTATACAGTATGCAGCACAGCGGACGCACCATCTGCGGTTGCGCCAGCCGCATCTCCGTTCAAACGGCGGCCAGTGACGAGAGCAACAGGAACTGCAGGCGCAGGGCAAGACGTACCTTCGGCCTTGGGGCAAAGCGCAGGGAGTAGGACACGTGCTGCGCAAAGTAGATGCCCGCGCCAAGCAGGCCGTTGTTGGCCATGCGGATGTCGAAGCCATTGCGTGTGATCAGATCCAGCACACCTGCATGACTAGGGTTTACAGATACATCATAAGCAGTGGTGTTGCGAGTAGCGGCAAAGAGCAGAGCAGCAGAAAATCCCATAGATCCTGTTGCCTCGTGCTGATCTCGCGTGCCAGAAACATGCTGTTGCTGGTATTTGCAATGAAAAGATCTGTATCGGTGCTGCCGCGCAAAATGCAAACAGAGTATCCGGTCCTGCGAGCACAACTTGCGGCGCACCAGGGCTGCTGCCGTGGAAGAGGAAGCTCTCCTGGCTATGGGCGGTGCCGGCCAGCTTGACGACCTTTTTCCGGCGGATGATGTACTGCGCGGGACCAGTGTACTAAGCACCGCTCTTGTAGGACCATGTTATGAGCGTTTTTGCCAGAGCTGAGGAAATTGCTGCACAATGCTGCGCAACATGCCGTGTCGTCCAGCGCCGTTATGGTTTTGTATACTTGTAGGGGCATGAATCGTGCTGTCACGCATGCTTCCAAGCTCACCTTGTTCCACAGGGGCAGGTTTTGCACGCGGACGATCTCTACCACCCAGCTGCGCTGCATCTGCAGCAGTTCAACCAGCACTTCGCCATGGCCTGTCGCTGTTTTTGCACATCATGCTGGGGGTTTGAGATCTGCCTTGTAGAACAGTGAGGTACAGTACTAGGCGTGTGCGAGTTGCCTGCATGAATGCGAGTTGCGTGCATGAAAGCGAATTGCGTGCATGCATTGCATTGTTGGCTGCGGGACGCACGGTCAAGCAGCGTTCGACTGCCTTGAGGACGGTCTCGATCTCGTCTCGCGCCGCACGACTTGTGGCCGCCGCCGCCGACGACTCTGCCCTGTGTTGTGCCACCATGCAGATGTTTTCGTCTCACAATGACAAGGGGGCTTTCCGACCCAGATGTGTCAGGACTCAAAGAGGAGCAGCACAACGCTGAGGGGCAGCAGCATGTCGTGTTCACACTACTGGCAGCATGCACACGGTTGCCTGTTCAAATTGAAAATGTGAAGCTTCATCTCCAGCTGTAAGGCTGCTCGGTCTGCCTTGGAGGAGTTTGTGTTTGTTGCTTTCGACCTGCTGGCGGCGGAGGAGTCAAACCTGAAGCTCTGTAGCGAGGCGTCCACATCGCCATCCGGACGGCGCAACGCTGCGACGCATCCTTGGCGGGGCAGCCCTTGCCCCAGCAGCAGCGCCGGGTCGTCCGTGCCCACGCCACCTTCCAAGGACGCGCCCACACCGCCTGCAGATCGAAAAGGGATCTCAAAAGCAAGTTGACGGTTGTTCGACTGATCAGACACTGCACTTGAGGCGAATTGATTTCGACCGTGCCGGGCGCCAGCACAATGAGAACTCCGTTTCTGTATATATATTCAAGAAACCAAAAAAAAGTTCACTTCTCGCGGACGCCTCCGCCTGCTTTCCGTGCCTGCGGCACTGATGTCTACATTGAGGCCACCCCCTTCGTCAGCAGCTGTTCCAGGCCCGCCCGCGCCGTCGCCAGTGCCGCCTCATTACGCGGCGTGAACAGAGCAGCACTGCATATGCATCCTTGCCTGTGCCGTGATATGCGCGGCCCAGATGAAGAACCACAACCTTGTCAGATTTGATCAGAATTGAGTAAGACGCAGCAGAAGAGCACGTCGTTGTTCGTGGAGAAGTCACAGATGACAGTTGCCAGCTCAAAGACAGAGCACATCAAACTTTAAACCCGAATGCGAGTCAGCGCACTGTTGGCGGCGCTCGTGTCCAGCAGGGTGACATACTCCACGAGGGCGGAGGCGTCCTGCGGCGGCGTCCAGTGCTTGGGCCGTGCCGCGAGCACCGGCCCAGCCGTGAAAGCCTTCTCAGCCGCTGCTGCCGCCTTCCCTGCTTGCATCTCCTGCGCCACAGGGTACAAGATAGCTCAAACAGAAGGCAAGGGCCGAGAGTGCATGTCTCGAGCCTGACTCAGATGCTGGATCGCTCATGAAGAGGCATGACAAAGAGCTCTTAAGACTTAGGGACTGGCCACGAAGTTGACGAGCTGTGCAAGAAAAAGAGTACTGCACAATTACTGGTCACAGGCTGGGAGCGTAGTAATAAAGCGACTTCATCAGTCAATGTCCCACACAAGCGTACACATGACTCACCGTGCAAGCTGGGCGTTCGTACTCAGTTTCGCAGTGTTGGCATTTCAGGGTTTGCGTGCCGGCGCGCACCTTAATGTTGGGATCCAGCGCCTGCTTCTCAGCAAGCGCCTCAACGAACTCCGTCTTGGAAGCTCTAGCGTTCTGTGTGCTTGGCTTGCCGCCTGGTGACGGCGATATGAGGTCCATCATCTGTGAACAACGAGACATATATTTCACAAGTTTAATGATGACACTGCACCACATGGTCGTGCCCAACGAGAGGCAGGTAATGAGCATAACCATAATGCCCTTGCATACAGCAGCCTGTTGGGATTTGGGCTGGCTCGCCTGCGGAGCCTCGGCGTTTGAGGCATCTGCAGCTCCATCTGCCTGCCGCTGCAGCGACGCCAGCACATGGTCGTCTGTTAGGTCAATGGCCACTGCAGGCGTTGCAGCTGTGTCGGCGTCCCTGCAGCTTCAAGAGGGAAGACATAACTTTACATCTACAGCTCCAGCACTGGTTGCTTTCACAAGTGCAACCCCCGTGCGGCCAGGGACATGGCAGCCTCCTGTGCTGCGCCAGCAAGAACGAGCACTGCACTGCCTGCAGAAGGGCCAGCACCTTCCATGACAAGAGTGCTGTGCAGAGAGCCGACAAATTACAGTAGATCAGGGCTGGAGGCGTACTGCCTGGCGCGTTTCGAGGCACGTCCTTGCTGCTCCGCCCCGTCCGCAAACACAGCCGGCGCCGCCGCCTGCTGCGTGCTCGCTGTCTGATGCTTGGCGACCGCCGACCATGCTGCCGCGCCTGCAGCAGGAGGCCTTCCAAGTCGTGCGACTCCGATTTGTGCCGCAATGTACTCAGCGCTGGCAAGGATGCTGCCGTTGACCACACAACATGCTCCGCATCAACGAGGCTGGCTCACTGAAAGTGTTGCATTCAGAGGTGCACATGTACGAGCTGTGGACAGGCCGATGCACAATTGCAGCCAGCAGAAGACCCGAGTGACCTGAGGCGCCAGCAGCCGACGCTGAAGCAGAGGTGGCTGAGTTGCGGTGTCGCAGCGGCGCAGCTGCCGCACGCTGCCCCGCTGGCGGCACCGCCGCCTGCTGCGACGGCTTCACATCGGTCGCTGCGTGCGTCCGGGGTGCTTTGCGTTTCGCGGGAAGGCGCGGCTGCTCGCGCTTGTTTTGCTGCGGCTGCCACGCTGCCGGGGGCACAGGGCGCCGCCGGCAGGATGGCTTTGTGTGCTGTTGCTGCGACGAATCGCCGCCGACGAGAGCGGAAGGTAGCATGCCTACTTCGTCGTTGGCGGTGAGGTCCACCACTTCTGCGGCTGCTAAACCCATGCTCGCCCGGGCGTCAACGCAGCACACCGCTGATCAAGCCGCTGTTGCCCTGCAAACTGGCAGCAAACACGAAACATGAAGCCTAGAAGGCTTCAGGTTTGATTTTGATGCCAGATCTTCTGCTGATGATATATTGAAGCAGGAGGCGATAGGTCCGCCTCGTGCCGGACCTGCGTCGCTGCCAAGCACCGCATGAACGCCGCTGACTCATTTGCGTGCGCCTGAGTTGACCCTTAAGGTGACGTTGTGGCGCTAGCAACGCAGCGATGCTGATGGGCACTCGCTTACCTGCCGGTTGCTCGCAGTGAGAGACCTTTCGGCGTCTCGAACCAGCGTTGCGATGACGATACAGAAGCCTCTACAGCCGACAGGTTGGAATCTCAGCACACGAACTCTGCAGCTTGAACGCTGAAAACTGTCCAGCGGGGGTTCGTACCCCCAATAGCTTCCGGAAAATGGTTGCATGCACTTTGCAGCCCAGCTCCATCACAACACCATTTGCAGTCCAACCGCCTCGAACGGAATGATGTACAGCCGCACTCTGCGCGCCGCGAGGTTGTGCTCGATATCTGCATTTCTCGGTCCGCGACCTCAAGGTGATCGCGGATCGTCAACAGTGCTTGTTGTGGAGACCTACACCGCTTTTTGATCTCGCAGCCGTGGGAGACACCACTGAGTACGGCAGGAAGGACATAAAAATAAGAGCTCCCACATGATCATGGCGGTCTCAGAGCCGGAGCCGGCGTCGCCATCAGCATCCGACAGCGATGGCCTGATGGCGCTCCTGGAGGCCGAATTAAATGTCGCTACGAGCTCGCCCAGCGGAAGCAGTGCAGGCATTGCCGGGTATGGACTGGCCCGCATGATGCTGCCACCTGTGCTTGATGCCGCATCGCACTTTTTTGTTGCGCCCACGGCACATGTTGAACAGGACATCCTGCTGACCATGCTGCAGGGATGACGACAACGACGATGCAGCCAGCCCGGCATCAAAGCGACAGCGCGTTGCAGGTGAACATGCCTGTAAAAGCAGCCCCCGGGGCGGAAGTCCATGCATGATGTGCGGTTTGTTTGAGGGCTCACTACAGCTGGATCACTGAACTACCAGCCGTGTGACTGCGTGCCTCGTGCTGACTGCAGCCGCGGAGGCGGACGTTGCTGCTTCAGCGGCTTCACGACCGCCAGCAACAGACGCTTCCGGGCTGCAGCAGGAGGCACCAGTGCCAGGCGGGGTCCAGCATCCACAGCCTGCAGCATCAGCAGCAGCAGCAGCTTTGCCGAGTCTGCAGAGGCGGGTGCCAAAGGGGGCGCGCTCGGCGTCAGTCGACGATAGCGGGGCAGGCGGTGGCGCAGCGGCGGCGGCGGCTCAAAGTGGCTGCCCCCCGCACCCAGGCTTTATCCGCGGGATCTGCATCCGCTGCGGCGACCGCGAGAGCGAGGCTGACGCACAGGACGAGCCTGCCGTAACACTCAGGTGGGTGAACCTGTGCAGGGGCTGCGTGCAGGCGATCAAGGTGTGCTGATGGTCAAGAAATGCTGTCTATATGCAAGCAACAGTGCCAAAGGTGCATGCATGCTGCAGCATGCATGCCGGGAAGTGTTTTGCATCAGGTGAGATTGTCCATCTGCTTAAGGTTGCATATGACTGCGCTGCGGCCTGTGAATGATGCGAGCCACAGACACGTGCAGGTTCTTGCGACCAACAGACCGAGGGTAAATTGTCAAAACCCGCAACACAACCGGGGATTGCTCGTTCACATGCTCCGCGCTGTCTCCTCCGAGCAAGCCTCCGGCCGCAGGGTCATTTCCCGCGGCTTCCAGATCAGCGGCGCGGGGGCAGCCGAGCCGAAGGCGTCCGACGATGTTCCTTTCAAGGTTTTCACAGCCTGTGACCGCAGGTACATCTCCCGCGGCTTCAATATCAGCGGCGCTGAGGCGTCGCGGCTGCGAGACGCCAACCTACGGCGTATGCTGTCGGCGCGCAAGCTGCTGCTGGTGCTGGACCTGGACCACACGTTGCTCAACTCCTGCAGGTGACGGTCGTTTTGCTGTCCAGTTCCCATTCGAATACCTTAGCCTGGAGGATTTGCATCCACTTCTGCCAAGCCAACTCCTGCAGCGCGTGCTCTCGACGCGCAAGCTGCTGCTGGTGTTGGACCTGGACCGCAGGCTACTCAACTCCCGCAGGCACGTTTGTCCCAATTTCAGATGATCAATTCCATGCCGCAGCTGTCCGCGTGATTCGGGTCTTAACAAGGTGCTGCATGCTGCATGCTGAAAGATGCGACTGTCATCCTGCCGTGCAGGTTCAGCGACGTCGGCGAGGAGGGCGCTGTGGCGCTGGGCAAGCTCATGGAGTCGCAGGACCCCGCCGCGCCCACGCTGTACCACCTGCCCCACATGCAGGCATGCGCTCTGCCTCAGTGCTGGACTGTGCTCGGCTGCATGCTGCAGATCCTTCTGTCTCCGTCACAACTTGACATCCCGCTGCCAAAAGCACATGCAGGATACATTATGAAGACGCGTCCAGCGACATGGTAGATGTGATCAGAGCTCAGTTACATGCACGCTGATGGAGCAGCTCTTTTGCAGAGTACACCATGAACACGTGTCATGGTGGATGTGAACAAAGCTCAGTTGAGATGTATGCTGATGGAGCAGCTCATCGGTAGATGTGGACACTTGTGTGGCTGTCCGTAATGAGCCTGCAGAGATCTGCTTGACAAGAAGCAGTTGTTGTGACTGATAAACATGCCTGCAGATGTGGACCAGGCAGCGCCGGCGCTGCAGTCCTGCCTGGCGTGCGCGTTGCAGCTGCTCCGAGCTGCACGTCTGACCGATGGGCGCTGTGTCAATACAATATGACATCGCTTGCAGATGTGGACCAAGCTGCGGCCGGGGCTGCGGCCCTTTCTGCAGCGCGCCGCGCAGCTGTTCGAGCTGCACATCTGCACCATGGGCGACCGGGACTACGCGCAACAGATGGCGTGGATGCTGGATCCCACGCGCCGCCTGTTTGCAGAGCGCATCATATCCTCGGTGAGGATTTCCGGCTGCTCTCACAAAACAACCTGTTTCGCTTGTGCATCCTGGCACCAGGAGGGAGCGGGACTACGTGCAACAGATGGCATGGCTTCTGGATCCCACCCGCCGCCTGTTCGTGGAACGTGCCATCTCCCCGGTGAGGCTTGCGCACAACTGGTGCAAAGCAATCGTGTTACGCCAT
>JAABUM010004569.1_pt1 | contig 15471 bp, 29 predicted proteins | sample 5559161 | NCBI WGS metagenome assembly JAABUM01 (sample SAMN10711868, study PRJNA513369) | rock metagenome | isolation source: Antarctica rocks | place: Antarctica: Victoria Land, Siegfried Peak nord
GGCGACACGGTGCGCTTTCGCACAAAGGCGCACGCGTGTCGCATATACGGGGACCGCGCATGAACTATAGGCTTAAGTACTGGCTAAGTACTGGGAGACTCTCGGTTCGTACTTTTATCGTGCGAGAAGTGTCCTGGGGGCAATGAACGCAGAGAACTGCGCTGATTGAGCGCAAACGAGACGCAAAAGATCATAAGATGTTGCAAGGGGGCTTGCAGCTTGACTTCGAACGAGGGCACATGTGCAGACACTGCCCCCACTCCAATTAGGCATGGGCTCTGAAGCTGGCAGGCACACAGGGGATGGCTCGAAGGGAGAGGTCAAAAGCCAGGTACTGTGGACGCGACTCGTCGGGGTGGCCCGGGTATACTTTATAAAAGGCGGCCGCGCAAACAGGCCATCCCTGGTCAAACCCCAAACAGCACTGGTGCAACCATTTGAACAAAGTGCAATTCGTCCGCGTAAGACAAATTTCACAGGCGTGCTAGACGAGACATCAGACAACAACTACGTCAGGGCTGGCTGGGCAGCATGCCACGCGGCCGCGCAAACGCGCCACTGCGGCGGCTGCGCTGCCTGTCTGGGGGCAGCGGGAGGCTGCTCCGGTCTCTGCTGCCGCCGCCGCCGCTGCGCCCAGGGGCGGCACTTCGCCGCTCAGAGCTTGGCGAGGGCCTCGGAGATGGCCTCGGTCGTGATGCCGAACTGCTTGTACAGCACCGGGCCGGGGGCAGAGGCGCCAAAGGTGTCCACGCCAATGGAGATGCCCCTGTCGCCGACATACCTGTGCCAGCCGAAGGTGGAGCCTGCCTGCAGTCATCGAGCAGCACCGGCTCGTCAAGACCAGCGACCCCAGCACCCAGAGGGGTCCATCCAAAGCGGCCACCGCTGCTCACAGGCATTGGTTCAAGCAGGACAACCTCAGAGCCGCGACAGTCGCCCGTGTCTGGTGCACCCCACACTAGACAGCGGCACAGCGCCGAGCGTGCAGCAGACAGGCGTTATGAGGCAGGAGGGGGGATACAGGGACGGCGGCGCACCTCGATGGACACCCGCGCGGTGACGTCGTCCGGCAGCACAGACTGCTTGTAGGAGTCGTCCTGCTCCTCGAACAGCTCCCAGCACGGCATTGACACCACCCGCACCTTCTTGTCCGACTTCTCTGCCACCTCCACTGCGAACGCCAGCTCCGAGCCTGTGTGCAGGAAGGGGAACAGTGAGTGTGTGTTTTGGATGGTCGCACAGATGACAATTTGCGGCGACGCCTGCACCTGGCACTAGGCGTTCCAGTGCCATACAGCAAATAGCCATGCAACAGCATTCCTCCCAGCAGCTGCGGGGATTGTGGCGGGTCACCATAGCATGCAAGTCGGAGGCCACCACGGCGTCTGGCGATCAGTGCAGGCGAGAGGCTGGGAGCACAAACACGCACTGCACTGGCGGCGAGGACGGCGAAGTCGGACTTGCTCATCTCCGCCGGCAACGACAACGAAATCCAGGAGGATGTTTAGCAAGGGCTTTCTGTGAGGCTCTTGTGAAGAGCGCACCGGTGGCAAGCACGATGGCGTCGGGCTTGTCATCGCCGCCGAAGACGGTGTAGGCGCCCTTGGCGACGCCCTCGATAGAGGTGCCCGCCAGGTTGGGCAGGTTTTGCCGCGACAGCGCCAGGATGGACGGCCGCACGCGCTTCTCCACGTTCTCGCCCTGCGACGTGGATAGATTTCCTTGATGAAACTCTTACTGTTGGGTTTTCTCAGCGACCATGGTGTGACGCCCATGTGTCTCGTCGGCGCGGGCATGCAACACACACCGCCTGCACACGCGGCGCCGTGGTGCAGCACAGGAGCCCGCTGCTGGTGCTGGCATGCCGCCAAAGGGCATGCTTCTGCCTGTGCACAGCTCTGGCGATGCGTTCTGGACACGACAATCAGAACGACGTGTCGGGCGTTGGGTGTCCACTGCCATTGCCAGAGTAATGTGACGGCAGTGCGGCGCACCTTGGTGTTGAGGACGGCGGCCCTGTAGCAGCCCGCAGTCTCGGTGCCGTCACCCGGGCGCATCATGAGGATGTTGGGCATTGCGCGGAAGCTGGCCAGGTGCTCGATCGGCTGCGCGGCACCGCATCAAGTGGCGTCAGCAGAATACCTCGTGCAGCAGAATCGTGTGCAAACAAGTGTCAAGCTGCGGGATGTCACGAGTGCTTCCAAGGCCACCTGGCGTGGCGCTGTGCTGATCAAATCGAGCGCAAGCAAAGGGACACAAGAGAGCAGAGACAAAACCCACGCGCAGTGGCGCTGTGTGTTTCATGCCAGCAAGGCGGCCCACAGCGGCGGCGAGCGGGTGCACGTTTCATGTGCCGCGCAGAAACAGCATGTGGTTCAAGGCGCTGTGTCATAGTGCGCGTGGACAAGATAAGGTTTGTGCACCTGGTGGGTGGGGCCGTCCTCGCCCAGGCCGATGGAGTCGTGCGTCATGACGTAGATGACGCCCGCCTCTGACAGCGCCGACATGCGAATGGCGCCACGCATGTAATCTGTGAAGATGAAGAAGGTCGCGCAGTACGGGATCAGGCCGCTCTGCACGCAGACACGGCACCGTCGTCATGCTGTATCCAGCATCTCGTGCAAGGCAACATCTGCGAGTCGCATCCCAGATCCGATGCCAGACCAGATTGTGTGTGCAGGTGTACTGGTGGTGCAGCCGAACAAGGACTGCCCACTTCTGAGCGGCGGCCAAACCGGGATGTGCAGGAGGCTGCGTTGCTGGGGCACGTCTTTGACGCTGTGCTCACCTTGTGGAGCGCGAGGCCGTTGCCGATGGCGCCCATGGCATGCTCGCGCACACCGAAGCGCATATTGCGCTCAGCGTAGCCGCCAATGCCCGACGCTGGGTTCTGGAAGTCGCCTGTGCCCTGCAGTTCGGGCGGTGTGTCTGGGTCAGAACGGCGTTAACGTCCTGGTGCCAAGTATTTGTTCACCTGATTTGGCATACTTCTCTCACAAGAAGCGGGAGAAAAGTACATGACTCACAAAGGGATATGCAATGAACCATCCTGGCAGCTTCTGTCTGTTGAATCAGTGCAACTATTGCAGGAAGGTGCACCTTCATGATCGTCAGGTTGGAGGGCGCCAGGTCAGCGGAGCCGCCGATGAGGCCGGGCAGCGTCGGCTGCAGCACGTTCAGCATCGTCTGCGAGTGCGCGCGGGTCGCCAGTGCCTGCTCACACAAGAGGGATCCAGGACTCAGTCGTCTGAGCAGCCGTCCCGGCCCTTATGGAGCTGCGCACTGCCGCGGCGGCGTGGCACAAAACAGTCGTGCTGTTTCAAACGGGTCAATGTGAGCTGCGAGCTGCAGCTAACTCCAGAGCTGTCTGCCTGGGCCCGGCCCTGTGGCCAGGACAACGCAGCGGCGCGCGCGTTGCCATTTAGCTCTCATACACACACCTTGTCCTCAGGCGTGTAGGTGGGCAGCGTGACGTCCCAGTCCGCGGGCAGGTCGTTGGTCAGCAGCTGCTTGAACTCGGCGGCCTCCTCCGGGTACTTGCTCTCGTAGTCCGCCAGCGACGACTCCCACTCCTTCTCCAGCTTGGCACCCTGTTTCGGCGCAGCACAGGAATCGTGAGCAGCTGCAGCTGGGATGTGCCTCTTGGATCCAAGATGGAGGATTATGCGTTGTGTGGGCCAACAGCGACGACTCCCACTCCTTCTTGACCTTAACACACTGTGCAGCAAAGCTGCTAGGGTTGAAGAACAGGGCAAACTCTTCTCATATTCCACTAGTGACACAGCCTGCCGCGACTCTACCTTGGTGGCCTGTTGCCAGGGACGCAGCGCTGGACCGTGAGCAGGTGCACTGTGGGACATGACTGTTAGGCTGCCATGTGGATATCAGGTAGCACTGTATGGCATTGTCTGCAGGCGCCTCCCGCTCATTATTTAGCTGAGTGCTGGGTCCAGCCTGCTTGTGACAACATTAAGGGGCTGCCGAGCATCGGGCACCAGAGGGCGCCCGCACCTTCTCCAAGTGTACCGGTATGCGCCTGCCCCCAGTCCAAGTGTACCGGCATGCAGGGGCCAATGCATTGCGTCGGCAGAACCGATGCAATTGGCATCACGCCTGCGGCTGTGAGTAGGGGTGAGTGAGGGGTGGTGAGAGCACGGCACCTGAAGGGGCTGCACATGCTGGCTGCAGAGGTTTCCCGCAGCTGCTTTGTGCTCCAGAACTCTCTGTTCGCATTGCAAGCACCTGGTCCTCTGCACAGTCTGAGAGGAGGTATCCTGCACAGAGCACATTCAGCGCACCTCCTCGACGCGGCTCATCGTCTCCTTGACGGAGTCGGGCAGCTCGAAGGGCGGGTACTTCCAGCCCAGGTTGTTGCGCGTCTCCTCCGTCTCCGGATCGCCGAGCGCGGCGCCGTGCACGTCATGCGTGCCCGCCTTGTTGGGCGAGCCGTAGCCGATCAGCGTCGTCACCTGCCATGTGTGAACAGAAACGACTATGAAGCACGCATGAAAATTGACGTGGCGAGTTGCACACAGAGGCGCCTGTGGTGGCCAACAAAAGTGAAGCTGTGCATGGGTGGCGGCTGCCTGGCTGGCGCAGGCATGGAGCCTCCAACTTGTTTGAGCGACCATCATCAGACGATTGTGCCAGACGATGACAGCAGAGCAGCACCTTGATGAGCGTCGGCTTGTCAGTGACAGACTTGGCCTTAGCGATGGCGTCACGGAGCCCGTCAATGTCGGTGTTGCCGTCCTGCGCAGTGTTGATCATGTGTCAGGGATGCTGCAGCACAAGCGGCCCAAGGCAAGCACAGCAGGATCCAACAGGTAGGACAGCTTCTGATGCAAAACATGAGGACAGCAGCCAAGATGCGGCAATTGACAGCCTGGCGCATTTGAGATTTTGGTTTGAGGGTGCCTACCTTGACGTGCAGCACATGCCAGCCGAGGGCCACGTAGCGGGCGCTGACATCCTCAGTGAAGGAGATCTCCGTGTTGCCGTCGATGGAGATCTGGTTGTCATCGTAGAATGCGATGAGCTTGCCCAGGCCCCAGTGACCGGCCAGGGACGCTGCCTCGTTGGAGATGCCCTCCATGTTGCAGCTGCACGCATGTCGAGGACGGAATCAGACATGCAGATCTGTCGCCAGTGCCTGCAGCTGAAGGGGGAAGTCATGCTGCAGCGATTGAGAGCTGCCAATGCCAGCTGCACATCCAGGGGTTGCACAAGAACTTCCGGGCAGCGTTGCGCACCCGTCGCCCATGATGCAGTAGGTGTAGTGGTCGACGATCTTGGCGTCGTCCTTGTTGAAGCGCGCCGCCAGGTGCGCCTCCGCCGCCGCCAGGCCCACGGCGCTGCCGACACCCTGACCCAGAGGGCCTGTGAGATAGGCACATTGCAAAACGTAATCAGACAGTGCCTGGTGGGCAGGGAGAGGTGCAGAGAGTGCAGGTCGTGGCATAGCTGGACTGTTGGTGAATGGAACGGCAGCGCAGGCGGTGTGCGTACCGGTGGTGACCTCAACACCCGGGGTCAGGAAGTTCTCGGGGTGACCCGGGGTCTTGCTCTCCCACTGGCGGAACTGCTTCAGGTCGTCGACCTGCAGGGACATTGCGACAGGGGTCAGCCCCGGCCTGCTTCAATTATTGAGAGCCGCCGTCAGCAGAGCAACATCATGGCAGGCGTTTTGGCGGTGCGGCAGTCAGCAAACGTAAGTTGTTGGCATGTTCACCATCCAAAGATCATGATGTGCTTCATGCATGTGTATGCAATGGGCGCAGCGCACCCCAACGGAGTCGAAGCCCGCGAGGTACAGCAGCGAGTACTGCAGCATGGAGCCGTGGCCGGCGGACAGCACGAAGCGGTCGCGGTTGAACCAGTACGGGTTCTTCGGGTTCAGCTTCATGGTCTCCTTCCACAGCACGTACGCCATCGGGGCGCAGCTGCAGGCCGGGCACAGCTGCACGTCAGTTGTGCTGCGCAGCGCTAGTGGTTGTCTTGCGGCGCATGCGTGCATGCATGTGTCATGCATGGCATGACTTTGCGAGCATGCACAGCGGCCGTCTTGCTTTCAGCAGGCACTGGTGCATGGCAGCCAGCAACCCTACCAGGTCCCTTGGTGCAGTGGGCTCTCAGGGTCAACGGAGAGGGATGCACTGTTGCAGAAGCGCCGCAAAGGACGCACCCCATGGGCAGGCCGGGGTGGCCCGACTTGGCAGCGTTGACGCCATCAATCGACAGAAATCGGATAGCGTTCACAGCGTCGTTGACGCCCTCCTCGCCAAGCTTCTTGATCGGCGGGATGGTGATACCACTGGCCGTGGTCACCATGCGCTGAGCCAGCTTGGCGGGAGCGCATGTCCGGCGCGACTGCAGCGTCGTGCCCATAATGCTGTGCTTGGAGCACAGCGGCTGCTGCTGGGCGGCCTGCGCCGCCTTGAGACCGCCGATCGACGCCTGCATGGTGAGCGCCATTATGAATCGGCTGAAGGTGCCAGATCAGCGGTGGAAAACACGCAGAAGGATCCTGCGAGGAGAGGAGCACTTCCCGTGTCGATGCTTCTAGTTGTGGCTGAGTCTAATGCGGGACTACCAACGCAAAGCTGCTATCGCTTCGTTACGAGCTTCCAGGGTTTACCAGCAATGTCCCAGCGGGAATTATTCGTAAACCGCCCTCGGCGGTGAAGTGGCTGACTGCACCTTTGCTGGTTTCTCTCGCCTCTCAGTGCCTCGTTTGGTCCTTGCTGGGTGCTTTCCTCGGGACTGCAGTGAAATCCAACAAGGCCAGTACATATATCCAGCCGTACATGGCAGGTCAATCCTGTGCTTCACTCCTTACGGGCCACTTGCCGCGGACGTTTGTGACAAGTCGAAGTCCGTTATCGAGATTGACATCCAGTTGATCAGCCCACTGCGGATCTGAGCTGGCACTTGCAGAATCTGAGTTCATTGCCGGCGGCAGCAGAGAGCGGCCGCGCATCAGGGCCCCCGTTGCCATGGCGCCCGCAAAGGCCGAGCGCCACTTCGAATTCTTCGGACCGCGTCTGGGACCGCTGGCCATCATGATCGGGCTGCCGGTCGTGTGCTACAGCCTGGTGTGGACCTGCAACGCCAATGGCTGCCTAGCGCTGCGGCCGTCGCTGCACCTCCCCGGCTGGCCGGCCGGCACGCGGTGGTTCACGTGGGAGGCAACATGGGTGTACCTCGGCTGGCTGGCCTTTCAGGCCGGCCTGCACCTGCTGCTGCCGGGGCAGCGGCAGCCAGGCACCGAGCTGCGGGACGGCTCCCGCCTGACCTATAAACTCAACGGTGGGAGACTTGCGCCAGCTCCATGCAGTCAGCCCAGGGTCGCGACATGGTCGCCTGTCAGCTGCGGACCTCGGCTGTGATGCTTTCTGATTGGTCGGCACCCCTCATGCTGATGCCAGCCTGAACAGGTAAACACGAAGCCTGTGATGTGCCGACGTGATTGGTGCTGCCGTGCAGGCCTGCAGAGCTTGGTCGTGACGCTGGCGTGCGCGGCAGTGCTGGGCGCGACCACGGACAAGCTGGCGTGGGCGCACGCCAACTTTGTGCCGCTCCTCACGGCGTCGACGGCCTTCAGCTTTGCGATGTCGGTGGCGCTGTACGCATCGTCCTTCGCTGGCGGCAAGATGCTTGCCGCCAGCAGCGGCCAAGCGGGCGGCGGGGACAGCCACCCCATCTACGAGTTCTTCATGGGCCGGGAGCTGAACCCGCGGATCGGCTCCTTTGACCTGAAGGAGTTTTGCGAGCTGTACCCGGGCCTCGTAGGCGAGCCGCTTGCAGCTTGCACTGCATTGCCTCATCATGTCTTTCCAGCGCTGGTGCCTCAGACTGCAGCAGGCGCTGCGTCGCAGTATACGTCGTCCTGCACCTTGATTCTGCTGCCGTCCGCGCCCACCCGCTGCGCTGACCTCACCGCTGCCGTTTACCGCCGCAGGCTGGGCGGTGCTCGACCTGGCCATGCTGCAGGCGCAGCACCTGGCCACCGGCAGCGTCAGCGCCTCCACAGCGCTGGTGGTGGCCTTCCAGTTGCTGTACGTCACCGATGCGCTGTGGTTCGAGGCCGCGATCCTGACCACCATGGACATCACCTCGGATGGCTTCGGCTTCATGCTGGTGTTCGGTGACCTGACCTGGGTGCCCTTCACATACACGCTGCAGGCGCGGTACCTGGCGGACCACCCGCAGGTGAGGGTCCGGGGTCTAAGGCGGCACCCGCTTTGCATGTGCCTCACGCGCCGCCGCACCTACGGCGTGTTCGAAGTTGTTGGACAGCATTGGGAGCGATTGCATGCAAGGCCGACTTGCGCCTTGGTGTCATCTCTGGCACGAATCTGCCATGGCAGCCCGGCATGTCTGCTTGCAGCAGCGCGTGTCCGCGGGGCAGTCCGGCGGCTGCCTCGTGCAGTGATGCTCCTGCAGCCGAATGAATGGGGCAGAAGCCCATGGCTTCGAAATTGCACCTCTGATTCCATTGCCCCTTGGCGGCCGCCGCACAGGCGCTGTCCTGGGTCGCCGTCGCCGGCATCCTGCTGCTCAAGGCGGCCGGCTACCTGACCTTCCGCAGCAGCAACTCGCAGAAGGATCTATTCCGGCGGGACCCGGAGCATCCGCGGGTGCGGGGACTGAAGACCATCAAGACGGCGAGGGGGCGCCGCCTGCTGGCGTCCGGCTGGTGGGGCGTCGCGCGGCACATCAACTACTTTGGGGACTGGCTCATGGCGTGAGCACCCTGCACCCCTCCTGCACCCAGGGGCGAGATGCTGTCCCCCATGTATCGGCATTGATATAGCGGAAACTTGGCGTGGCCTTGCCCTGCGCTTGCCCGGTCAGGTGAAGGTGTCAGATGCGCAACTGCGTGTCTAACTGCTTGCAGGTGGGCCTGGTGCCTGCCGTGCGGCTTCCAGAGCGTCATCCCCTACTTCTACGTCATCTACTTCGGCGTGCTGCTAGGTGAGTCAGAAAATTGTTCGCCCAGTCTTTGCAACTGCTCAATGGCGGCACCGCCACACCGTCAAGCATGCCTGCGAATGCACGACACAGAGGAATATCCATGTGATGCACGAGCGGATGCGCCTTTCATACAGCAACTCATACTCGATGTGCGCCGCGCAGTGCACCGAGACCTGCGGGACGGGCACGCCTGCCAGCTCAAATATGGCAAGGACTGGGACAGGTACACGGCGCTGGTCAAGTACCGCATCGTGCCGCTGATATATTGAGGGCGCTTTCGGTGTCAAGGTGTGGGAGAGTGAGTGGAGGAGGCCTGTGTGTAACGCGTAGTTGTGTGTCACAGTTAGAACGTGCGTAGATAGCGAGTGGTTCTGAGAACTGTGTCAGTGAGAGAACCGCGAGTCGCAGCGCGTGCAGATCTGCTCGCGGCTGCTGCGGCATCGGTGAAACACGATTGAACTGCCAACGAAATCTTGCCCACCATACAGGTCCTCTCGTGCACACCCTCAAGAACATAATTGAAATTGCTACATTGTCTCTGCTGTCAACTTTTTGACGTCGCTCATACTGGTTTAGACAAAGGTCTGTAGATACTCTTATCTTATACAGGCACCAACTCTCCCAACACCAATCACGCCGCCCGACTTGCAGACAAGTGCGGCCCCCTAGGCATTGCGCGTAATGATGTCCTCCACCAGCTGATCGGACAGCGCGCCCGCCTTCTGGAAGTGCCGCATGTGCAGGATCGGCTCGCAACCCGCCTGCAGGACACCATGCAGTGCATGAGCACAAGTCGATGACGTCAAGCCACATCGTGACCATGTGCAAAGTCGGATAAGTCTTGCAGACGGCTCCCTGCTAGGTATGTACAGCCACTCGCAGGCAAGCAAAGCCCCGTGACGACAGGTTGCTGGAGCTTCAAATTTGCTGCCCAGGAGGAAAGATACATCAGTATCGTGAATCAAGGTCTCACCTGGGCCATGGTGCGGCCGCCGACGCTCGCCTTGCAGATTGAGAAGCTGCTGTCCGGTAAGAGGATGAAACTGGATCAGAATTCATGAATCAGAACCTCACCTGGGCCATGGTGCGGCCGCCGACGGTCTCCTTGTAGGCGCGCGGCTGGAAGGGTGCCAGCAGCGCCTCCCCGGCGGGGGAGCCCACCTTGTCGCACACGCCGCGCAGCGCCGCCAGGCTGTTCATCTTCATGTAGGGGCACGACGCGCAGCCCCCCTCCGCAGAGCAGCCCTCGCCTGCGTGGAGCAATGGCAGATCCTGACACTAACCGCACAGCACGACACTTCGTTAGAACCAGGCACATTGCAGAGCTCTGTTTGCATGACAACGCTTGCAGAGCTCTGTTTGCATGACAACGCAGCTTGCAAGCCAAGCTCGCGGCTTAGAACACCACACTTATAAGAATAGAGTACCTCAGGCAGTAAGTGCATGCTTCCAAGCACGTCAAAACACAGCGAGAAGATGACACAAAATTTATACAGTGATAGACTTACCCTTGGCGGCGCCGGGGACCACGGACAGGCCGCCCGGCAGCGTCGGCGCGGCGCCGTCGCCGTCGGACTGGCCAGACGTAGTGATGGCGTCACCCGACACAGGGAACACGACCTCGACGGTCACATCGCGACGCCCCGAGGCGCCGATCAGCGCCTGCACCTTGCGCACGATGGAGGTGATCATGCCTGACTCCGTACCCAGCACGAACTGCAGCCTGCGGCCAGAAACACGTGAAATGTCAAGGGTTTAGGGTGAGACATACTCGCAATTGTTTGGCCACTTGTCCTCGCGAGGCTTCCTAATGCCTGCTGAGCGCATCAAGTGTCGTTTGCAGCCATGTTCGGATCGAAATCAGATCATACTTGCAAGCCGACACGACAGAGCACATTGCATTTACTGCCTCACTGCAGGGGTGGTTACGCTGCGCTGGTGACAGAAACAGCAACGACAGGCCTGTCTGTGGCAGCGTAGCGCACTTGTCGCCGAAGGGCTGCTCCAGGGCGGCGGACAGCTTGGCGGCGATGAAGTCCAGGATGTTCTGCGTCGAGCCGACAACGCCCATGCCGCGCTCCCGCCGCGCCGCCATGGCCAGCTCGAACATCTCGCCCGGCACCTGCAGACGCGGCGCGGCAAATGAGCGATGCTGTGATGCTCAGGTCTGTGGCTCAGCCTTGGCTTCTGCTGCCGGCAATTTCAAAAGTGAATATCGAGAAACAAATCGATAGCCCATGCGCACACTGCAAAGGGGATGGCGTGACACCGGCAGCCTCTGCCTGCAAGTGGTGAGACTTGCGATCGACGGTCAGTCAAGCGGTGAAGGTTGCGATCGACGGTCACTTACCTCGAAGTGGGCAGTCAGGTAGGCGTCAGAATAGGCGGCGGCAACGAGGTCGGTGACGCGGCCTCCGAAGATGTGGTGCACGATGCAGGTGCCTTCCTGGAAGTAATGCAGCCGCGGCAGCAGCGCGCGCACCGAAGCCTGGGTGTGCGCTGCAGGAAATAGGGGCACTGCAATGGTCAGAAATAGGGGCACTGCAATGGTCAGAAACGCACCGGCTTGTCCTGGTGTGCGACACTGTTGAAGGGCACAGTTTATCCGCTGTGACACAGATGAGCAAGGGCGGCAATCCTGTCAAGGGTGACAATTTTGAAAAGAGTTAAAAGTTCATCAATGGGGCAGCACAGGCGCAGGCGCACCGGGGTGGATGGCGCGGATGTCCTCATCGGGCAGCTGGGCCAGGGAGGTGAACAGCGACGCCAGGTTCTGCCCCATGTACGTGTCCGGCCCATACCACACCGACACATCCGGCACCTGCACAAGCAGCAGAATCAGTCTGTCAATTGACGGGAGTAGCTGGTGACCGAAACAAGCTGCTCCCGCACCACAGTCGAAACGCCACCACCCTCATTGCTGGATGCGACTCGGGACGACACAGCGCAGCAAACGACAGAGGTGGTGACCTGGATGTGGGACAGGAGGGCGCAGCGCACCTGGGCAAAGGCCTGCAGCACGGTCTGCACGACATTGGAGGAGGTGCAGGTGATGGTGGGCACCGCCTGGTGCGCGTGCGCCTTGGTCCGCAGCGACGTGTTGATGTACACCTGCAGGAGCAGCGTCAACAGCCTGGTCCCGGAGGCTTTCGCCATCTCCAACACATGCAGCGCCTTGACACGTCAGCAGTGATCCTAGTGATCCAAGCTCGGAGGCGGAAGTCCTCGGTGACATCAGCAGCCTCAGCTGGATTACGCATCGAAGGGTAGCATCACCAACAGGAGCAGTCTCCACGCACCACGTGCAGGGAGCGAGGCGTCGCCTGTGCCTGCGACAGGTACGTCTCGTAGGGCTTCGCCTCCGCCGCCTCCGCCAGCGAGCAGCCAATGTCCTCCGCCGCCATGCGGTACACCTGTTGCACATCAAGCCCCCCTCAGCACAAGGGACTTGCAAACAGTGACTCGGACTGAGTCTGTGCAGACCCTCAACTGCACAGTCAAGACCACTGTCAGATGAAAGCAACCAGGATGGGGGTGTGAACATCTCGAGTGGGGAGTGCTGAGGTTGGCAGAAGCCGCTGCTGACGCTCAGGAACTCAAATTCTCAAAAAAATTAATGCTGAGGAGACGCACCGCCACGTCGCGGTGGCCGGCCTCGTCCAGGATGGCGCGTACATTCTCGGACATGAAATCCACGCCCAGCACGGTCACCGCCATGCAGCCGGCCTCCGCCATCGCGATCGCGCGGTCCGCCATGACCAGCGAGTCGGAGATGTGGATGTGCGGCCAGCGCTCCGCCGCCGACGACAGCACGCCCTGCACCTGTGGGTGGCGGCAGAGGCAGGCACGCGTCGAAACCACGTGTGACTTACGCACTCCTCAGGCCCCAGGGCTCTTCGTTCTGAACAGATTGCGCAAGCAACAGCACAGTCAATGGTCGCCATGCAGGATGGTTCTTCTTTCAGCGTTTTGCACGGCCCATACCTGGGGGTCCATGTAGAAGTGGGCAACGATGCCGATCTTCTTGGAGGACAGCACCTCCACCAGGCCATCCACCTGCGCAGCGTCTGGCTGCAGGTACTGCGCCTGCGCCCGCGCAAAGTCGCCCTGCAGGCACACCCCGGAGCACCGTCAGCACGCTGGTGTGCAGGAGTGCAGGTGCAAGGGAGGCCAGTCTTCTGTTGCGGCCACTTACTCGTGAGTGCAAGGTGGAGTCCAGATGCAGGGCTGCTCACACAGGAGAGCAGAGAGCAGGCTTCTGGCACCGTGTTTCCCTTGCGGCAGAAATATCGCCCAGGGCGCGCACCTGGGCGCTGAAGCCGTCGGCGTCGATGAGCAGCGATGGGAAGGTGGGCAAGTCCGAGGTGAGCATGCGCGTGCGCCGCCGCACCGCCTCCAGCATGTTGGCGAACCCGTTGGCACGCGACGGCGTCAGCACCGACGGGCCCAGCCCCTACACACACGCAATGCAGACATTCAGCTGAGGACCACTTGAGACTCTGGTGCCAGGACCCCCGACGGGTGTGGCTGCACCCGCCAGGGAGATCATCTCGTTGTGGGGGTGCTGCATTGCGCATCCCGCCTGTGCGCCCTCGCTCAGCCTCCCAGCATCTTGCAGTCTGAAGATGAGCAGCCGCCAACGACCTCAAACTGCAAGCAAGGCTGTGACTGCTGCTGCACAGGCTTGACAGCAGCCGGTTTGTCACCCAAAAATAGGTCACCCACCAGGCCGGCCAGGGCGGCGGGCTCCACGGCGAGCACCTCCTGCGGCGTGAGGCCCGACAGCGAGTGCACCAGGATGGCGGCCAGGCCGCGCGTCAGCAGCGAGTCGCTGTCGCCCGCCAGCTGCACGCGGCCGTCGGCATCCAGGCGCGCATCGATCCAGGCCTGCACCCAGTTGGCAAGCGAGCCTTCAGGAACGAGACAAGTAGCACGCTAATTTGCAGTATGCAGTGCAGGCTGATGTCCAAGCCCACAGCACCGTAGGGCCAGCTGATGGCCAGGGGGCACCAGCGATGCTGACACTTTCTCAATCCGACGACTTGTTGCACCCCACCTGCGCAGTGCAGCCCATCACACGGTTGGCGTCCGTCTTGGCCTCCGCGGGCAGCGGCTTGAGCTGCTCGGCGTACTCCAGCAGCAGCTTGAGGCGCTCCTGCGGCTCCGGGATCACGGCAAACTCTGCAACGGCTGCGTCCAGCCGCGGGCTGGGCGTCTGCGCCTCCACCTGCGGCCGCTCAGCGACCTGCCGCAACGCCATGTGGGTGCGGTAAGTGCCGGCAGGCCCCTGATGAGCTCAGTCATTTTTTAGGTGTGAAGTGCCGGCAGCGCAAGGTGCATGACGGCCCTCCGTGTGTGGGCTCCCAGCTTGGGGTGCTTTAGCAAGGCGTGTGAGCCTGCACTGCATTAACACATCCACGCATAGTCCTCACCTGTGGGCCAGCAGAAGCCAGTACGGGCCTGGCGGGGGCGCCGCGGCGGACGGTGCGGGCCTGCGCCGAGCTGTGGCGCGGCATGGCCGGCCGCGCCGCGATCATCGCCAGCTTGAGTGAGTGCGGCATGGCGGCGGCCCCAGGCGCGTGCCGCGTGGCGAGCAGCGAGTTCATTTCTGATAGGTGAAAGCTTCGACTCCTTTCTTGCTGAATCTGAGACTTGCTGGTGAGCTGACTGACTGACTACTGTAAACCAAAGCACTCGCGCGCTCGCTCTCCCGCTCTCAACTGGTGGGCGAAGGTTTCAGGCGCGGATGCTCAATTGCTGCTGCGGGTACTTCTTGTTCCTGCATGCAACACAGTCGCTGTCGTCACATCGTGGGATAAGGCAGCCTGATTGGAGCAAACATGCATCCACAGGTCGGGAGGTGCCGCGCAGTAGGAGCAGCCGCGCGATGGTGCACTCACCACTGCCACAGCTTGGGTGCCACTGTCATCGCCTGAAAGACTCCGTGGTGCTATTTATGGGAAGAGGCCTGGTTGCCACTGACGCGGGTGCGCAGCGAATGTCCGGCGAGCAGAAGTTGCAATGAAAGCTCTGACCACGGCACGGGATGTAGCAAATGACTGTTGTCGTAGTTGCGCGCAGGACTGGGCGTGTGTCAGGTGAACGTGCTGTGCAGTGTCGACGCACGCATTGACCAGCACCTCTCGTCAGCGAAGGGGACTACGCAGTGGTGCAATCGAGGGAACGTCCCAGGTCAAAAACCCTAGAGCCAGGACAGGGGGCAAGCAACAGTCCCCCGTTCTCAGAAAGTTGCACAGGGACTGCGCGGAGACGCGCACTTCAGAGCTACGCATCTACCTTCTGCATCTCTTTCGCCTCCTCAGCATGCTGAGCTGCTTGTGGGAAACCCTATTTCTCCTGCCCAGATGGATGGCCTGCCTTTTGACCGTGGGCGAGTTTCCGTTTCAAGGGGACAGAAGCGCAGAGCCACGCAGTAGTGTGGCCTGCGACTCTGTTCTCGACTTCAGTGGGGCTGCAATGCTTGTGGCCTCGCGA
>JAABUM010004570.1_pt1 | contig 15466 bp, 17 predicted proteins | sample 5559161 | NCBI WGS metagenome assembly JAABUM01 (sample SAMN10711868, study PRJNA513369) | rock metagenome | isolation source: Antarctica rocks | place: Antarctica: Victoria Land, Siegfried Peak nord
GCTTCGGCGCCAGACCCAACGTCATCGCGAACTCCCAAGACAGACAACGAAACCCACCGCTGTCAGTCTCCCAAACTGTTCACCCCAACCGGGTCGGCGACACCCGAAGAACACCAACCACCTAGACCAAGAATCAACGCGATCCCGACAACGAGCTCCGCGAGGAGCGTGAAGTTCACAGCAAGTCCGGCATGGGCGGCTACCGGCGGATAACCCGTCCGGACGGAGTCGGTCGCTTGGGCGCGGGCGCCAGGAGAGAGCTTGAGACTGAACGAGACCAGGTAGACGCCCCGCCCAGCAAGGCAGCGACAACACGAAGGTAGGTCGGCATGACTGAGGGGCGTCTCGTGGGGATCCTTCAGCAGCCGCCGATGCTGGCCCAGGGCCCGCAGATGTCCGCGCCGCAGCTCTGTGGCGTATAGCAACTGCGGCGATAGTAGTAGTGCGCCTCACATCGGTACTCGTAGTAGCTGTCCGGCGCGCAGCCAGCGTTGCCCGTCCGGCGCGGCAACCCCGTCAGGACGAGCTTCTTCAGGACAGCCTTCATCGTTGTTCCTCCTGGTGCACCTTGTGATTCAAGTCGGTCTCATACTCGTGAGATCGGGCCCAGCACGGACCGTTGCCACTGTATGCCTGTTATGCCCGCTATGCCCAAGGTAAGGGAAGAAAGTTTCGTCACCAAGTGTTCGGCGGCACCCGCTCGTGGATGTCGGCGAGAACGGACTGCTGCTGCTTCGTCGGCCGGTCGGGGATCACCGGCACGAAGTCGATCTCGCTCCAGGCCGCGTGGTAGTCGCCGAGGGCAACCGAACCGGTGAGGTAGACGCCGTCGACCAGTCCGGGCGTCGTGGCGTCGAGTTGCGCAAGGTAGTCCTCGACCACCTTGGCCACCCGGTTCGACACATTGACCGGCAACGCGTCGTTGAAGACATCGCTCGACACGCTGCCGACGATAACCGCGCCGATGCGCTTTACCGCGGCGCCACTCTGGTCAGCCGAACCACGCCTGCGCGAGGAGCTCGAGAAGGTGCCGATGGGCGTGCGCGGCCGACCCACGCGCACCACCCACAGGCTGGGCGAAGCCGCGAAGAGATCGCGACACGACGAAACAGGAACAGGGACTACGGCGTGATCGGTGCATCCGACCAGTCTGTCCGGCGCGCCCCTGCCTCTGAGGAGGAGACGGTTCAGGCGAACGCGACCGCGCGAGAAGCGCTCTCGCGGTCCAAATATCCGAGCTGGCTCATGAGCGCGCGGACGACGGCCTTGCCGAGCTCCAGCGGAACGGCGTTGCCGAGCTGGCGCTGCACGTCGGCACGGGAGCCATCGATCTTGAAGTCGTCCGGGAACGACATCAGGCGCAGCATCTCGTTGACCCGGAGCCTCCGGGCGCGCTCCTCACCGAAGGCGGTGCGGACGTTCTCCCAGTGGAACGGCCCCACCCACGGACCGGGCTGCGCCTGGAGCGTGGTGGAGGGCCGGTTCGGGTCGAGGCGGAGCAGGAAGGTCCAGTAGCGGCTGCGCCACTCGAAGTGGTCGCCACCGCCGTAGCGCTCCGTGTGCCAGAGGTAGTTCTGACCGGGCGGGATCTCTGCGGCGAGCTGACCGTAGTTGCCGTCGACAATCTCGTCGTCGGATGCCCGGGCGAGCCTGGGCAGATCCTCGAACGCCTGTGCGGCGGTGACGTGCGGGACCTTGCTGGTGTCGAAGGTGCGGGTGTGCTCGCTCCAGCCGGAGTGGGTGGGCTCGGGGAACTCGAACTTCTCCCCGTCACGGCGGCCGACGACGAACACGCGTCGGCGCAGCTGCGGGACCCCGTAGTCGGCGGCGAGCAGCACCTTCCACTGCGGGTTGTAGCTCAGCTCGCCGAGACCCTTGAGCAGGCGGTCGAACTGCGCCTTGTGGGTCTTGTAGGTCAAGCCCTGGACGTTCTCCAGGATGAACGCATCAGGGCGCGAGTCGCGCACCACGCGCACGTACTCGTCCAGAAGGGAGGCGTTGGGGTCGCGGCTCTCGCGCTTCTGCTCCAGCCAGAACCCTGACTTCGAGAACGGGGTGCACGGCGGGCCGCCGACCACGAGGACTGGCTCCTTGGATCGCAGGCCAGCCTTGGCGAGGATCTCCTCGGTCGGGACCTTGCGGATGTCGCCCGTGAGCGTCCTGGTGTCGTGGAAGTTGGCTTTGAGGGTCTGGAGGGCGGGCTCGTTGTAGTCGGTCGCGACGGACACCCGCAGCAGGCCTCTGCCGGGGTCGCCGGATGCCAGGGGCTCTGCGTCCGCCCGTTCGACGGCGAGGTCGAGCCCTCCTGCCCCGGAGAACAGGCTCACCACCGGGAGCTGCTCACCCATCTGCCACCTCAATCCTCGGGGCGCGCGCCGCCGGTCCTGCGGAGCTGCACGTGTTCGACCAGTATCGTCGAGACGAGTCTGTCGAAGACCTCCGACATGCCATGCAGCCGCCGGTCGTTCTGTGACCGTCGACGACGATGGGAGACCCGTGGAGGACGAGTCGCTCGCCGGCCGCGCCTTCGGCGAGGTCTACCGGGTGCAGGGCCGCTCGGATCTGCACGACTTCCTCGTGCATGCCGCCGAGGCCTCCGGCGCTCGCGTCCTCTATGCCAGCGACCCGGGTCGCGCACCCGTCTATCTCGGGGTGCAGCTGGACTCGGACGAGCGGATCGGGATGCTCGTCTACCCGTTCCGGATCACGCGCAACACGATCCGGAACCGCCCTGACGACGAGGCCCGCGGCCAGCTGCGCTATGGCTCTGAGGACAGCTGGAAGCGGGAGCACCCGGTCGGCCGTGACGTCGCCGGCGTCGACGTGACGATGATCATCGGCATCGACCTGGCTGACGGGGTGCTGCTCGGACTGGACGCGAACCTGTGGGACCCGCTGCCGATGGGCATCTCCTTCTACGCGAAGGACGCCGAGATCGCGCAGGCCAAGGACGCCGGCTGGCATGTCTGGGAGAAGGTCAACCGCGGCGGCACGAAGCGTGCTGAGGCGCGCTCGCCCACGAACCTGGAGACCGTGGTCGCATTCACGCCCGACCGGCTCATCGACTACGCCCGGCTGGAACGACGCGCCACCTCGCTGCGGCTCGATCCGCCGCTGCGCTTCGCCGCCGCGACCGCGATGGCCGACCCTGCCCTGCCGGACGAGCCGCAGCGTCGGCATGTGCTCGAGGAGCAGTTCGTGCTGACCAGCGAGCAGATCCTCGACATCATCGGCGGCCGCAACCGGCTATCCGTCGCCGTGCGCGGCGGCGTGGCCGAGTATCACCTGGAGCAGCAGCTCACCGGCGCGCCCGGCATCGCCTCCGTGCAGCGGCTCGACGTGGACGCGATGCACGACTTCGACGCCACCCTCGACGACGGCACGCTCCTGCGGGTCGAGTGTAAGAACGCCAGCCCCAAGACCTCCGCCAGCGGGGCGTTCAAGGTCGAGGTGCAGAAGACCCGCGCCTCCAAGGGCGACCCCGCCTCCCGCTTCTACGCCGCAGACGGGTTCGACGTGGTGGCGGCCTGCCTTTTCTCGCCGACCGGGCGATGGGAGTTCCGTTTCGGCCGCACCGCGGACATGGCCCGACACAAGGACTTCCCCGACCGGCTCGCCCCGATCCAGACCGTCACCGACGAGTGGACCGACAGCCTCCCGGCCCTCAAGCACTGATGGCTGCACGCCTCGCGCGCACCGTCCGGCCGATCCGCTCGGCGACGGATGCCGGTGCCTCGTGCTCCCAGAACCGCAGCACGAGCCAGCCTCGCTCCTCAAGCCGGGAGGTCGTCTCCAGATCGCGCGCCTGGTTGCGTCCGATCTTGGTGCTCCAGTAGTCGAGGTTCGTGGCCGGCATGGTGAAGTGCTCCGTGCAGCCGTGCCAGTAGCAGCCGTCGATGAACACGGCGACGTGCGCGCGAGTGAACAGAAGATCCGCCGTCCTACGCAGGTCCTGCTCGGGGCGGGCGTTCACGCGATACCGCAGCCCGCTCGCGTGCACGAGCCGCCGCACGGCGAGCTCGGCTTTGGTGTCGCGCCCGCGGTTGCCTTGCATGCTCTTGCGCGTCGCATCGCTGGATGCCCAGGACTCGTACACGACTCCACAGTACGTCGGCGACAAGGCGTCCGCGTCGTGCGTCAAATGGACTCATGATCGCTCAGGAGAGTGTGGAGAAGAGCGATTCGAGCGCGGTGATCCAGTGCCCGACCTCCGTCTTGTGCCGCTCTGCCAATCTGGTCGCCTTGATCATGTGCGCCCAGCGGCGCTCGGTGATCACAACGTCGCAGTAAGGAACTGCGACTGAGAGGGCAGAGATGTCCGTCCAGTCATGCTGCTCCCATGGGTGCGTCAGATCGCGATGCTTGCAATGACGCAAGGTCGCCCACGCGAACGCCGAAGGCAACCCCGCGATGAACGCGTGCACTGATTGAGGCGGTGTCGCTCCGAGAAGGCCGCTGAAGAAGAATCCCCGTGGATCGATGTCCAACTCCTCGCAGATCTCGTTGATCTCGTCCAGCAGGGAGTTGAGCGTCCTTGCTGCGGAACCGACGGTAGATGGTGCCGACCCCGACGCCGGCGCGACGGGCAACGTCTTCCATGCTCGCCTGCGGGCCACGCTCGGCGAACACAGCATGCGCAGCCTCCAGGACGAGCCGGTCGTTGCGCACGGCGTCACGACGAGGCGCACGACCCAGCGAGGAGGCGGCACCGGGCGAAGAGGGCATGCAGGCCAGGGTATTCACCGTAGTGAGCTGCCAAGGCCATCCTGCAAACTGACCCTCGCCCAGGCAAGCCGACGTCTCCCAACGACGGGCTGCCCGGGACGGTCAGTGCCTGCCCTAAGGGGAGCGGTCAGCGGGACGATTCGGTGGTTGCCCGAGCTGCACCCGAGAGGACTGGGAGGTCCTCGTTGCCGTAAGCAGCCCCCTCTGGACCGACTGTCGCCGGCGCCCCTTGTTACGGTCGATGAAACCGGGCGGGTTGGCGGGCGGTGAGGTGAACGGCCGGGCTCTGTCCGACGTTCCGTCTCCGTTAGGCCGGTTCAGTCGCGATGTCGATGTCGGGGAGGTCGCGTAGGTCGGCGAAGGCTTGGACGATGAGGTCGTCGAAGTTGGTGGCTGGGTCGGCCGTCCAGGTATGGACGGCGTGCCCTAGTGCGGCGGTGGTGACCTTCGCCAGCAGGGTTGCGCGCCGGTCAGGGAGCCCCAATAATGTCCAGACACACTGCAAGCTCTGCCCGGTCTAGCAGCTCACCGCGCGGGTCGGTCTCAAGAGATTCCCCCTGACGCCCATGGCGAGGCGAACCTGAACCTCGGCACCAGTCAGTCCGTTGCTGCACCAGCTGAGCTTTCCGCTCCTGTCCACGAGCGCGCTCATCCAGGTTATGCCGGTGATCGGTCGCTCATGCCGATGAGCGCGCGTCGTTCCGGCTCCCTTCTGTTGTCAACCGGTCACTTCGAGGGTCTTCCCGCGGTCGGTCTTCCGGGACGTCGATGCTGGGCGTAGCGTCGGCTGTGCGGGTCCGGGAAGTGGCTGATCCGAAGTGTCGATGTGCGGGGGCAGGTCGACCGCCGAGGGCTGCCGGACAGGCCGCCCCATCCTCCGAAGCCGTCGCTGCCGCTTACGAACCGCTTACTGGCAGCGCCGACTCCGACACCCCAGCCCGGAGCCACAGCCGCCCGACGTACCGTGGCGTGATGCGACGGTCGTGGCGGTGGGCGGTCAGCGCCTGCGTGGTCGCCGTGCTCGTGGCGCTGCCCTTCGTCGTCCGGTATGCGCCGGTGCGGGTCCAGGGGACCGGTCCGGACGCGCCCGCCGTCCTCGCCCGCATGCAGGCGTCCTGGTCGCGGCCGTACGCGGGCTACGCCGAGAGCACCGGGTCGCTCGCGTTGCCCTCGACCGACCAGCTCTTCGATGTCAGCACCCTGCTCAGCAGCCGCACACAGGTGCGGGTGTGGTGGCGCTCCGCCGCCGACTGGCGCTCCGACGTCATCTCCGCCGCGGGCGAGACCAGCACCCGGACCTTCGCTGCGGCCGTCTCGACCTGGGACTACGAGGACAACCGGGTCGTGGTCAGCCCGCCCGAGGTCCCCGGGTCGGTCCGCCTGCCCACCGCGACCGACACCCTGCCTCCCCAGCTGGCCGCCCGGATGCTCGGCGCGGCGACGGCGGCCGAGGTGACGAGCGTTCCCGCTCGCCGCGTCGCTGGACGTCCTGCGGTCGGCGTGCGGTTCCAGCCCGCCGACCGGCTGACGAGCATCGGCCACGTCGACGCCTGGGCCGACGAGGCGTCCGGGATCCCGGTGCTCGTCGAAGTCTTCGCCCGCACCGGCGAGACGGCCGCGATGTCGAGCACCTTCCTCGACTTCACCGACGCCATTCCCACCGACGCCGACCTAGCGTTCGCCCCGCCCCAAGGAGCCCGAGTGCAGGCCGGACAACGGTACGACCTCGTGCGCGACGTCGTCCGGTCGGCCGCCGCCAGACCCCCGGTGACGCTGCTCGGCTTCGAGCGGGCCACCCCGGCGTGGGGTCTCGAGACGATCGGCGAGTACGGCCGGGGCGTCACGCAGATCGCCGTCAGCGCCCTGCCCGAGCGGTTGGCCGAACCCCTGCGCGACCAGCTGGTCCTCGCCGCGTCGGCGACCCGAGTACCGCAAGGAGTGGGCGTCACGGTCGGCCCGGTCGGGCTGCTGCTCAGCGACGCCGGCGCGGGGGGCCAGTCGTGGCTCGTGGCCGGCACGCTCACGCAGGAAGGGCTGGTCCAGGCCGCCGCCGCACTGGGGTCGGTGACCGCCTCGTGATCCGCACCGAAGGGCTGACCAAGCGCTACGGCTCGGTCCTCGCGGTCGACGATGTCGCGCTCGACGTGCGGCCGGGCGACATCTTCGGGTTCCTCGGTGCCAACGGGTCCGGGAAGACGACGACGGTCCGCTGCCTCCTCGGTCTGGTCCTGCCGACGTCCGGCTCGATCGAGCTGCTGGGGCACGCAATGCCGAAGGCGAAGGCCGACGTGCTCCCCCGCGTCGGCGCGCTCGTCGAGGGTCCGGGGGCATACGGGCATCTGTCGGGGCTCGACAACCTCGTGCTCCACGACGCGAGTGCTCGCCGCCCGGCCGGTCCCCTCGGGAGCGGTCGCCGCGAGCGGCGCCAGCGCGCCCGGGAGGCCCTCGAGACCGTGGGCCTCGGCAGCGTCGGCAAGCGCCGGGCGGGCGCGCCTACTCCCTCGGTATGCGTCAGCGGCTCGGCCTCGCGGCGGCTCTGATGCGCCAGCCCGAGCTGCTCGTCCTCGATGAGCCGACGAACGGCCTTGACCCGCAAGGGATACGGGAGATCAGGGAACTGCTGCTGCAGCTGCACGCCGCCGGCACGACGGTCTTCCTGAGCAGCCACCTGCTGGCCGAGGTCGAGCAGATGTGCACCCGGATCGGGCTGCTCGACCGCGGCCGGCTCGTGCTGCAGGAGCCACTCGAGTCGCTGCGCCGGCCCACCGGGCGCACCGTCGTGGTGACCCCCGACCTCGACCGGGCGGTGTACCTGCTGGGGAGTGCGGTCGACGCGCGAGACGAGCAGCGGATGTTCGTGCGGACCAGCGACCCGGCCCGGCTTAACGAGCGGCTTGTGACCGGTGGCGTACGGGTGCTGGAGCTCGGCCCAGAACGCCGCTCGCTGGAAGACGTCATCGAGGAGCGGACCTCCGCCCGTCGCGCCCGGGAGATCCCGCAGTGATCCGGGTCGAGCTCGTCAAGCTGTTCGGCCGCCGGCGCACGTGGGTGGCCATCGTCCTGGTCAACCTGCTACCCAGCATCGTCTGTGCCCTGCTCGCCTGGACCCGCATCGCGCCCCGCCCCGGCCAGGGGCCGGCGTTCCTGTCGGCGGTGGTCGCCAACGGCTCGCTCTTCGCGATTGCCGCCCTGGCCATCGTCCTGCCGCTGTTCCTGCCCATCGCCGTGTCAGTCGTCGCCGGCGACGCGATCGCCGGCGAGGCCCAGGAGGGCACCCTGCGCTATCTGCTGGTTCGGCCGGTCGGGCGCACCCGGCTGCTCGTGGCCAAGCTCCTCGCCGTCGTCGCTTTCGTCCTTGTCTCGGTGGTGACCGTCGTCGGCATCGGGTTCACCGTGGGCCACCTCCTGCTCGGCGACGCCCCGCTCTCGCAGGCGATGGTGAGCATCTCCGGCTCGCTGCTGACGCCGAGCCAGGTGGCGTGGCGCACCGGTGTCGCAATCGCCCTCGTGACCTTCTCGATGCTCGGCGTCGCAGCGATGGCGCTCTTCCTGTCGACCCTGAGCGACTCGCCGCTGTCGGCGAGCCTCGGCGCCATGGCCTTCCTCATCGGCTCGTCGCTGCTGCTCACCGTCGACGCGGCCCGGCCGCTGCAGCCCTACCTGCCCACCCGCTACTGGCTCTCGTTCGTCGATCTCTACCGCGACCCCATCCTCTGGAGCCAGATCGAACGTGGCGTCGCCCTCCAGGCGGTCTACGTGGTCGTGCTGCTCACTGCGGCGTGGACCAACTTCGCCACCCGCGACATCACGAGCTAAGCCCGCCGAGCCGGGTGCAGTCGGCCGGCCCCCACGTCGGCAGCGCGCCCGCACCGAGAGCCTCCTGGACGAGCCGCTGCGCGAACGGGTCGGTCGGTAGCCGCGTGTGGTTGACGGCGTCCAGTGGGCAAATGCTCTGGAGCGACGGGCTCGGCACGCCGTCGAGCACGGCTGACTGCGGGGGGACGACGACGTCGTCCTGGGTGGTCCAAAGGGACAGGGAGCCCACTCCAGCGGGCAGCGGCTCGCGCTCGAGGCGGGAGAGCACCGCGCTGTCGGTGGCCAGCTGCTGGCAGGCGATCGTGCAGGACCCCGAGACGAGGGTGCCCAGCCGGGCAAGCGCGGTTCCGTGGTTCGGCGTACCGAGCATGACGAGCCGCCGGGTGTGGGCCGCTCCCCCGCTCTGGCTGACCCAGATCCGCGCGACGACACCGCCGGCCGAATAGCCCACGAGGTCGAGCGACACGGCACCGGTGCGCTCCAGGGCCGCGTCGGCAGCGGCCCCGAGGGCCATCCGCCTGCGTCGTGAGGTCGCCCTGCGCCTGGTCGGGCAACGTCACCACGGTGACGTCTCGGCCCGCCGACCGCAGCCGGTCGGCCAGCACCGACAGGGACGACACCGACCCGCCGTAGCCCCGGACGAGCAGCACCGGTCCCGGTCTTGCCTGGTCCACAATCGACGTCTGTCGTCTTCGGTGCACCGCGGAAACGACGACGACGGACACGACGAGGGCGCCGACGGCGAGCAGCGCGAGCACGCCGAGCACGAACCGGCGCCGCGCCGGGGCGAGTCGCGAGAGCACGACCCATCATCGCCGGTATGCCTGTGGTCGACTCCCCCGCACACCCCCCTCTTGCACCGGTTGACGCCGCGTCAAGAGGGTTGACGCCAGCCGAAGTACCAGCGGACCCCCACGAGGAGAGCGGCGACGTTGGCGGCAAACCGGTGCGAGTCGGCGGCCCAGCGCGCGGATATGGGCGACCTTCTCGCGCGGCACCGTGACGGATCAGGCGGCGTGGACGGCCTGCAGCTCGCCTGCGACGTCACCGGTGACCCGAGCTTCCCGGAAATGGCGGCCTTCGAGGTCGCCCGGTAGCTCGACCTGCCAGTGACGGACCCACGCAACCTTCGTGGGCATCGACGGCGGCAAGGCGTTGCGGGCGGCCGTCGTGCGGGTCTTCGACCACCCGGTGATTTAACGCTGCCAGCTGCACAAGATCCGCAACGTCGCAGACAAGCTGCCTGATCACCTGGGCGGATTCAACTGGTCGTCGCAACACCTCGATGATGGAGGTGTTCGTCGATGGCGGAACGCAGACAGAAGCGCGCCGATAGAGCGATGCGGTCAACCATGCGGTCTGCGGGGAGGCCACCGCCTCGGCGGAAGGTCGAACGGGAGTTTTGGCGACGCATCGCCAGGGGCCTCACGAGCGAGGACGCGGCAGCCGCGGTGGGCGTGTCGGGGCCGGTGGGCACGCGCTGGTTTCGCCACGGTGGCGGCATGTCACCGATCAGTCTTGCCGAGCCCTCGGGCCGGTACTTGTCGTTCGCCGAACGGAAGGAGATTGCGCTGCTAAGAGCCCAGGATTACGGAGTGCGGGAGATTGCCCGCAGGATCGGTCGTGACGCCTCCACGATCTCACCCGAGCTGCGTCGCAATGCCGCTACTCGCGCCAGTCAGCGCGGTTATCGGGCCTCGGTGGCACAGTGGAAGGCCGAGCAGGCTGCCAAGCGTCCCAAGACCGCCAAGCTCGCCGCCAACCACTGGCTGCGGGACTATGTCCAAGACCGACTGTCTGGGAAGGTCAGGCATCCAGACGGAACAGAGTTTTGTGGTCCGACCGTGCCGGCGTGGAAGGGCCGGAACAAGCCGCACCGGCAGGACCGGCAGTGGGCCACGGCGTGGAGTCCGGAGCAGATCAGCCACCGGCTGGAGGTCGACTTCCCAAAGGACGAGTCCATGCGAATCAGCCACGAGGCCATCTACCAGGCGCTTTACGTGCGAGGCGACCATGAAGACCATCGCCGAGGTGAAGTCGGCGCCACGTTGGAACAGCGACTTGGCCAGCGCCGTCGCCGCGTAGGAGCAGCTGGAGCTGGCCGCGCCGAGGAGCCCGGTGCGCACGACGGTGGCCGGCTTGTGCTCACCCATCGCCCTGTGCATCTCGTGCCGGGACACGAAGGCCTGGACCACGCCCAAGAGCGTGAACCCGAAGATCAGCGCCCACAGCGTGGCCCAGAACATGAAGAACCCCTCGGCCAGGCTCTGACCGATCGCGGGCAACACCGTCATCTTCGCTCTCCCTGCTGCTTGGCCTCACCGGCCGCGGACCTGTGACGTCGCCGCGCCAGCGCGGCACGCAGCTCGCGCAGCACGAACCCCGCCCTCTCTCCTGGGCTTGACGCACAGGTCGGCACCTCCTCGCCGGACTCGCCAGCCGGGTGCGGCTTGTCCATCGTGTGTGCTTCCCGCTGCTTCCCAGACGTATGTCGGCTGGCGCTCCGTGACACCGTGGACATTCCACTAAAGTGGAAGGTCAACTCGGCCTCTCGGGCATTCCCGAGGAGGGTTCAGGAGCCAGGACCGGCGGGCTCAAAGTCCCAGCGGGTCTGCGGCCCGGGGGCCTCGACCAGCAGGCGCAGCGCAGCCTCCACCACGTCTCGCTGGCGGCGGACGTCGCCGACGGGGCCGATGGTCCGGCCAACCAGGTGCGGGGTGACCAGCACCCGCGGCACCCGCAGCCGTCCGGCGACGTGGGCGAAGGCCCGCACGAAGATCGACACCGTGGCGATCCCGGCCCCCTCCAGGGCTCTGGCGACGAGTCCGACCGACTCGTGGCACACCGGTCAAGTAGCCACCAGCAGGCAAGCGTCGACCTCCTCGGCCCGCAGACGCTCCGCCCACTCAGGCGCCGCCTGCTCACGAAGCCGCACCTGGGAAGTCGCGCCCGTGAAGGCGTAGTGGTTCTCGGCAAGACCCACCCGGCCCTGGGCCTCGAGCTCGCGCAGCACCGCGAGCGGGAAGACCGTGCCGGGGTCACGCTGGGCCGTGCGCGCGTCGTAACCCGGGTGCCGTGCGGTCAGCTGCGAGCTCGGCGTCTGCCTCGGGATCACGGACAGCGTCGGAGCCCCGCGCAGGAACTCCTTGATCAGCGTGAGGCTCTCCTCCTGGGTCGGTCCATCCGGGCCCATCGGGTCGTCACCGACCCGGAAGACACCGCCGGCTGAGACCAGGGCGAGCCGCCGAGGCGACAGGTCCCCAGGCAGCGGCGTGAACGGTGAGTCGTCGAGCGTGGGCTGGTCGTTCTTGGTGTATGCCGTGACTTGCGCGGCACGCGCGGCGTCCCGGACGGGGGCAAGGTCCCCCGTGTCGAACGCCTCACCGAGGCGGGCGAGCACCTGCGCCACCGCGTCAGCGGCCTCCTCGTCGGGCATCGAGGCGAGGAACTTGAACTGCATGTCGGCGCGGGTGCCGTAGTAGAAGGACCTGCGGAAGTCCTCGAAGCTCATCGGTCCGCTGCCCTGGGGTATCTCGCTCATAACCCTCCCTCGAGGTCCAGTGCTACAGACCATAGGCCTCCAGCAGCCGCAGCCACACCTCGCTGATCGTCGGACACGACGGCACCGCGTGCCAGAGCCGGTCCAGGCTCACCTCGCCGACGACGGCGATGGTGGCGGCGTGCAGCAGCTCACCAGCGCCTGGGCCGACGAAGGTAGCCCCGAGCAGCACGCGTCGCCCAGGGTCGACGACCAGCTTGGCGTGGCCGGTGTAGCCGTCGACGAACAGGACGGCGCCAGCCACCTGCCCCATCGGGTACTCCGCCACGTCGACGTCGTGACCTGCGGCCCGGGCGGCATCCTCGGACAACCCCACCGCGGCCACCTCCGGGTCGGTGAAGACGACCTGGGGGACCGCAGCGTGCACCCGGGTCCGGCTCTCATACATGCGCACTCCCCGAACCCGTCCTCGACGGCGACCCCGTCCGCGTCAGGGGGGACAGGCGGGCCAGATCGCTCAGGACCCAAACCCCCAGCAAGGGCGCCGTAGAACCAGCCCCGACCGAGGAGGGCGACTCCGAGTGAGGCCGCCAGCTCGATCAGACCGGCGAACAGGATTGACAGTGCGATCGCGATGCCGTCCACGCGGAACCCGGAGCGGCCCAACAGCGCCGCTGCGGTGGCCCCGACACCGAGGGCGGTGACCGCGACGGCGGGGAAGTCGGCGTTGAGGGTGTGGCTGAACACCAGCAGCACCGCCCCACCCCAGGCGGTGATGATCAGCCCCGGCGCCCACAGCGTCGCCTGGCGACCTGCCGCGGCTGCCGCGGCCAGGTAGGTCAGTCCAAGGATCAGCGGTGTCGTGTAGAACGGCAGCGGCCCGACGGGGGCGACCGCCAGGGACACGACGAGGGCGCCTGCGAGGGCCGCGACCCACCGCCAGCGGCCGGTCGCGGGCCCCGGGATCACCGGTTCGGTGGTCGTCGGGACGCCTGTGGTCGTGCTCGGATCGGTGACGTCAGACACGCGCGGATCCTGTACGCGAAGCGATCGTCGGATCGGTGGCGGTGCAAACCACGTCGAGGAACCTCTCGAAGCTGGTTGTCGCGCTCGCGTGCGCGGGCGTGCTGGGGAGCAGAATAGCCTCGTCGAGCTGGGTTTCCTGGATGGTCACAGCAGTCCTTCCCGGGTGAGCCGGTCGTGGGTGTCGTTGGAGGTGGGTAACGCCAGTGCGGTTTCCGTGACCGTCACCGGGCAGGTTTCACGACCGCCCGGGCAGAACAATTTCCCTTGACACACTCGTGAGGATGGCGGCAGCACGGCTATCGGCAAGCTGTCGGTGCCGAAATTCATGAACGGACCCACCGAGGACGAGCGAAGGACGACCGTGATGGTGGACGTGCGGAGCGACGACTCGGTGGCTTCACGGCTGCCGCCTGCATCCCGGGGTTGCCGCATCCCGCGGAATGGCCCTACCGGGCGACGGTCCGGAAGCCAGTGTTAGCCATCGAGGAGTCGGGGGTGTTGGAGGTCCTCGCGGCGTTGCGGTACCGGTTGCAGTAGGAGTCGTGGCACAGGTAGGAGCCGCCCCGCATGACGCGGGTTACCCCGAACTCTGGTCCGCTCGGATCCGTGACGACGCCCTTGCGCTCGTCCAACTCGTAGGTGCGGGGGTTGAACCAGTCGGCGCACCATTCCCACACGTTCCCGACGGTCTGCCACAGTCCGTAGGCGTTGGGGAGGTAGGTGCGCACCGGCGCGGTGGTGAGAAAGCCGTCCGAGAGGTCGTTGCACGTGGGAAACGTGCCCTGCCAGATGTTGCACCGCCAGGCCTCGTGCCCCTGCTCGAGGAGGTCGTCACCCCACGGGTAGCGGGCTGCCGCCAATCCCCCTCGAGATGCGTACTCCCACTCCGCCTCGGTCGGGAACCGTCGCCCCGCCCAGTCGCAGTACGCCAGGGCGTCGTTCCAGCTGATGTGGACCACCGGGTGGTGATCCAGCCCGTCCACGTCCGACGGGCTCCCTGCCGGGTGGAGCCAATCGGCCCCCCGAACGCCAAGCCACCAGGGAGCGCCCGGCGCCGGCCGCATGACCTCCTCCGGGCGGGCTCTGACGGCGAGGTGGAAGACCGCGGAGAAGCCGAACCTCTCGGCCTCGGTGCGGTAGCCTGTGTCGTCGATGAAACGCGAGAAGTCCGCGTTGCTGACGCTGGTGGCGTCGATACTGAACGGGGAGAGGTGGACATGATGGACGGGGGTCTCGCCATCGGCAGGGTGCCCATCGGCTTGGGCATCCCCCATGGCGAAGGAGACGCCGGGCAACGCCACCTGCTCGATGATGTGCCGGACTTGGCCGTTATCCGGCTCACCCTGGCTTGCCAAGGCTGCCTCTCTATGGGTGCTCCCCGGCCTGCCCCCCTGAGGGGGGCCCGCGGGGATCGGCGCCCGCCTAGGGGCACAGCAGGACTGGCCCTCGTTCATTGGTAGTCAGGGGCGCAGTGCCGTCGCCGGCCTGTTTTCCCCATCCCCCTTTCAATCCGTGCGTGCGGTTTTCCCGCACACGGCTTCAGGTCGAGGTCGGCCCTTCGAATGGGTCCACTTCTTCAACACCGAGCGACCGCACCAGTACCTCGACGACCTGACCCCGGTCGCCGCCGAAAGGCTTCACTACGATCACCGAAAGACTTTCCCCCCAGGCAGGGTGGGTGAACCACATAACCGAGTCTCCGGAAAGCCCGGGAGGTCTCAGTCTAGCGGCCGCGCGTCGGTCCGGCAGTCCTGTCCGGCGGTGCCGAAGGGGTTGCGGCCCTCCCGGAACGCGGGCGAGCATCGGCCGCCTCCAGGCGTGGGCTTCCGGCGATGGTTGATGGATCGAAGTCAATCTGTGTCCCGAGGGCCTGCTGGAGGTGCCAGCCGTGGGCGAGCGTCTCGGTGATCTTGAGACCGAGCACGTCGGTGCCCTCGAGGTCACCGATGGGCCATTGCGAGACGCGCTGCATGACGGGCGCTGCTCGAACGCATCGAGGACCTCGAGGCCCGTGCGTTCGTAAGCCTCGACGAGCTCTTTCGACGAGGCGGTGGCGCGGTCGATGGGCGGCCCTCGCTGGTCGCCGGCGAGCCGCACGACGAACCGCTCGTTGCCGGTCACCAGGTGCTCGACGAGCGCGTGGACGTCCCAGTCGGGCAGGGCGTGGCTGCGGTCCTCTAGGTGGCTGGTGTTCAACGGGTGTTTGCGGGGGCTGGTGTGATCGATTCGGCGGCTGTGAGCCGGGTGTGCGGGTGACGTGACTCGCGGATCCTTTGGTGCCACCGGGTTTCGGGGCTGCCGTGAGCCAGTGTCGGGGTTCACCGGCCCCGGTTGGGCCTGTCCTGGGTTCCGGGGTTGACCCTGACCTGTTCAGCTGGTGGCTACCACCCACCGGGGCCC
>JAABUM010004571.1_pt1 | contig 15465 bp, 12 predicted proteins | sample 5559161 | NCBI WGS metagenome assembly JAABUM01 (sample SAMN10711868, study PRJNA513369) | rock metagenome | isolation source: Antarctica rocks | place: Antarctica: Victoria Land, Siegfried Peak nord
CCGAGCCGTACGTGCGTGCGAAGCCACGGGTCGAACGGCAAGCCGTCGTCTCTGCGACGGTCCGCATACTCCCCGATGGGAACGCGAGGTTCCTCGCACTTCATAGTCGGCCGCACAGGCCCGAATAAATGGTGCACGCCAAGGCTTGCGGCATTAGCGGCAGCGGCCTTTAGCAGCGTGGCACTCAGGCCAGACCCCAGGTAGGACGGGTGCACCCGGGCCTCCAGGAGCGAGGCGGAGTTGCAGCCGTCCACGCGGCCAGCAGTGAATGCCTGTTCAAGGACCGCGTCCCATCCTCGGTCAGGCAGCCCGTCGTCCGTCTGGTCCCAACTGAAGGGCACGCTGTTGATGCGGCCTACGACCGAGCCGTCCGGGGCCAGCGCCACGAGCTGGTAGTCCGGGAAGGCTCCGCCGAGGTGCGCATAGAACATTCCGGCGACGGGGTCGTGAAGCATGAATTCGGGCCAGGTGACCGGCACGGACTGCATGGCTCGGCCGAGGTCCGGCCGCTGTCCCAACGTGGCGAAGGTTAATTCCACAAAGGGCACGTTAGTTAGCGCCACCGCCGCCGCTACCCACGGGCCGTGAGGCGGCGCGGCAGTGGTGACCAAGCCCCCGGTGAAGCGCTCGCACGCGACGGCCCGCAGCACGGGCATGCAGAGTTCGCTGCTGCGCGCGACGGCGTCACCCACATAGCGGCGTGCACGGGTCCAAGCCGGAGCTACACCACTGCGTGTAGGTGCCGCTCTGCGATCTTGACCCCGGCGATAACCGGGGGGACGCGGCGTGCTTCATGGCCGTCGACAGGTCGAGCGGTGGCGGCTAGCCTCTTAGCTTAGAAGTGAGTCTCTCAGGTGAAAAGGCCTCCCCCGGGCGGGCATGGCCCTACAAGACAGCGACGAGCCGTCGTCGCCTAATGCGCACGATCAATTCTTTTTATCTTGTCATTGCGTTCTACTACGCGCTGGTCTCAAACCACGGACCGCTGATGAGGTTCTTGGCGGTTGGGCTCGCGGCCGGGGCAGGGTACGGGCTCGCGAACGCCCGCCGATGGTCGGAAGGTCCCTGAGCGGCGGCTCCAACATGACTCACCCGGACGACGTTGTAGGCGCCGTTCCGTAGGCACCGTGGCACTACCCGCCACGACCGGAGACCGCGAATAGGTGGCATTCCCACGTCAATCATCGGCGCGTCCGGTGGCTGCTACCCCACCGCCAGCGGGCAGGCTCACCGTGAGCGAAGCAACCCCAGACGACGAGGGCGGTGCTTCCAAGAAGCGCCAGCGCCCCCAACCAAGACGATCTGACCGGCAGTAGAGCAGATGCAAGAACAGCCAGCGGGAAGGTAAGTAGGAGCGCGAACCCTTGCCAGGAGGCGGGCGCTCCCCATCCGTATCCGTAACGGTGAGCCCAGAACCAATAGCCGTTCGGGTTACTCCTGCGCATCGCCGGAGTGTGTTCTACAACCATCGGGGATGGCAATGGCAATGTGCGTCACCGCGGTGCGGAGAGGGGAGCCGGTGCTGGCGGCATCGCGGTCCTGGGCGACCGTGCATCCGCCGCCGCTAGCCAAGATCACGACCGACGGTGCTGGAGCTCGCTCCGGAAGCCGCTGGAGGTACCGAGACCGGGTCACGATGGTTTTGACGTGTTCCCGACTCGGCGACCGACGCAGGCCCAGCCCTAAGCAGGGCGAACTACCCGCAGGTACGGCTAATGGCCCTAACCTGACATAAGATAAATTCCCGGCGAGTCGTTTCCAGGCTGGGGGAGGGGCTTGCAGCGGCGCGGCGGCGCCGTCCCGGTCGGTGCGGCGGCTCTAACCCGCCTGAAAGTAGCCGCCAGGCCAGCCAGCGGCGTTCGGGCTCGGCGAGCTCGCAGCGGCTGGCGCCGAACAGCAGACCCCCCGGGCACCAGCGCACCAGCGCACCAGGGCCAGCACCGGGCTGGGACTGCTCGCGTACAGGGCGCCCAGCATGGCCGCCGTCAACGCCAGCCACCGGCCGGACCGGCGCGCTCGTGCACCAGTACAGCCCAGCGCCAGCACTTGTGTGTGCGCCAACGCCCGGACCAGGCGTGGTGACTCCCGCATCAGCTGCACGGCGAGCGCGTTCGACACCGCTCGCTGCGGGTCCGAGCCCCACGGACCCGGGGTCATCGACCTCCAGCAGGCAGGCGCCGGCCGGGACCGGCCACGTCGGGGTCTTGAGCTCCACCACGAGTCGGCCTCGGCCGGCCACGACGTCCAGCACGTCCTCGAGCCGCGGCACGGCCAACGGGCTCGAACTGGCCGCACTGTCACGCGAGCTCGCCGCCAACGACTGGCAGTGGCGAGCGCACCATGTCGACGCGCACCCGCGTGCCGGCAGCTCAGACGAGCGCAACTCCCACCTGCTGCTGCCCGACCCCTGGCCCTCGCAGACCTGCCTCCGCTTCGCCGAGCCAGACCGTGCGCGGGGCGGTCGAACCCGCCCGAGCCGAGGCCAGGTCGCTCCTGGCTGCTACCCCAACCCGCTCGAGGGCGTGCAGGCGGCCGAGGGCGAAGCTGTTACGCCAACACCCAAGGGGTTAGACCACGCACCGGGACGCGTCGTTGCCTGTCCAGAAGGACCAGCGTCGGCCAACGAGTTCGGCGACCTCGCGTCTGCAGACCCAAAACACCGCGGCGCGCTCAGCCGCTGCTTCACACCGGCGGCTGCAAGTGTCACAACCTGTTCATGGCCGCTCCACCTACCAGTCCCTGTCCGGCCTCACTCGTGACCCATCTTGACGTGAGCGTCCACGGCAAGCGTCGGTGGATGCACTACTAGCCGGTACCCAGTTGCCTGTAGGAGGCGCAATGCCCGAGTTGCTCCTGACACTGCTCGCGGAGGCTTTCGGTGCGGCCCTGGCCGCACTGGCCATGCAACTCGTTCACAAGATGATCGCAGGGAGTGTCAGCCACAGCTGAGAGCTGACTGCACCAACGCCACCCCGACAAGTGCTGGAGCCCTGCACTACGCCGCCTACCTGCACGGCCCGCGTGATGACCACGTCAGCACCGCTGTGGCTGATGTGATCACCGCCGAGACCGGCGGCGACTTGAGCAGGTTCCCGACCACCGGGCACCACGAAGGCAGACCACTACCTCTGCCCGTCCGCTGAGGTGAGCGTCTCGGCGGTCGTTCGGCTGCTTGCCCTCCGGCGTTCACCGTCGGTCCACCCTAGGCCCCTAGACAGGTCGCACGCACGTCCCCCACTGACGGAGTTTCCTTGTGCTTGTTCGCTCACGACCCCTGCTGTGCACCCTCGGTATGATCGGAGCCGTCGTCAGCGCCACTACTGCCTGTAGCAGTGGCAGCTCGACGTCAGCAGGCCGGGCTGCCTCCACACCAGCCGGCGCATCCTCCGCCGCCGGTTCCTCGAGTGCCAGCTCCTCGGCTGCTGGGTTCTCAGGAGCTGGGTCCACCGGGATCGCCGCGATGAGCGGCTACTCGGTGAGTGTCTTCGCGAAGGGGTCAGCTGCCCAGTCCAACCCCGACTCCATCGTCGGCGACGGCCAAAACGTCTACGTGGGTTATCAGAACGTCACCGCCAAAGACGGCACAAATCACAAGGCGAGCACCGTCGTGCAGTACGACCTGTCAGGCAAACAGCTCAAGACACTCAACGTTCCGGGGCACCAGGACGGCATGCGGATGGACCCGGCGACGCACCTGCTCTGGTCGATGAGCAACGAGGACGGCCACCCGCAGCTGGTGACCATCGACCCGAGCACCGCTGCGCACAAGACGTACGGCTTCGCCCCCACGGCCCATGGTGGCGGTTACGACGACATCATCTTCACCGGCGGGACGGCATACCTGTCGGCGTCGAACCCGACCGTGAAGAACGGCACCAACCCGGCGCCAGCGGTGGTGTCGGCCGTCTTGACCGGCAGCACCGTCCGCACGACACCGGTCCTGATGGGCAACGCCAAGGCGAAGGACGCGAACTCGGGGGCCGAGGTCACGGTGGCCGCGATCGACCCGGACTCGATGTTCATCGATCCGGCCGGCGACCTCACCCTGGACAACCAAGCGGGCACTGCACTCATCAGCATCCACCAGCCCGGACCCCGGCAGTCGGTCACCCAGCTGACCGTCGGGACGCAGATCGACGACACCGTCTACCCGGGTGCGGCGAGCGGGCGGCTCCTGGTCTCGGACACCAAGGCCAACACCGTGTACGCCATCTCCGGGGCGCTCGACCCCAAGACACCCTTAGTGGCCACGCCGGACGACTCCGGCGTGAACGGCTTCATCGGCAAACTCAACACGGGCACGGGCAACATCACTCCGATCATCGTGGGCTTCACCAGCCCGCACGGCATGGCCTACCTGCCGACCTGATTAAGCGCCCCAACCCCGGTCGGCCGGCTGGCTGCCCCGGCCGTACGCACACCCCCAACCGCAAGAACGTCGCCGGCCTCGGCCGAATGCAGTGACCGCGGCACAACCGGAACGCGTGTCCCTGGCCTGTGCGTCGTGGTGCGCCGCCCAACTGGCGGCCAGGTTGCGGGGCGACTCCATCCGTCCCCAGGCCAGCCCCCAGCCGGCGTCGGCGGCGAGCTGACCGAACAGCGCCCGCTGGGTACGGCGTTGCCGTCCCGGAAGGGGTGCAGCTCGTTAACGTTGCCCAGGTGGCACCGCTAGGCGGCTGACGAAGCCGTCCCGGGTCCAGCCCGCGTAGCTGCCCGTCGGCGGCCAACTCCCCGAACGCCCACGCGCCGGCGGCTTCAGCCGATGATGCGGGTGGAACCAGTGCCCGTCCTCACCGATGTCCAGGGTCCGTAGCTGCCCGGTCCAGGGGTACAGGGCGCCGAAGATGGCCCGGTGGAACGCTGCAGGTGGCCCAGGTCGTAGCCGCCGGCGACCCGCTCCTGCCGGACCCGGACGATGCTGACCACCGCCATCTTCGTGATCAAGGACGACGCACAGCACCCCGGCGCAGGCCATTAGCCCGTACCGCGAGATGGGCGGTCGACTCGACCCTCTACACGTCCGCGTCGATGCTGCGCACCAAGGAGCAGATCGGCGGCCTGGCCCCGCTACAGCAGCTACGCCACCGCAAAGGTGCGCGCGGGGACTCCGTGGCGGAGCAGGTGAAGCCCTGCTGAACAGTGGATGTCCACACCCGGTGGGCGGCTCGGAGCGACCTAGGGTTACCGATATGCGTACCTGGCAGCAGTTCCGGTCCGGCAGGTCCCGTACGGCGATGGCGCTGGGTGTCGGGGCGGCGCTCTACGTCGCAGCGGCCGGCTATGCCGGTGCCGCCGGCAGTCCCGCTCGACCGACCGCGACTGCGGACAGTCCCACCGGGCTGTACGCCAACGGTGCCTCGCTGGTGAGTGGCCGCCTGGTCAAGCCGGCCGGCGTTGTACGGGCGCTGGGGGACTTCCCGGTCGCCTCGGCGGTCTCCCCGGACGGTGCGCTGGCAGTGGTGGTCAACAGTGGCGAGGGACAGGGCGGCACCGACCAGGGTAACGAGTCGCTGCAGGTCGTCCGGCTGCGGGACAACGCGGTCGTCCAGACCGTCACCGACCACGAGCCCGGGCAGCCGACGTTCTACAACGCGGGGGTGGCCTTCAGCCCGAACGGGTTGCACGTCTACGTGACTGGTGGCGGCAACGACCAGGTCTACGACTACGCCGTCAATGGCGCCCACCTGACGCTGGCCCACCGCTTCCGGAGCACCAAGAACGTGAGCACGCCCGGCCCGGCCCGGCCACCGAACGGTGGGGTACCGGCGACGGCGCCGCTGGTCGGTGACGTGAACGGCTACAGCCGCGGCCTGACCGTCACTCCGGACGGCCGCACTGTCATCGTCACCAACGAGCAGGGTGGCACCGTGACGGCGCTGGACCCGGTCTCCGGGGTGCAGCGCTGGGAGACGCCGTTGGGCGGGGTCGGCCAGGGCGCCGGTGCCTACCCGGGCGCGGTGGCGCTGTCCAACGACGGTAAGCGCGCGCTGGTCACCGAGCAGGGCCACAACGCCGTCGCGACGCTGGACGTCGCCACCGGCACGCCACGTGGGGTGACCCTGGTTGGCGACCACCCGTCCGCGATCGCGGTGACCCGCAACAGCCATTTCGCGTTCGTGACGAACACCAACGACGACTCGGTGTCGATCCTGGACCTGACCCGGTTCGTGCCGACCGAGGTACGCCGGATCTCGGTGCACCTGCTGCCCGGTGAGGCGAACGGCTCGGCGCCGAACGGCATCACCATCGACAGCGCCCAGAGCCTGGTGTACGTCGCCGATGCAGGGGACAACGCGGTCGCCGTGCTCGGCGCTGCCATCCCGGCCGGCCCGTCGCGGTGGAACCCGGCGCAGTTCAAGGCGCTGGGCTTCATCCCAGCGGCGAACTACCCGACAGCGGTGTCGGTCGTGCCCCGTTCCGGCGATCTGTTGACCAGCAGCGCGAAGGGGTACGGGGGTGTGCCGGTGACCCGCCGGACCCAGTACGACGGGAACGACATCGTCGGGCTGCTCAGCCGGGTCCCGCGGCCCACCACGAGCCGGCTCGCGGCGTACACCAAGCAGTCCCGCGACCAGCTGCTGTTCGCCACCAAGGCCAACAGCCGGCGTCCGGCCGATAGCCCGGTGCCGGCTGCGGTCGGCGGCACCAGCCCGATCAAGCACGTCGTGATGATCGTGCGGGAGAACCGCACTTTCGACCAGGAGTTCGGCGACCTGCGCGCGCTGGGCCGCACCAACGCCGACGTGAACCCCGCGTTCACCGAGTTCGGTCGTCGCAACGCCAGCGGTCAGACGGTCACCCCGAACATCCACAACCTGGCGGACCGGTACGCGCTGAGCCAGAACTTCTACTCCGACGGTGAGGCCAGCATCCAGGGCCACCACTGGACCGCGGAGGGCACCTCCACGGACTACACCGAGAAGTCCTGGGTGCACTACTACTCGGCGCGCAACCACCCGTTCGACCCGACGGCGCCGATCGTCTACCCCCGCTGCGGCGCGATCTTCCAGCAGCTCGCCGCGCAGCACAAGACGTTCCGGGACTTCGGTGAGCTCGTCGGCCAAGCCACCAGCCAGGCTCCGTCGACGCCATCACCGGGCGCGGCCTGCGCCGTCCCCGGCGGCACGAACGACCCGACGGTGGCGGCCAACACCGCGGCCGCTTACCCGAACAACTTGTTCCTGACCTCGGTCAAGGACACCGACCGGCTGAAGGAGTTCACGACCGAGTACGCCCCACTGGTCGCCACCAACACCGTCCCGCAGCTGAGCTACCTGCTGATGGGCAACGACCACACCGACGGCGCAACCCCAGGCAAGACGACCCCGCAGGGCCTGGTCGCGACCAACGACGAGGCGGTCGGCGGGGTCATCGACTACCTCAGCCACACCCCGCAATGGTCATCCACCGCGGTGTTCGTGATGGAGGACGACAGCCAGGACGGCCTGGACCACCGCGACGGGCACCGCAACATCTTCCTGCTCGCCTCCCCGTACGCCGCCAAGGCAAAGCTGTCCAGCGTGCACATCTCCCAGGCCGGGGTGCTGCACACCATCGAGCTGATCCTGGGGCTGCGGCCGCTGTCGAACTACACGCAGTACGCGCCGGTGCCGTACGACATGTTCACCTCCCACCCGGACGGCACCCCCTACACGGCCGAGAAACCCACCTACCCCGAGGACGCCAAGAACCCGGCGGCAGCGGCCGGGTCGGCAGCCTCGGTCCCGGTCAACACGTCCTCGGTGGATGTGGCGGGCCCGGTGCTGGAGGCGCAGCTGTGGCAGTCCACCCACCCCGGGCAGCCGATGCCGCCCGCGCTGGTGCGTGAGCTCCGGTCCCGTGGCGGCATCAACAACGTGGCCGCCCAGGCCTGGGCCGCAGGCCGCAATTGCGGATGCGCGCCGCTGCGGCCCGGACTGACCGGGGCACCGGGCTCCGCCGACGCCGACGGGTGAGCCGGCGTACCTCTCCACCCGTCCCACCCACCGACCAGGAGGACTTTCGATGATCCGTCGCCCGCGCTTGCTGTCCGCCGCCGCCGCGGTCGGTGCCCTGGCCGTCGCCGTACCCGCCTCTGCCTGCCCGCCGGCCGGCAAGCCAGCTGCCCCTCGGCACGTGTTCGTCATCAACCTGGAGAACAAGGGGTACGCGACGACGTTCGGGCCCGGCTCCAAGGCGCCGTACCTGTCCCGCACCCTGCGCGCCCAGGGGGTGCTGCTCGAGCAGTATCACGGCACCGCGCACAACAGCCTGCCCAACTACCTGGCGCAGATCTCCGGCCAGGGTCCCGACCCCGAGCAGCAGGGCGACTGCCAGGTCTACTCCACGTTCCTGCAGGTGGGGACGGCTTCGCACCAGCAGGCCGCCGGACGCGGCTGCGTCTACCCGGCGTCGGTCCCGACCCTGCCCGGGCAGCTCACCGCCAAGAGGCTGAGCTGGAAGGGCTACATGGAGGACATGGGCGCGGACCCCACCCGCGAGTCGGCCACCTGCGGGCACCCGGCCATCAACACCCGGGACAACACGCAGCAGGCGACCGTCAAGGACCAGTACGCCGCCCGGCACAACCCGTTCGTCTACTTCAGTTCCATCACCGGGTCGCCGTCCTGCGCGAAGCGGGACGTCAACCTCAGCAAGTTGACCGGTGACCTGAAGACCGTGGCCACGACCCCGAACCTGGCCTACATCACCCCCAACCTGTGCCACGACGGCCACGACACCCCCTGCGTCAACGGAGAACCCGGCGGCCTGACCAGCGCCGACTCGTTCCTGCGCACCTGGGTGCCGAAGATCCTGGCGTCCCCGGCCTACCGCCAAGACGGGCTGCTCGTCGTCACCTTCGACGAATCCGACAGCCCGCAGTCAGATGCCAGCGCCTCCGCCGGTGAGATGGCCGGCCCGAACTCCCCACTGCCCGGCATCACCGGGCCCGGCGGCGGCCGGGTCGGAGCCGTCGTGCTGTCCCGACACACCAAGCCCGGCACAACGTCCACGGTCGGTTACAACCACTACTCGCTGCTCGCCAGCATCGAGGACGCCTTCAAGTTGCCGCACCTCGGCTTCGCCGCACAAACCGGGCTGCCCCGGTTCGGCCACGACGTGTACTCCGCCAGGTAGCCCGGTCCGGCCACCGCTCGGGTGTTCTCCGGTGCCGGGCAACGTCGCAGTGTGCTCGGCGGCGACGGTCTGCAGCGCGCCAGGGTCCAGGCCCAGCAGGGCCAGGATGGTCGGCGCGATCTGGGGGGTCTCGCCCGGACCGCGCTGGGTGTCGTATCGGATCCGCGGGCCGGACACGACCAACGGGAAGCCCCCGACCGCGCGGCGTGGAGGCGATAGCGAAAGAGTGGCCTGGATGGCTCGTGAACTGGACCGTCGCCGGTTCCTTGCTGTAGCCGGGGCAGGGCTGGGGGCGCTGGTCGCCGGGTGCGCCGGTGCAGCGCTCCCCTGGCCGGCGGCTGCGCCGGCACGGCCACCGGTACCGACGCTTGCCTCACCACAGGCCCGCTCTGCCGGCCAGGGGTCGGCGCACCCACCGGGCCCCGGACCCGGCGGTGATCGCGGCCCGGGCCACAGTGCCGGTGCTGTGCTGGCATCAGTTGTGGGACTGGCAGGCCGGTGACGCCGGCTACGCTCGCCGGCTCCTGATCTGCCCTCCGCGCCGGTTCCGCGACCAGTTCGATGCTCTGGCCAGCGCCGGTTACACCACCATCACCCCCGACCAGTACCGCGAGCATCTGCTGACCGGCCGGGCGTTGCCGGCCCGTCCGGTCCTGCTGAGCTTCGATGACAGTCAGGGCAGCCAGATCACCGAAGGGCTACCCCAGCTGCGCCGACGTTCGATGACCGCCACGTTCTTCGCCATGGCCGTGGTGCTCGACAAACCTGGGTGGATGAGCCGCGACGATCTGCGCCGCTTAGACCACGCCGGGATGACTGTCGCCGCCCACACCTGGACCACCACCGCGCTGACCAGTACGGGCCGGGTGACTACCGGGTGCAGTTCGACCAGCCGCGGGAGCTGCTCGAGGCCGTCCTGCGCAAGCCAGTCCACTACTTCGCTCATCCTTATCCGGTTAACTCCGCTAGGTTGTAGCGTGGCCCGACCGGACTTCCCTCGCACGATCATCGAGTTCCAGCACCGCTTTCCGGATGAGGATGCCTGCCGGGAGTACCTGTTCGAGTCGCGCTGGCCAGCGGGCTTCCAGTGCCCGCGCTGCGGCAAAGATGAAGCGACCCGCTGCCGAAGCGGCTGCTGTGGCAGTGCTCGTCGTGCCGGTACCAGGTGTCGGTGACGGCAGGGACTGTGTTGCACAGAACGCGTACGCCTCCGCATCTGTGGTTCTGGGCTGCCTACTTAGTGACAACGGCAACGCCGGGGATCTCGGCCCTGCAGCTGCAACGCCAGTTGGGTCTGAAGCGGTACGAGACCTCCTGGACGATGCTCCACAAGTTGCGTCGCGCGGTGGGCAACCCCGAGAGGGAGCCGCTCACCGCCGAGGTCGAGGTCGACGAGTGCTTCGTGGGGGGACACGAGGCGGGGCTCAGAGGCGGTCGCCAGCAAGGGATCAAGGCGTTGGTAGTCGTGGCCGTGGAGGTCCGCGGCACCGGCTCGGGGCGCATCCGCATGCAGGTCATCGACGACGCCTCCGCCGACACGCTTTGCCACTTCGTGACCGACAGCGTCGCCGTCGCAGCGACGGTGCACACCGACGGCTGGCAGGGCTACAAGCGACTCGGCCGGCTCGGCTTCGACCATCAGGCTCGCAGCCAACGTGCGCATCGGCTGCTCGGCGAGGACCCGGACGAGATCCTGCCGCGCGTCCATCGGGTCATCAGCCACCCTCAAGACCTGGCTGCAGGGCACTCACCGCGGCGTCAGTGAGGAGCACCTGCAGGTCTACCTGGACGAGTTCACCTTCCGCTTCAACCGCCGGCGTACACCGATGGCGGCCTTCCAGCGAGTCCTCGGCCTCGGGACGCAGTTGGAGCCCACCACCTACGAAGAGATCGCTTCGGAGGGTCCCGGCGCCGCCGACGTGCAGCGGAGTTAACCGGATAAGCATGTGCTGGCTAATCGCGGGTCCCTGCAGGTGATGAACTCGGGGTGGTCCGAGCCGGGCCCCGATGAAACCGTCTGGTCACAGGTGCGGGCAGGCACGGGTGACCGGGTTGCTGGGTGAACATGAGGCCGCGGTCGGTACCGCGGCTCAGGCGCCGATGCTGTAGCCGTATCCAGCGGCGACCGCGGAAAGTTGGCGCCACTCCTCGTAGTCGACGGCGCTGCCTGTCGGGCAGGAAGCCGACGTCGGGACCTCCGCGCACACCCTGCTCCACACCTGCCTGACCCGGCTCGTGCGGGCCGGCAACGACATCGTCCTGGTCGCCGAGCTCCCCGGCCACTCCCGGCTCGAGACCACCCGCCGCTACAGCCTGCCCAGCGACGCGGACCGACAAGCCGCCGTGGACGGCCTCACCACCGACTACTGACTGGCTGCCAGACAGCCGCCCTTAGCGGAGGATCCTGCGCCGTTGCTACTCACACCCCGACAAGCGGGTGGACCTCGCCCGGCGTGTCGCCAAGTCGTAAGCGGGGTCGCGATCCGCAGGCACGAGACAGAGTCACGGACTTCCAGGGTTGGAGGGGCCTGTCTGCAAGTCAGCGCCGTGGCTCGCGGCCACCAGGTCGGAGCCAAACGGACCTTACAGACGCCTGTCCGACGCCTGTTGGTCACGATCAGGCCAGCTTGCGGCCATGCCATCGCGACACGTTGATCCCGCGTGCCATCCGAGGGCACCTGTCGTGAGGAGCAATCGTGGGTAAGAGCGGATCGTTAATGCGCCGATGTGCGGTAGCGGCCGGGCTGAGCGTGACGGGGGGCGCGATAGCGATCGGGAGCGGAGCGGCGGCTGTCGCGGCCGGTAGCCCGACCGTCCCGTCCGGGTTCAGCATCAGCACGTTGGCCGCGGGCGGCAGCCTGTCCAAACCGGATGACATCACCCAACTGGGCAACCACCTGTTCGTCAGTTTTCAGAATGGAGTAGGAGCTAAAGGTGAGCCAGCTCCCGGCGGCGGTAGGACAAGCACCGTGCAGGAGTTCACGCTGGCCGGTGCGCCGGTCGCCCGGTGGACCCTGACCGGCAAATGCGACGGACTGAGCGCCGACCCGGCGAACAACCGCCTGATCGCCACGGTGAACGAGGACGCGAACTCAAGCCTGTACACGATCAGCCCGGGGTCAGCGACGCCTACGCATTACTCCTACAGTCCAAGCCCGTTGCCGCATAAGGGCGGCACGGACTCCATCTCGATCGTCCACGGCCAAATTCTGATCGCCGCTTCCGCGCCGAACGTGGCGACCGGACCGGCGGTGTACCGGGCGCAACTAGCTGGCGGGATAGCCGCCCTGACCCCCGTCTTTTCGGACACCAGCATCGCGAACACGGCGAACAGCGGGCCAAACAACGGGAGGACCGAGAAGCTGGCGCTGACCGATCCGGACTCCAGCGAGGTCGTTCCATCAGCAAGCCCACGCTTCGCGGGCGACTTCGTGCTCGACGCGCAGGGCGACAAGGAACTGGTGTTCACCGGCAACGCGACCGGTAGCAAGCAATCGCTGTCCGTGCTGCGTACGAGCACCGAAGTGAACGACACCGCTTGGGCGACCGCAACGCAGGGCACGCTGTACGTGACGGATAACCGAGCAACTCGCTACTCGCCATTCGCGGGACGTTTAGCCCTGGAACCGCGTACTCGGCTGTGCCGAAGGACAGCAGCCTGAACCCGGGAACGGTCGGCACCCTGAACCTCAGGATTGGAGCGGTCACGCCGTTCGCTACCGGCTTGGGTAGCCCGGCCGGCGTGCTGTTCGTGCCCGGCCCGACGAGTGGCGCCCCGCAGGTCAGCGTGGTGCCTGCCGGTGGTGTCGCCACCGGCGGCGGTTCAACCAGTCGCACACCGGTCAGCCTGCTGACGACCGGCAGCGCGCTGCTGCTGGTCGCCGGCGCGGTGGCAGTAACAGGTCGCAGGCGGCTGCGGCGTAGGTGAGCCCACTCCCCGGCCGGCTGACCAGCGCAACGGGTGCGGCCCTGGCCACGACCGGGGTGGTCCTGCTCCTGCTCGCAGCGCATGCGCACCAGCCGCCACCGCGACCAGCGGTGGCGGCTTCGGGCGCCTTGGAACTGGCAAACCCCGGCGCCAGCGCCGACGCCGCCAACCCTTCTCGGCCACCCGTCGTTCCGGCCGCCGCCCGGCCCAGAAGCGCCGTCAGGGAGCGGCCGTCTGCCTCCGTGCTGCCGGGTCGACTGGTTGCGGCCGCACCGCTGAACCCGGCCAGCCCGGACCGGCTGCAGATTCCAGCCTTGGGCGTGTCGACGACGGTTGTCGGCCTAGGGCTGAGCGCCGACGGAAGCCTGCAGGTCCCAGGCAACTTCTCCCAAGCTGGCTGGTACCGGGCGTCTCCCACGCCGGGAGCACTCGGGCCTGCGGTTGTTGTGGGTCACGTGGACTCCGCGGCGAGCGGGCCGGCTGTGTTCTACCGGCTAGCCGATCTGCGTCCCGGGGACGGCATGACTATTCAGCGCGCGGACGGGAGCACCGCGGTGTTCACCGTAACCGGCGTCCGGGAGTACCCCAAAGATCACTTCCCGACCGGGTTGGTCTACGCGAACACCAGCGACGCGGCGCTTCGATTGATCACCTGCGGCGGAGGCTTCGACGCGGCCAGCGGGCACTACCGCGACAACATTGTGGTTTTTGCGACACTCACCGGCTCGCAGCGGGCCTGAGCAATCGGCGACACACACCTGCGCCTTGCAAACCAAACCTCGCGGGCCACCGAAGGGAAGCCTTCTCCTTGCAAACGCCCCACCTGACGAACGTCGGCGTCGGCCCGCGGTGGTGCCATCAGAGCATCGGCGCAGCGTTGGGGGCTGGGGGAGGGACTTGACACGGCCGGGTGTTCGTCCTTCCCCTGTCAGCGGACGGCGACGGTCCGCGTGCCGATGCGCAGCAGCCGGTGGCCCAAGGCCACCGGACCGCGCGGGCAAGGCCATCGACTCCAGGTCCCGGCCGACGGCGACTCTAGGCGGTCCGGGGGGCGCGTGTAGTCGACGCTCGCGACTAGATGCCCGGTGCGTCCGGCCCCCGTCTCCCGAGGTGGTCGGCTCAATGCTGTCCCGCGCCAGTTGCTGATCGCGTGCCGCATCCGGGTCGGCGGTCTTGGTCGTAGCTCGCCACTGAACCCGAGCCGGGCCGGTACCGGCGGTAGCCAACCGCGCCAGGAAGTCCGGCCTTGTCCCTGGCCGAACCCCGGTGACCGGCCGCTCGCTGCCAGCCGCTCCCTGGTCGCCGGCCTCGGCGAGATCCCGAACCACTGCTTGCGCCCCTGGCCGCTGCTCGTCGGTTGCGGCCGCCGGCGCCAGGTCTGTCGGGGCACTGGCCTGCTCAGCAACACCGCGCTGCTCATAGCCTTGTTCGACCGCGGTCGGCGCGAAAACGCTTCCACCCGCCGCGACCGCGGTCAGGCTCGGCTGCCGGTTACCGCCGGCGAGTTCGGGCCAGGTCTGCTCGAGCAGACCCCGTCAGCGCCTCGAGCGGCACCCGGCAGGCCCGCCTCGGGCAGCTCGTCTCGCCGGCAGGCATCTCCAGCGACCCACCGGCGATGTCGAGGCCGAGCAGCAACCACCTCGATGCTCCGGCCGATGGAGCAGATCGTGGGTCGAGGCCCGCTGACCCAGTTCGACGCGCAGGCCCCGACGATGACCGGGACGTTCACCAGGCACCCCAACCTCACGACGTACAACGCGGTGCGGCCGCACTGGCAGTGCAACGCTACCAACTCGGCGACCGCGCCCATGGCCGCGGTCTGGGCCCACCTGCCTACCAGACCACCCCGGTGCACGAGGCGACCCGGGCCCTCGCGGTCGCGATGGCTGAAGGACCAACAGCCGGCCTGGTCATCCTCGACGCCCTCGCCCACCACCCCAGCTGACCCGCTGGGCCGCCCTGCAGGTAGCCGCGCCGACCTGGTGCCGCCCTCGGCCGCAGCAGCGACGCCGTCGCCGCCTACCGCACCGCCCTGGAACTCGACCCCCGGCCCGGCGAGCAGGCCTTCATCCAACGCCAGCTGCTCCAGGTCACCACTGACTGACCACGAGCCAGGCGCCCTTGCTGGGGCGTTTTGCCGGCGATCGGCACAGTGGTGTCCGGCGGAGTCGCGGGCTGCTGCAGGCCAGGCTTTGGGTCTGTGCTGGGAAGGTGCGCAAGCGTCGGCGTGCTGGGTTGGGCAGACTGCGCGGGTGACTACGTCAGCCCCGGATGCGGATGCGGATGAGGATGAGGAGCAGCTGCTGGCACCGCAAGAGTGGCTGTTGTTGGTCTATCGGGTGCCGTCGGAGCCGACGCGGCTGAGGGCGGCTGTGTGGCGGCGTCTGAAGTCGCTCGGCGCGGTGTACCTGCAGAACTCC
>JAABUM010004572.1_pt1 | contig 15462 bp, 14 predicted proteins | sample 5559161 | NCBI WGS metagenome assembly JAABUM01 (sample SAMN10711868, study PRJNA513369) | rock metagenome | isolation source: Antarctica rocks | place: Antarctica: Victoria Land, Siegfried Peak nord
TCACTCGTCAGTGAGGCTATGGCGGGCAGTGGCGTCCTAACCAGCCGCCCGAGGTCCCTGCTCTTCGGTGCAGAGCGCGCAGCCAAGCTGGGGTACCTCGAGGCACTGGTCCAGGATCTCGGTGAGCAACCTGTCCTACGCATCGGCGCCCAAAGACGTGGGCGGCCGTTTTCACTCAGTCGTTGGCTGCCGCATCTGGCTCAGGGCTGGCGCGGTGAGGCCGCACTACCCAGTGACATCGCCAAAGCGTGGAAAGCCGATCTGCTATTGGCGGACGCCGAGGGCTCCGCGTTCGTCACGGCCACCGTCAAGAGCAACGCTCTGTCCCTGGAGGGCGGCCCCGGACTGCAGCTGGGCATCGTGCCGCAGATCGGCTCCGCGTGGCCGCCTGGAGTAAGGACTCACAAGGGACTTCAGGTCGCCATCCTCCCGGATGATGGGCAGTTCCTCCAGTTGCTGGACGCCGCTCACCAGACCGTGATGTTCGCCCTCGCGAAGTTGACTGGCCGGCCTCTTCTACATCGTCCAGTTCTAGCGGCCAGCAAGCGCTTGGCGGAGGAGCTCATCCGCTGGGGCGACTATCCCGTAGCCGAGGTAGTCGCGACCCTGACCCGCCGCGGACAACGGGACCTAGTCAGCGAGTCGATGCAGGACGTGCTCCTGTCCGGCGTCTCGGCGATTGAGCCGGGACACGTTAGAGTTCCAGACTTGATTGAGCTGGAGAGCGGTCTCCTGGTGCCCAAGAGCGCCATGTAGAAGCCTCGCCGCGCGCAATCTGCGCGTGTCCGTCGCAGGCAGCGCTCTTGACATCCGCTTCTGCCGCTGACCGCGCCGACGCCGCTGAGTGCACGCGTGTCGACGCGGTCAAGCGAGGTCAGCCAAAGTTGTCCTCGTCCGTGGCCTGTTGCGGCACCCACGCGAGAAGGATTTCCGGCGAGCACCAGCCGATTGGATGGAGCACCGTTCGGTTCAAGGCCGGGTCGGCCTTCTCAGGCGTTTGCTGTCGCCTACCTTCACAGGGGCCGTGGGTTCAAAGCGGCACTTCTCATGTAGCAACTGTGGCGCACACGGCAGGTCCTGCAGGATCACGACGCCGTACCTCACCGCGCCTCCACCCGGCTGCCGGCGACCGCGGCCCGCATCCCGTCGTGCAGGCGCGCGCGAGTGGTCCCGTCGATCTCGAGCATGGGGCAGCGGGTTCCGTAGACCTCGGCCGCGGCCAGCGCGCCCAGGACCAGGATGTCGTCGGCCTCGGCCATGAGCAGCGCCGCGGGCGCGGTTCCGAGCCGGATTGCCTCGGCCAGCACGCTGGAGCTGGAGCTTGAGCCCCTCCCACCGGGCAGCACCAAGACCTTGCCGGCAAGGGCAGCGCCGTACTGCGGGTGGTGCACATCGATGAGCGCCCCGGTGTGCGGGTCCACGCCTCCCCAGAAGCTGAGCGGCGCGTCGAGCACGAGCACGTCGCCCTCCGCCTCGCCGTCGAGCAGCACGCGTACGCCGGCACCCTCAGGCCGGTCGGGCGGCACCGCCGGCTGCGGCGACGTCAGCGGCTCCGCGGCGGCGGTCCCCCACAGCTCGTCGTCGACCACGAGCCGACCGGCCACAGCCGACTCGACGCACTCGCGAAGCGTCGCCAGGGCCACGTCGACACCGAGGTTCCCCGGTGCGTAGTAGGCCCACTTCCCCGAGTTCGTAAGCACCAGCCCGTCCAGGTTGCGCAGGATCGGCGTGATGTACGTACAGGTGTCGACCACCAGCGACACGCCAGCCGCCTCGAGCCCGGCGAGCCAGCCGCGCCGCTCCACCTCGGCCAACACGTCCCGACCGGTGTTGACGTACATCTCCACGTCGGCGGAGACCGACCGTCCGGCCAGCGCATCAACCAGCCGGCTGAACTCGGCGACCGAGAAGTGCGGCGTCCCCAGGTTCACGCCGACGAACGGGCGACCCGTGCCGGTCGACAGCTGCTCCCGAGCGGCGAGCAGGTCGGCGCCGGTGACCGTCTCCATCCGGTCGGGCCGGCCGCGCTGCAGCGCATCCTCCAGCGACGGCGCCTCGGGGGTACTGCCCACGACGTGGAACATCGCCACTGCGCCCGACGAGGCGGCCGCCGCTCCCAGCGCCTTGAGCCGGTCCTCGTCCAGGGCCGGGGCGCCGGTCACCACGGGCACCAGGCTGCCGACGCGCTGCCCCAGAACGTGTCCCAGCAGGGCGTACGTCGTGTCCTCGTCGAGGAGCCGTCGCGGCACCCGCGAGACGTCCACCACCACCCGCGCCCGGCGGTCCTTCGTCCGGTGGAGGCCGGAGAGCGGCGCCCGGCCGGTGATCGCGGCAGCGATGTCGATGAAGTCGCCGTACCTTCCGGTCCGCGCCCCCAGGACCGAGTTCGCGAAGACGATGGCGTTGGACTCCGCCCAGGCGACGTGCTCGCCGAGCCCGGGACGGCTCGGCAGTTGGTACGGCGCGCAGGTCCAAGTCGGCCGGGCGCCCATTGCGACATAAGCGTTCATCAGCCGGCGCGCCGCCATCGCCGTCTCGGCGTCCCCCCGGTAGCGCCCGGGGTGCAGCAGGTCCAGAGACGACACGTTCAATGTGGTGGGGACGCGCACCTGACCGCCACCACGCACCAGCAGCTCGGCGAAGTCCAGGCCCGCGTAGCCGTGGAAAAGGCACGCGTCGATGTGCGCCCCGGTGACGTTGACCAACTCCTCGGCGCCGGAGAGCCCCGCCAGTGCAACCAGCATCCGCATGGCAACCGCCACCGCCTCGCCATCCTCGCCGGCGAGCATGGCTTCGTCGTCGTCGGTGAGGACGAGAGTCGTCACGGCCCCTCCTCCCGGCCCGCCCACGAGCCGCGGGTGTGCCGCAGGTGCCGGCTCATCAGGTCCTGGGCGGCGTCGAGGTCGCCCTTGGCGAGCAGGCCCAACAGCGTCCGGTGCTCCCGCGCCGAGGCCCCCAGCGCCTTCACGGCCGCCAGCGGCGGCAGGCCGAACAAGCGGGTCTGCGACCGCAGGGACGAAACCATCTCGACGAGCCGGGTGTTGCCGGTGAGCCCGAGCATGCTGAGGTGGAACTCCCGGTCGGCGGACAGGTACTCCGCCAGGTCGCCCACGGCGGCGGCGTGCTCGATCCGCCGGCAGACGTCGCGCAGGCGGCCCAGGTCGGCCGGTGTGGCGGCCCTGTGGACGTCGACCAGGCTCGGCACCTCGAGCAGCTCACGGACGCGGTAGATAGCATCGAGGTCCTCGTCGGACAGCGTGGTCACGCGGAAGCCCTTGTTGCGCACCGGTTCCAGCAGGCCGTCCTTAGCCAGGTCGAGAAGCGCCTCCCGCACCGGTGTGCCCGACACGCCCAGCTCGGCCGCGAGGGCCGGCACGGAGTAAATCTCGCCCGGTCGCATGTCACCGGCGACCAGCGCCGCCCGGACGAGGTCGGCGACCGACTCGCGCAGGCTGGACCGGGCGTGGCCCAGCGCCAGTGGAGGCTGGGGCGCCGTCACGCGCAGCGCCGCTTCACGAGTTCTGCCACCGCGAGGTCCTCCCAGGCCATGCCGACCGACTTGAACAACGTCAGCCGCTGCGCGTGGTCGACGCTGTCCGCGACGAGCTCGCGCAGGTCGGCCCGCAGGTGATCGTGCCCGATGGCGCCCTCCTGCAGGGCGAGGACCACGTCGCCGGCCTCGCGCAGCGCCGTGGCCCGGTCCTCGACGACGAGGTACGAACGAGCGAGGGTCGTCGCATCGACCTCCCGGGCGTCGGGCTCGTGGGAGCCCACCGCGACGACGTGGGCGTGCTTCGGGAGCAACTGCCCGTCGAACAGCGGTGTGCGGGCCGTGGTGCACAGGCACACGATGTCGGCGTCGCAGATCGCCCCGGCGGTGGCCACGTCGGCCTTGAGCCCGAGGTGTCGCACCCGTCCCACCAAGTCGGCCGCGCGTCCCGCGTCGCGGCCGACGACGCGGACCCTGCGCACCGGCCGGACGGCGCGCATGGCCAGCACATGCCCCCACGCCTGGGGGCCGGACCCGAACACGACCAGTTCGGCGGCGTCCGGCACGGCCAGCCACGAGGCCGAGACGGCGGACACCGCCGGCGTGCGCAGGTTGGTCAGGGCCACACCGTCCACAAGCAGGGTGGGGACCAGCGTCCGGCCGTCGAGCAGGACGTAAACGCCCTGGATACGGTCCAGGCCGAGGCCGGGGTTGCCGGGCGCGACCGCCGCGAGCTTCACCCCGACCGCGCGTGCGGACTGCGACGGCATGAGCAGCAGCTGGCCGGCGGCGACGTCGACAGCGGTCCGCGGCGGGTCGTCGGGCGCCGGCCCGCGCAGCGCGTCCTCGACCGCCCGGACGGCGTCGGCCATCGGCACGGTTGCCGCCACGCGGGCCGCGTCGACGTAGGGCGGCCCGCCGTCAGCGCAACTGGAAGCCGAGCCCGAGCTCATCAGTCTCCTCGAGCACGAAGGTGTGCCGTCCGGTCCGGTGGGCGCAGCCCTCGACCTCCGTGACCACGGCCGGCCGGCCGTACGCCTGTCCCCGCTCCACGACCCGACCGAGGAAGCGGCTGCCGACGACGCTGGTGTGCTCCAGCCCCCCGCCGTCAGCCAGCCGGGGGTCGTCGAAGAGCAGCGCCAACCGGGCGGATGTGCCGCTGCCACAGGGGGAACGGTCGACCTCGCCGTCGGCGAAGACGGTGACGTTGCGCTGCGCGAGCGGTCCGATGCCGGACGTCAGGTCGTCCCACCAGATCGTCCCGTAGACGCCGGACAGCCGGACGTCCTCCGGGTGCTTCGCGGCGGCCGAGTCGTTCAGAGCCCACTTGATCTCCCGTCCCAGCTCGGTGAGCCGGGGCAGGTCCTGCGGCGTGACGGACAGCCCGAGGTCGGCTGCCCGGGCGGAGGCGTAGAACGCTCCGCCGTACGACACGTCCGCAGTGACGGTGCCGGCCGACGTCGACACCGCGACTGCACGGGCGCTCACCCACGCTGGCACGTTGCGGAAGGCTACGGACCGTACGACACCAGCCGTCGAGCGCACGCGGGCGCGGACGCGGCCCGACGGCACGTCGATGACCATCTCCGTGTCGCCGTCCGGGTCGGCCGCGACCCGGCCGGTCTCCACCGCCCATGTCGCCAGCGCGATGGTGCCGTGCCCGCAGGCGGTCGAGTAGCCGTCCTTGTGGAAAAAGACGGTCCCCAGTTGCGCGCCGTCGTCGTCCGGCGGCACGACGTAGCAGCCGTACATGTCGGCGTGCCCGCGCGGCTCGTTGACCAGCAGCCGGCGGACGTCGTCGGCGTGTTCGGCGGCCCAGGCGCGGCGCTCAAGGACGGTGGCGCCCTCCAGCACGGGCCCGCCGCCGGTGACGATGCGGAACGGCTCGCCGCCGGTGTGGTAATCGTCGGTCGTGACCTCGTAAGTGCTCATCCGCCGAGGTACGCCTCGACCACGCGGGGGTTTGTGCCCAGCTCGTTAGCCGGCCCCTCGAGGATCCGCGAGCCCGTCTCGAGCACGTATGCCCGGTGGGCGATCCGGAGTGCGGCGCGGGCGTTCTGCTCCACGAGCAGGACGGTCGTACCGGCGGCGTTGACCGACTGGATGATCGACATAATGGACTTCACCACGAGTGGGGCCAAGCCCATCGAAGGCTCGTCGAGCATGAGCAGCCTCGGCCCGGCCACCAGCGCTCGCCCGAGCGCCAGCATCTGCTGCTCGCCGCCCGACAGCGTCCCGCCCTGCTGCAACCGTCGTTCGGCCAGCTTGGGCATCAGCCCGTAGACGTCCTCGATGCGCCGGTCGACCACCTTCTGTTCGTCCACCAGGTAGCCGCCGAGCTGGAGGTTCTCGTGGACAGTGAGGAGGCTGAAGATGCGGCGGCCCTCGGGCACGTGGACCACCCCCATACCCACGATGTCCCAGGGCGATTTCACGGTGAGGTCGGTGCCGGCCCACCGGATCGTTCCCCTCTGCGGGCGGACCAGCCCTGACACGGCGCTCAGGGTGGTGGTCTTGCCTGCCCCGTTGTTGCCAAGGACGGCGACGATTTCGCCCTCCTCGACGGTAAGATCAAGCCCCCGCAATGCCTGAATTTTCCCGTAGTCGACGTCGACACCGGACAGCTCGAGCGACGGCATCAGTCGTCGTCGTCCGCGCCGAGGTAGGCCTCGACAACGGCCGGGTCGCGGCGCACCTCGTCCGGCGCACCGTCCGCGATCTCTTTGCCGTAATTGAGGACCACGACGCGCTCCGACACCTCCATGACTAGACCCATGTCGTGCTCGATGAGCACGATGCTCACGCCGGTGTCGCGGATGCGGCGGATGAGCGCCAGCAGCTGCGTCTTCTCGGCGTGGTTGAGGCCGGCGCCCGGCTCGTCGAGCAGCAGCAGGCGGGGGCGGGTGGCGAGGGCGCGGGCGATCTCAACACGGCGCTGCTCGCCGTACGGCAGCTGCTTGATCACCCAGTCGCGCCGGCCCGAGTAGCCCACGAAGTCCAGCAAGCGTGCGGCTTCCGTGTCGCACTCACGCTCCTGGCGCCGGTACCGGGGTGTGTGCAGCAGCGTGTCCCAGAACCGCTGCGACGTACGGGTGTGCATTCCTGACTTCACGTTGTCGCGCACAGACAGGTTGTTGAACAGCCGCAGGTTCTGAAAGGTGCGGCTCATCCCCCGCGCGGCGATGCTCGCCGGCCGAGCGCCGGTGATGTCGGTGCCCTCGAACAGCACCGAGCCGCCGGACGGCCGGTAGAAGCCGGTGATGCAGTTGAACGCCGACGTCTTGCCGGCGCCGTTGGGCCCGATGACCGACACGATCTCGCCGGCGGCCACTGTGAACGACAGGCCGTCCACGGCGGTCAGGCCGCCGAAGCGGACGGACAGCTCGCGCACCTCGAGAACGGGCCGGTCCCCAGGCGGCGGCGAAGTGGCGATTTGGGGGACGGCCGCGGTCACGCCGGCACCTCCTCGCGGTCGTCACGGCGCCAGGCGGTCGTCGCCGGCCACAGCCCCTGCGGCCGGAAGATCATGGCGACGATGAGCAGGATCCCGAACGCCAGGAACCGCCAGTCGGCCGCGCTGCGCAGAAACTCGGGCGCGACGCTGACGAAGACCGCACCTAGGACGATGCCCGGTGTGCTGCCCATGCCACCGAGGACGACCGCCATGAGGACGAGCGCTGACTGCAGGAAGGTGAAGCTGGCCGGGGACACGGCCGACAGCTGGACGCCGAACAGCACTCCTGCGACGCCGCCCCAAACGGCGCCGGTGACGTACGCCGCGAGCTTCGTGCGGTAGGTGTTGATGCCCATCGCCTCGGCCGCGTCCTCGTCCTCGCGGATGCACAGCCAGGCACGGCCGATCCGGCCCCGTCCGAGCCGGGCCGCGCCCACCACCGCGAGGGCCACGACCGACAGGGCAAACCAGTAGAACTTGTACGGCTCGGACAGATCGAGCCCGAACAGCGTAATCGGCGGGATGCCGTAGATACCCGAGGGGCCTCCGGTGACGGAGATGTTGTTGGCGGTGATGCGGATGATCTCCCCGAACCCGAGGGTCACGATCGCGAGGTAGTCGCTGCGCAGCCGCAGCGTCGGCAGCCCGATGACCAGCCCGGCGACGATGCACACGACGACGACCACCGGCAGTGTCTCGAGGACCGACAGGCTGGTGCGTGTCGCGAGGATGCCGCTGGTGTACGCGCCCACCGCGAAGAAGGCGGCGTAGCCCAGGTCGAGGAGCCCGCAGTAGCCGACGACGACGTTGAGCCCGGCGCTGAGCATGACGAAAATGGCGGCGGTCGTCATCACGGACAGGGCGTACGGCGTCGCGCTTAAGAACGGCAGCGCCGCGGCTGCCAGGAACACCAGCGGGGCGGCCAGCCGGTTGCCGACGACACGCTGCAGTCCCCCGAACGGACGCCGTGGCGCCGGCGGGCCGGACGGCGCCTGCGCGTCCGGCTGTCCAAGCGTCCTGGTCACATGCGCTCCACGACGCGCTCGCCGAGGATGCCGGTCGGGCGCGCTACGAGGAACACTATGAGGAAGCCGAACGCGAAGACGTCGCGCCACTGGCCGCCGAGCCAGCTCGTGCCGAACGACTCGAGCAGGCCCAGCACGAGCCCGCCGAGCATCGCGCCGTAGATGTTGCCGATGCCACCGATGACCGCGGCGGTGAAGGCCTTCAGCCCGATGGCGAAGCCCATCAGGAAGTCGATCTTCCCGTAGTACGCGCCCGCCATGACGCCGGCCGCGCCCGCCAGGGCGGAGCCCAGGAAGAAGGTCCGCGAGATGACCCGATCGACGTTGACGCCCATCAGCAGGGATGCCCGGGAGTCGAGGGCGATGGCCCGCATTGCCCGGCCCTCGCGCGTCCGCATCACGTACGACTGGAGGCCGAACATCAGCGCCACGGCGATGAGGACCAGGATGATCTGGGAGACGGTGATGCTGGCGCCCAGCACGTGCACCGCGCTGCCGGACAGCCGCACCGGGTACACCTTCGGGTTCGGGCCGGCGACTTGGCGCATGCCGTACTCGAGGGCGAAGGACGCGCCGACCGCCGTGATGAGGGCCGTCAGCTTGGGCGAGCCGCGCAGGGGGCGGTAGGCGATGCGCTCGATGGCCATGCCCAGCGTGCCGGTTACGCCCATCGTCACCACCAGCACGACGAGCAGGCCCACGAGGGACGCTGTCCCGGCCAGGCCTCCGACGGTGCCGAGCAGCGCGAAGCCGACGAAGGCACCGAGCATGTAGACGTCGCCATGGGCGAAATTCAGTAGCTTGATGATGCCGTAGACCATGCTGTACCCGAGGGCGACTAGGGCGTAGAACGCCCCGACGAACAACCCGTTCCAGATCAGCTGGGCCATGGTGCTCCGGGAGGTCGGGGAGGGCGCCGCCACGGTCGTGGGGGCGCCCCCGCGGCTACGACAGGGGGTCCTTGAGGGCCAGCTTGCCGTTCTGGACGCTCAGGATGAGGAAACCGCCGCTGGACAGCGTGTGCTGCGGCGTGAAGCTCAGCGGGCCGCTGAAAAGCTGCAGGCCCTTGATGGCCTCGAGCGCCGTGATGAGCTTCGGGCCGTCGGCCGACCCGGCGTCCGTGATGGCCTTTGCGACCACGCGAACGGCGTCGTACGCCTGGGTTGAGTAGGGGCCGGGGTCGGCGTTGAAGGTCTTCTTGTAGCTGGCGACCCAGCCCTTGGCGCCCGGGATGGTGTCGGGCGTCTGCGTCATCGTGGCGAAAACACCCCCGGCCTGGGTCGCGCCGGCGATCTTGATGAGCTGCTGGTCGACGGATCCGTCGGCGACCATGATGTTGCCCTTGTAGCCCGCCTGCCGGAGCTGGCGGATGATGAGGCCGCCCTCCTGGTAGTAGCCCGTCCAGTAGACGAAGTCGGGCTTGGCGCTCAGCACGGACGTGACGTTGGCGCTGTAGTCGCTCTCGCCGGCGGTCACGGACTCGCTCTTGACGACCTTGATGCTCGTCGCCGACAGGTCCTTGGCCGTCTGGACTGCGATGTTCTTGGAGTAGGACGTGTTGTCGTCCATCAGCGCGACCCGCTTGGCGCCGGTCTTCGTCATCCACGTCGTAGCTGCCTTGGCCTGCTGCGTGCCCGTGCCGTTGATGAGGAACACGTTCTTCTGGCCGGCCTTGACGAGGTCGTCGGAGTTGGCGGCCGGGATCACCATCGGGATGTTGGCTCGGGCAAAGACCGGCAGGGTCGGCAGTGTCGCCCCGGAGCAGTAGCCGCCGACGGAGGCGACGACCTTGTCGGAGACTAGTTTGTTGGCGGCAGCCACGGCCGTCTTGGGGTCGCACGCCTCGTCCTGGACGTCGAGCTTGAGCTGTCGGCCGAGGACCCCGCCCTTGGCGTTGATTTCGTTGATGGCCAGTTGGGCGCCGTTGCTCATGTACGGGCCGATAGCTGAGCTGCTGCCAGAGGTGGGGGTCGCCATGCCGAGCACGATCGGGCTGGTGTTGCCGGCGCTCGCTGTGCCGCTGTTGCTGTCCCTGCTGCCCAGGCCGTTACCGCAGCCCGCGAGCGCCAGAGCGGCGATTGCCGCCAGTGCCAGGGGGTAGACGCGTCGGGCGCGTCCGCCGGAGGTGCTCGTCATGCTGATCCCTTTCGCGGGAGCTGTGCCTATGCCGGCCGGCGGGTGCCGGGGGCGGTCGTGCCGGGCGCGGTTGTGCCAGGTGCGAGGGTGATCGTGCGGACCGAACTGTAGAAGGCCATTCCGGCCTTGCCTTGCTCGCGGGGGCCGCTGCTCGAGGCCTTCTCGCCGCCGAACGGCGCGTAGAAGTCCACGCCCGTCGTGGGGGCGTTGACTTTGATTAGCCCGGTGTCCAGACCGGCGACGGCGCGCAGGAGTGGCTCGAGGTCCTGGCCGTGGACAGAGGAGACCAGCCCGTACGGCACGGCGTTGCAGATTTCGACGGCCGCGGCGACGTCGAGTATAGGCAGGACCGCCACAAACGGACCGAACGTCTCCTCGCGGGCGAGCCGGGTGTCGGGGCCCAGCCCGTCGACGACGATCGGAGCGGCGTACCAGCCGTCTCCCCCGGGATCGGTTCCGCCGGCCAGCACCCGGCCACCGTCCGACCGCGCCTCCTGCGCGGCGTCGATGACGGAGTCGCGCGCGGCCCGGCTGATGAGCGGGCCGACGCTCGTCGCGTCGTCCCCCGGGTCGCCGGGGTCGAGCGCGGACACGGCGGCGACGTACGCCTCCGTGAAGGCCGTGGGGTCCCCGACGACGAGCACCCGCCGGGTGGCCGTGCACTTCTGGCCGGCGTACCCCATGGCGGCGGCGGCCAGCATCGCGGCCGTGCTCTCGAGGTCGGCGTCCGGCAGGACGATCGCCGCGTTCTGGCCGCCCATCTCGGCCTGCACCGGGATGCCCCGCTGCGTGGCGGCGACGGCGACCTGCCGCCCGACAGCGGACGACCCGGTGAACGACAGCACGTCGACCTGCGAGAGGAGTGCGGCGCCGGTCTCGCCCTCGCCAGGCACGAGGCTGAACACGTCGGCCGGGAGCTCCTGCGACAGCAGCTCCTCGAGCATTCGGGCGCAGGCCAGCGCTTCGGTCGACGGCTTGAGTAGCACGGTGTTGCCCGCGGCGAGGGCCGGCGCCGCCTTCCAGAGCGGGATGGCCAGCGGGAAGTTCCACGGGGTGATGAGCCCGGCGACACCGTACGGGCGGCGCTCGGTGTAGAGCAGACCGGCGGTGGACGGTGGGTAGGTCTCCCCGACCGGGTCGAGCGCCTGCTGGGCGTTGTAGTGCAGTATCGCGACGGATCTGGCCACCTCGCCGCGGGCCTCAAGTCGGGGCTTGCCCACTTCGCGGACGACGAGTTCCTCGAGCAGCTCTGCATTCGCTGCCACACGGTCACCGGCCGCGCACAGGGCGGCGGCCCGCGCCGTCGCCGAGGACGCCCAGCCGAGCTGCGCGGCGCGGGCCCGCCCCGCTGCCGCTGCCACGTCGGCTGGCGGTGTGGCGGGGCTCTCGGCAAGGACCTCCGACGGCCGCTGCGGCGACCGGCTGATGAGCAGGTCGGCCGTCACAGGTCGAACCCCGTCGGGAACGGGTCGCTGGGGTCGAGCATGTACTGCGCCGTGCCGGTGACCCACGCGCGGCCGCGGATGGTGGGCACGACCGCGGGCAGGCCGCCCACCGTGGTCTCAGCGACGAGGCGGCCGGTGAACCGGGTCCCGATAAAGCTCTCGTTCACGAAGTCCTCCTCCAGCGCCAGCTCGCCCCGCATATGCATCTGCGCCATCCGCGCCGAGGTCCCCGTGCCGCACGGCGACCTATCGAACCAACCGGGTGAGATGACCATCGCGTGGCGAGCGTCCGCCCCGTCGCCGCCGGGAGCCGTGAGCTGCACGTGATGGCATCCCGCGATCTGCGGCTGCTCCGGGTGCACGGGCCGGGCCTGCTCGTTCACCGCGTCCATGATCGCGAGTCCGGCCGCGAGGATCTGCGGCCCGGCCGCGCGCTCGAACGGCAGGCCGAGCTGCTCCAGCGGCAGCACGGCGTAGAAGTTGCCGCCGTACGCCATGTCGTAGGTGACCTCGGCGAAGCCGGGCACCTCCACCGTCTCCTTGAGGGCGTACGAGAAGGCGGGGACGTTGGTCAAGGTTACGTGCTCCGCGTGCCCGTCCCGCACCGCGACGTCGACCACGACCAGCCCGGCTGGGGTGTCAAGGCGCACCCTGGTGACGGGCTCGACGACGGGGACCATGCCGGTCTCGACGAGCACGGTGGCCACGCCGATGGTGCCGTGCCCGCACATCGGCAGGCAGCCCGACACCTCGATGTAGAGGACGCCGATGTCCGCGTCCGGCCGCGTCGACGGCTGCAGGATGGCGCCGGACATCGCCGAGTGGCCGCGCGGTTCCCGCATCAGAAGCAGGCGCAGGTCGTCGAGGTGCTCGATGAAGTGCAGGCGCCGCTCGGCCATCGTGGCACCGGGGATCGTCCCGACGCCGCCGGTCACGACCCGAGTCGGCATGCCCTCGGTGTGAGAGTCCACCGCCGATAGCAGTCGCGAGGAGCGCATCAGGCGGCGGTGTCCGACGGGACCTCGGACAGCACCTTTTCGGTGGCCTCGCGCACCTGGCGCTCGACGTCGGGCAGCAGCGGCATGCGCGGCGGGCGGCTGGCACCGCCGTGCCGACCGACGACGTCCATCGATAGCTTGATGGCCTGGACGAATTCGGTCTTGGAGTCCCAGCGCAGCAGCGGGTGCAACGTCCGGTACAGCGGCATCGCCGTCTCAAGGTCGTTCTTCACGGCCGCTTCGTACAGGGCGACGCAGGCCGCTGGCAGGGCGTTCGGATAGCCGGCGAGCCAGCCCTTCGCGCCGGCCAGACCGACCTCGAGCACGACGTCGTCGGTGCCGATGAGCAGGTCGAGACCGGGCGCCTGCTCCGCGATCTCGTACGCCCGCCGGACGTCGCCGGTGAACTCCTTGACGCCGACGATGTGCCCCTCGCCGAACAGCCGGGCGAGCAGCGACGGGACCAGGTCCACCCGCGTGTCATGCGGGTTGTTGTAGGCGACGACCGGCAGGCCGGCCTTGGCGACCTCGGCGTAGTGCGCCACGACCGACCGCTCGTCGGCCCGGTAGGCGTTGGGGGGCAGCAGCATCACACACTGTGCACCGGCCTCGGCCGCCTGCTCGGCCCAGCGACGGGCCTCAAGGGCGCCGTACGCACCGACCCCAGGCATGACGTTGAAGCCGCCCGGCGCGGCCTCACAGGCGGTCGACACGACCGCGGCGCGCTCCTGCGGGGTCAGCACCTGGTACTCGCCCAGCGAACCGTTCGGAGCGACGCCGTGGCAGCCGTTCGCGGCGAGCCAGCGGACGTGCTCCGCGTAGCGGTCGAGGTCCACCCGCAGCTCGTCGTCGTACGGGAGGGCCGTCGCGACGATGACGCCGTGCCATGGCTTCACGAGAACAGCTCGTTTCTGGGGAGGGTGCGGGCCAGTAATGTGTCACGCACTACAGCGACAGCGCAAGGGTTACTCCGCGGCGTGCCGCGCCAGCTCCCCGAGCGACACCGGCGCCGCAAACGGCCGTTTCGCGAACGCATCGACGTCGGGGACGTCGCGACCGGTCTCCTGGCGCAGCAGGCCTGACACGGCGTGACCGCAGACCCGGCCTTGGCACGGCCCCATGCCGACCCGGGTGAGGAGCTTGAGCGAGCGCAGGTCGGTGGCGCCGAGCTCGGCGACACCCTGGCGCACGTCGCCCTTGGTCACTTCCTCGCACCGGCACACGACCGTGTCGTGGTCGAGCCAGCTGATCCAGCCCGGACGGACCGGGTAGACGTCCAGCAGCGCTGCGCCGAATCTGCGTTGTCGCTCGCGCCGGGCCGCCGCCCGGCGCCCTCGGTGGCGCATCTCCGCGGCCTGGATGTGCCCGGTGCGCTCCGCCGCCGCGAGCCCAGCGAGCGTGCCCTCGGCGACGGCCACGGCGCTGCCGGCCACCCCGGCCACCTCGCCGGCGGCCAGCACCGACGGCACGGACGTGCGCGCGTACCGGTCCGTGACGACGACCACGCTGCCGTCGGCGGGGACGACCCGCGTCGCTGCGCCGAGCGCCACGGCGAGTTCGATGTTGGGGGTGAAGCCCCACCCCACGGCGACCGCGTCGCAGGCGACCACCCGGTCGGAACCCGGGCGCTTCCGCCATGCGCTGTCGAGGCGGCTCACCGTCGCGGCGACGACCTGCCCCTCGCCGGTAGCCGCCGTGACGGCCGAGCGGAAGTGCAGGGAAACGCCGTGGCGCCGCAGGACCCGCAGGTAGGACGCACCCTCGGCGAGCTTGGTCGCGTTCGGCAGCACCGCACGCAGGTGCCCGGCCCACTGCCGCGGCGAGGACGCCTCGAACACGCCTACGACCACGGCACCGGCCTCCACCAGGCCCGCCGCGACCGAGAGCAGGAACGGCCCGGTGCCGCCGACGAGCACCCGGCGCCCGGCCAGGACGTACTGGCCCTTGAGCAGCGCCTGGGCGGCGCCGGGCGTCATCACGCCCGGCAGATCCCACCCGGGGAAAGGCAGCGAGCGGTCGTAGGCGCCGGTAGCGAGCACCACGCAGCCGGGGCGGACCACCTCGGTGCCGCCGCCGGCGAATGTCAGGTGCAGCTCGGGACGGCCGCCGACTAGCCGCGCGGCGAAGACCTGCGTCCGCGTCGACACCTGGATGCGCGGGCAGCCGGCCACGGCGGCGAGCAGCCGCTGCCCCGGCGCGAAGTCGTGGTGCAGCCGTCCCGGCGCGGCTGCAGACATGGCCGTCGGGAGATGCCGATAGTATTGGCCGCCGAGCTGCTGCGCCCCGTCGACGAGCAGCACCCGGCAGCCGGCCCCCGCCGCCGCCAGCGCCGCCGACAGCCCGGCCGGTCCCCCTCCGACGACGACCACGTCACGTGGGACGGCCGCCGCGTCAGGCGTCATGACTGCCCGTCCCCTCCTGCGTGGTGACGACGTCACCGGCTGCCGCCGGCCGAAGGCAGGCCCGCTCATTAAGCAGGCCGTTGACGCTGACCAGGCAGTCGAAGCAGACGCCGATGCCGCAGAACAGGCCGCGCGGCCGGCCACCGAAGCGGGTCGTGCGCCACGACCGGTGCCCCGCCGACAGTAGGGCAGCCCCGATGCTCTGACCGGGCATAGCACCGACCGGCTCCCCGTCGAAGGTGAAGACCGTCTCCGGCAGGTCGGAGGGGACGCCGACGTCGGGCTGGTTGGCGCGCAGCGGCGGCAGCCCAACCGGTAGGTCCCGGGTCACGCGACGACCGGCACGGGAGCGAAGCGGCCGATCGAGAATGGGGCGGGGTCGACCGGCGGGGTGCGTCCCAGCAGCGCATCCGCCACCAGTCGGGCGGTGCCCGTGGCCAGCCCGATACCGGCCCCCTCGTGGCCGCAGGCGTGGTGCAGGCCGGGGACGGCGGGGTCGGGGCCGATGGCGG
>JAABUM010004576.1_pt1 | contig 15453 bp, 13 predicted proteins | sample 5559161 | NCBI WGS metagenome assembly JAABUM01 (sample SAMN10711868, study PRJNA513369) | rock metagenome | isolation source: Antarctica rocks | place: Antarctica: Victoria Land, Siegfried Peak nord
TGGCGAGGAAGAGCGCATCCTGCTCCCGGATCATCGCGATCAGCCCGCCGATCACGCCGAGCCAGAGCGCGCGCGGCACGGTCAACGTGTCGCGCCAGCGTGCCCAGAGGAAGAGGAAGAGGGCGGCCGCGAAGAGGGAGACGGCGTGCGAGTAGCCGGGCGCGAGATGGCTGTAGAAGATCACCGGGGTGCCGAGCCAGATCGAGAGGGTGGCCCAGAAGGCGGCCAGTTGCCCGACGAGCGCGCGGCCGAGGCCATAGGAGAGGAGCAGGCCGACCAGCGCGTAGAAGGCCGAGCCGAGGGTGATCGCCCAGAGGTACGGCTTCGAGTAGCCGTCCGTCGGTACGTTCATACCCGCGCCGTGCGCCACGAGGGCCACCCCATGCCCGACCAGGTAGAAGGGTGCCCAGAGGATCGCGGTGCCGATCGGGCCGAAGTTCGGGCGGAGGCCGGTTGGGGTGATCGTGTCGATGAACGTCTCCTTGAACTTCTTGCAGGCGGGGGGGCCGGTATCGGGCGGGCAGGCATATTTGTCCGGGAAGCGCTCCAGGAAATAGGTGTACTCATCGAGGAAGTCGAGATCGCGATCGAAGACGAGCGAGTGGAGGTACGCGAAATACTCGATCTCGTCCGCCGCGCGAATATCGTGCGTCATCAGCGGCAACGTCAGCAGATAGAGGATGACCAAGAGCAGGACGGCGCGCTCGCGCAGGAACGCGAGCGCGGTCGGGGCCGTGCCCGGCCGCGCTCCCACACTCGTCGCCACGTCGCGCGCGGGCGTCACCACCACCTTGTCCAACACCCTCAAACCAGACTCTCCGTCGCTGTGTCACAGGTCGCGTGCGCCAGGGCCAGGATGGTCACGGCACGGGCGCGATAGGTAAACGCGGCGACGTGCGCCTGGGCGCGCGCGGCCATCGCGGCGGCGGCATCCGGATCGCGCCGCACCGCGTCGAGCGCCGCACCGAGCGCGGCCACATCGCCCGAGGCAAAGTAACGCGCGCCGTCGTCGCCGAGGATCTCGCGGACGGCGGGCATGTCGTCCGCAACGATCGGGCGGGCCATCGCGGCATACTCGAACATCTTCAGGGGCGAGGCGTTGAGGCCATTGATCATCCCCGGCACCACCAGCGCGTCGGCGGCGGCGACCCAGGCGACCACCTCACCCTGCGGGCGCTGACCCGGCAGGCGCACCGCGTCCGCGATCCCAAGTTCGGCGGCGAGGGCGGCCAGTTCGGCGCGCTCCCGCTCGCGCCCACCGACGAGCGCCAGGACGCTGTTCGGGGTCTCCCGGTGGAGGGCGGCGAACGCGCGTACCAGTCGATCGAGGCCGCGATAGGCCCACGTCAGTCCGGCGTAGGTTACCACAAACGCCCCCGCTGGCAGCCCGCAGGTGGCGCGCGCGGCGGCGCGATCGCGCGGATACCAGCGCTCGGCGTCGTAGGCGTCGGGGATCGTCGCCGTGCGCGACAGGGGCTTCAGCCCGACGCGATCGAGCCAGGCGCGGAAGCCCCCAGTGAGGGCGACCACCTGGTCGGCGCGGCGGATCGCCAGCGCATCGACGAGCCGCACGAACGGCCGTGCGAGCGGCGAACGGGCGCGCGAGGGGTTCCAGGCTTCGAGCGCGTGGCACTCGTAGATCAACTGCGCGCCGACGAGTCGCGCTAACCCGGCCCCGAACCAGGCGGCGCAGATCGCGTCGCGCACGTAGATCACGGTCGGCCCGCGCCCGCGCCGCCGCGCCAGCCAGACGGTCGCGCGCAGGGCGAACCACGTCCGTTCGAGATAGCTCCAGGCGGTGGTACGCCAGAGGTGCGAGAAGACGTTGAACGGCAGGCGCAGCAGATGGTGCGCGCCGATGCCCGCGAAAACGCTCTCTCGCCGCGCCCAGCGCGGGATCAGCACCGCCATGCGTGGATCGAGCGCGCGCAGCTCGCGCGCGGTGCTATAGGTCTGCACCGCGTTCGCCGAACGCAGCGTCAGGCTCGAAGGATAGGCGACGTAGACCAGCGTCAATGGCCGCTGCTGCGTGCCGAGCGCCGAGTCGGGCACAGACGCGCTGGCCCCACTCGCAGCGCCGCCCGATCCATGCACGGTATCCTGCTGTTCCGGCATCGACGCCGTGAAGCGCTTCGTCATCCGTCACTCGTCATTCATCATCGCCTCGTCGTAGGCCGCGAGCACCCGCTCGACCACGGCGGGCCAGGAGAAGCGCGCCGCGACATCGCGACGACCGGCCGCACCGTAGGCGGCGCGGCGCGCGGGATCGGCGAGGAGCGCATCGATCGCGGCGGCGAGGGCGACCGCGTCCTGTGGCGTGACGAGCAGCCCCGTCTCGCCGTTGCGCACGACCTCGCGAAAGCCCCCGAAGTCGGAGGCGATCACCGGGCGCTCGCAGGCCAACGCTTCGCAGAGGGTGATCCCGAACGTCTCGTTGACGAAACTGGTGCCGAGGACGATGTCGACCGCCGGGAGAAGGTCGGGCATCGCCGCGTGCGCCACATCACCGAGGAAGATGACGCGGTCGGCGACCCCGCACGCCGCCGCCAACCGTTCTAATCGCGCGCGATAGGGGCCATCCCCGGCCAGCGCGAGGATCGGAGCGGGTTCGGCGCGCAGCCGCGCCAACGCCTCGATCGCGTACTCCGCGCCCTTCCAGCGGACGAGGCGGCTCGCCTGGAGGAGGACAGGGCGCTTCGTCCCGCCGTTCAGGCGCGTGCGCCACGCGCGCACCGCCGGATCGGCGGCGGTGCGCGGCGCGAAGCGGTCCACATCGAGGCCGTTGTAGATCACGCGCGGCGCGAGGCCGTAATGCGCCGCGACCTCGGCGGCGTTCGTCGCGCTGCACGAGACGGTCACATCGACCGCGCCGGTCCAGCCTCGATCCCCCGCAAAAAAATCCCGCCCGTGGCAGCCGAAGACGAGCCGCGTGCGCCCGCCCGTCAGCCGCCGTGCGAGCGCGCCGAGCGGCAGATCGAACGGCTTCTGGATGTGGAGGATGTCGTAGTCGCCGCGCAGCAGCCAGGGCAGGGTCGTCAGCCCGAAGCTGAGGCGTTCGATGAGCTTGGTCGGGCCGTAGAGGCGACTGACGACCGGCAGGCGGCGCAGCCACTCGCGCCGGATGAAGGGCGCACGGCGCACGCGCACACCGGGACCGGGCGCGCCACGCAGCCCGCCGCCACCGCTGCCGCCAATCACCTCGACCCGATGCCCTGCCGCCCCGAGTTGCCGCGCCAGTTCCCAGACGAACGTCTCCACGCCACCGATCTTCGTGGTGGTTGTCACGTTGTGGAGGGCGATCCGCAGCGGCCTTGTCGGCGGGGGCGGGGCTGGCTGGCCCACCTCGGGGATGGGCGGGGCGCTGGTCGCGGTCATCCGCGCCCCCCGGCACCGGGACGACCCGTGCGCGTCAGGTGGACCTCGAAGGTGCCGAGGAAGAGGGTGCGATAGGCGCGATAGGCCAGCGCGGCGAGTCCGAGGCGCCGCAGCGCCGCGATCGGGCGCGCGAAGCGCGTCGTGCCGCCGAGCGGGCCGGAGCGCACCCGCCGCTCGCGCGTATCCTCCACGGTGAAGCCGAGCGCGCGACAGCGCGCGGCGAAACCGCCGTAGGTGACGTAGTGCATGGCCGACAGGGACTGGCGATCGGTGAACGCGGCCGCATCCTTGCCACGCCCGCGTCGCCGGATCAGCGCCTCGGCCCAGAAGCGCGGCAGCCAGTTGATGCCGCGCAGGTGGTAGTGCGGATCGCGGAAGACGAAGCGATTGGTGGCGGTGACGATCGCCTGCCCGCCCGGTGCCAGCACGCGCGCGATCTCGGCGAGCGTCCGTTCCAGGCTATCGGCATGTTCGAGCACATCGAGGCAGACGACGATGTCGAATGCGCCATCCCGGAAGGGCAGCGCCTCGCCGACCGCCGCCACGAACGGCAGCGACAGGCCGTAGCGCGCGGCACGCAAGGTGCAGATCGCCCCGTACGCGCGATGCGGCTCGTGCCCGACCGCGCGCGCCCCCGCCTGCCGCAACGCCACGGCGAGACCGCCCATGCCGCAACCGAGATCGAGGACGCGCCGCCCCACGACCGGGCCGCAGAAATCGGCGAGTTGTTGCAAGCGCTCCGCCTGATAGCGCTCCTGCCAGAGGCGGCGATCCCGCCAACCGGCGAAATCGGCCCGCCAGCGCATGTGCGCCGTCCAGCGATCGACAAGCGCCGCGAGACGGGCCTCGCGCTCTTCATCGACGATCATCGTGCGCGGCTCAGCCGCCGTGGTGATCACCCTGGCTCTACCCCATCGCAATCGGCATTCGTCATCGAGCGAGAAGTGTACCCGATGGGTCGTACCCTTGCCGCTCGCCGGTGCCGCTGGTGGTCAAGTGATGCATCGGATACCCATTCCTCCCCGCTCCGCGCCTATAGGTATTCGCGTCTCTCCGAACCTTTACAAAAGTGCGCGCGCTGATGCTATAATCACGGTAACTGTATCCCGATTCGCGGCATAACGAGCGGCGACGTATAGCGGTAATTTGTCGCTTATGACACGGAGCCTCCACCCTCAACGGAGCGGGTGACGCAAGCCAATCGGTGGTCAGATACTCGTTCCGACCAGTTGGTATCGTGTGGATCTGTTGTGGGGTTTCTAAGGAGGATGAACACCGTGGACGATCGAAGACAACGTTTCACATTGCTCGGTGAGCAGGCGGGGCAAACGGCACTCTCGCGCCGTGGCCTCTTGAAGGGTGCGGTCGCTGCCGGGGCATTGGCGCTCCTGGCTGCCTGTGGTAGCACCTCGTCCGGTAGCGGCGGTGCCGCGACCGCGGTCCCGGCCGGTGGCGCGAGCAGCGCCCCCGCCGCCAGCACCTCGCCCGCCGCGTCGGCCAGTGGCGCGAGCGGCACTACGACGGTCGTCTGGTTCGCCGCGCGCGACACGACTGGCTATAGCCAGAAGCAGGTCGAAGCCTTTAACACGGCCAGCAAGACGATCAAGATCGATTATCAGGAGCAGGGTGCAACAACCACCGACCTGCATGACAAGTTCGTGACCGTCGGCTCGTCCAAGGATCCGTCGGCTGATATCGTCTCGTCCGACGTGCCGTTCGTGCCCGAGTTCGCCGCTGCCGGGTGGACAATCCCGCTCGACGACGCGTTCCCACAGGCCGATCGAGCCGGTTTCTTCAAGGGTACGATCGATGGCGCAACCTATAATGGCAAGATCTACGCCTTCCCCTGGTATAACAATGGACCCGGTCTTTACTATCGCAAAGATCTCTTCGATGCGAAGAGCCTCCAGGCACCGAAGACGTACGACGAATTGCTCAACGCGGCGAAGATGCTCCAGACCGCCGATCTCGCCGGATTCGCAATGCAGTTGCCGCAGAACGAGGGCGGTATCATCAACTGGATGGAGTATCTCTGGGGCTACGGCGGGGAACTGGTCGACAGCCAGATGCAGGTCGCCGTCGATAAGGGCACCGCTGGTGTGGACAGTATGCAGAAGATCGTGGACTTCCTCTATAAGGATAAGATCATCCCCGAGGCCGCACTCCAATTCAAGCTCGGCGCGGACGTGATCAACCTCTTCCGTGGGGGCAAAGTAGCGATGATCCGCCTCTGGTTCTCGAGCATCGGCGAGTTGTACAAAGCCGATTCCGCGATCAAGCCCGAGCAGTGGGCGGTCGTGCCATTGCCGTCGAAGGATGGCGCGAAGGCCGGTCCGGGCTGCCTCGGCACCTGGAACCTCAGCGTCTCCAATTTCTCCAAGAAGCAGAAGGAGGCGATCGAGGCGATCAAGATCTTGACCAACCAGGAGAGCCAGAAGCAGCGGATGCTCGGCGGCGGTTTCCTCTCGGCCCGCCCGGCAGTCTTCGACGACAGCGAGATCCAGGCGAAGTTCCCGTGGGCGAAGTCGGCGCAGTCCTCGCTCGACTCCCTCAAGCCGCGCCCGGTCACGCCCTTCTACCCGCAGATGTCGGCGGACGCGATCCAGCCGGCCTTCGGGCAGGCGATGGCGCAGCAACTCAAGCCCGATGCGGCGATCAAGCAGATGGCCGACAAGATGCGGACGATCCTGAAGTCGTAGCGTGCAGGCCAGCAGGGGGCGCGGGGCGGGAAAAGGCTCGCCCCGCGCCCCTCTTCGATATGGTACGAAACCGCGTGTTCGGTATTCTTGCGGTCAGGAGCAGCGATGGCAACGACAAGACGCCTCATCACCGAGCTACCAAGCCGGACCAGGGTGCGGCGTAGCGCCCAGGCGCGCGCCGACTCCCGACTCGGGATGCTGTTGGCGACCCCCTCGGTCCTCTTCATCATCGGGGTCGCGCTCTTCCCACTACTCGGGACGATTCGCGACAGTATGTTCAAGATTAGCCTCCGTTTCGCGAACCAAGCCCAGCCGTTCGTTGGCCTGGATAATTACGTGAGCGTGATCCGGGATGATCGCTGGCAGAATGCCATGTGGGTCACCGGACGTGTCGCCGGTGTGTCGGTGCTGGTGGAGTTGGTCCTGGGAATGATCATCGCGCTCGCGATCAATCGGGCCTTCGTCGGGCGCGGTATCGTGCGCGCGGCGGTGCTGGTGCCCTGGGCACTCACCACGGTCGTCTCGGCGCGTATGTGGGCCTGGATCTACGATGGGCGCTATGGCGTGGCCAACGACCTCCTCATCCGCCTGCACATCATCGAAAAGCCGCTGATCTTCCTGGCGAAGCCAGAGCTGACGATCTGGGCGATGGTCGGCGCGGAGATCTGGAAGACGACGCCGTTCATGGCGCTCCTCCTGCTGGCCGGGTTGCAGCTGATCCCCAGCGACATCTATGAAGCCTCGTCGATCGACGGCGCGACCGGCTGGCAAGCCTTCTGGCGCATCACCCTGCCGATGCTGAAGCCGACGATCCTCGTCGCGCTCCTCTTCCGCACGATCGATGCGGTCCGCATGTTCGACCTCCCGCGCGTCCTCACCAACGGCGGGCCGGGGACATCGACGGAAACGCTGGTCCTCTATGCCTATAACACCCTCTTCACCAGCCTCAACTTCGGCTACGGCTCGGCGTTGGCGGTGATGACCTTCCTGACCGTCCTGATCATCAGCTTCATCTTCATCAAGGTGCTGGGCACCCCGGCGCAGGGAGGACGATCATGACCGCGCTGACAGCGCGCGAGCGTGCGGCAGACGTGCACGCCTCGTCGCGGCACCGCCGCGACCTGCTCAACCGCACCGGCTTCTATCTTTTCATCGCCCTGTTCGTCATCTTCTGTCTGGCCCCGTTCATCTGGACGTTGCTGACCTCCTTCAAGGGGGCGACGACGATCTACAACGTGCCGATCACCTATATCCCGAACCCATTCGACCTCATCAATTACGTCCAGATCTTCCAGTTAGAGCGCTTCCGCTGGTCGCTGATGAATAGTGCCCTTGTGGCGACGAGTACCACGGTGATCTCGCTGTCGATCGGCTCGTTCTGCGCCTACGCGATCGCGCGCCTCGACTTCCCGGGGAAGAATCTCTTACTGGCTGTGGTCCTGGGTATCTCGATGTTCCCGGGCATCGCGATCATCGGGCCGCTCTTCCGGCAATTCAACGACTGGGGACTGACGAACAATTACCTGGCGCTGATCCTGCCGAACGTGACCTTCACCCTGCCGATCTGCATCTGGACGCTGACCGCCTTCTTCAATGGGATGCCGATCGAGCTGGAGGAATCGGCGCGCGTCGATGGCTGCTCGCGGATGCAGACCTTCTTCAAGATCGTCGCGCCGCTCGCCGCGCCGGGGGTCTTCACGGCGGCGATCCTCCTCTTCATCCAGGCCTGGAACGAGTTCCTCTTCGCCCGCACCTTCATGAGCCAGCCGAACCGGCTGACCGCGACGGTCGCGATCGCGCAGTTCGAGGGGGCCGACGCCGCCGCACAATACCCGTGGGGGCAGATCACCGCCGCCTCGATCGTGATCACCCTGCCGCTGGTGGTTCTCGTCCTCCTCTTCCAGCGCCGGATCATCTCCGGGCTGACGGCGGGGGCGGTCAAGGGCTGAGGCAACGACGAAGCACGAACGACGCAGGACGAATAAGCCGCGCAAGGCGCGGAAGTGACGGGGCATCCGGGTGGGTGCCCCGTCGCCGTTTAGGGAAATGCAGCCAACTCCAGTTGGCGGCGAACCAGTTCAGTCCCGACTACTGTGTACTGATCTGCACCCGGCATGTCCGCAAGCCCTACGACCTGTCGGCGGGAGGGAACGCGGCCTTCTTCGCCGACATGATGCGGGTGGGGCGGGCGAGCGAACGAGTATTTCACGCCGATGAAGATGAACTTTCAGCTGCTGGGGAATGCGGTGCCACACCTACATTGCCATATCCTCCCGCGCTACTATGGTGACCCGGCCCCATCCCCTCCGCTGGATATGGACCGACCGGAACATACCCGCCTGCTCGCGCCCGGCGAGTACGAAGAGTAGGGCGAGCGCCTTCGGGAAGCACTCGCGGCGTAGGCCGCGTTGTGACCCTGCGCGCGCCCATGCTATCCTTGCACCACTGGGGATGACCGATCGGCGAATGTCGGCGTGTTCCTCCTTGCCCGCGTACGGGCCGGGGTGCCGACCTAAAGGAGCGAGGGATCGTGGCTGAAGCACTGCTCTTCGAGATGAGCAAGCCGGGGCGCAAGGGCGTGCCGGTCCCGGCCTGTGATGTGCCGGAGCAAGCGATCCCGGCGGAGTTGCGCCGCGCATCGCTGCCGCTGCCCGAGGTGGCGGAGCGCGATGTGGTGAAGCACTTCACCCGGCTGTCGCAGCTGAACTACGGGATCGACCTGGGGTTCTACCCGCTCGGTTCCTGCACGATGAAATACAACCCGCGCATCAACGAGGACACGGCCCGGCAAGCGGGCTTTGCGCTCTTGCACCCTTACCAGCCCGCCGAGACGGCGCAGGGTGCGCTCGAACTCCTCTACGAGTTGCAGGGGTATCTCGCCGAGATCAGCGGCTTCGATGCGGTGACGCTGCAACCGGCGGCGGGCGCGCACGGCGAGCTGACCGGCATCCTGACGGTGCGCGCCTACCACGAGAGTCGCGGCGACAGCGCCCGCACGAAGGTGATCGTCCCCGACTCGGCGCACGGCACCAACCCGGCGACCGCCGCGATGGTCGGCTATCAGGTCATCACGATCCCCTCGGACAAGCGTGGCAACGTCGATCTGGAGGCGCTCCGCAAGGCTGTCGGGCCGGACACCGCCGCGATGATGATCACCAACCCGAACACCCTCGGCCTCTACGATGAGGGGGCTTCGGAGTTGGTGGAGATCGTCCACTCGGCGGGCGGGCTCGTCTACAACGACGGCGCGAACTTCAACGCGATCCTCGGGATCGTCAAGCCGGGCGAGATCGGCTTCGACATCATGCACTACAACGTCCACAAGACCTTCTCGACGCCGCATGGCGGTGGCGGGCCGGGGGCGGGGCCGGTGGGCGTGAAGGCGCACCTCGCGCGCTTCCTGCCGACCCCGATCGTCGTCAAGGACGAGACGGCGGATGGCACGACCTACCGCCTGGAGGATGTGCCGGACACGATCGGCAAGCTCCACGCCTTCTGGGGTAACTTCGGCGTGCTGGTCCGCGCGTACACCTACATCATCGCCAACGGCAACACGGGCCTCCGCTCGGTCAGCGAGCACGCGGTTCTCAATGCCAACTACATCCGCGCCAAGCTCTCCGATGTCTACGATGTGCCGATCGACCGCATCAACATGCACGAGTGCCTTCTCTCCGGTTCGCGCCAGAAGAAGCACGGCGTCCGCACGCTGGACATCGCCAAGCGGCTGATCGACAAGGGCTTCTACCCGCCGACGGTCTACTTCCCGCTGATCATCGACGAGGCGCTGCTGATCGAGCCGACCGAGACGGAGTCGGTGGAGACACTGGACAGTTTCATCGCGGCGATGCGCGAGATCGCGATCGAGGTCGAAGAGAAGCCGGAAGAGGTCAAGTCCGCGCCGCACCACACGCCGGTGCGCCGCCTCGACGAGGCGACCGCCGCGCGCAAGCCGAACCTGCGCTGGCGCGCGCTGGAACAGGCGGCCGACTAGACCACAGCGCCGCCCAGCCAGGAACAGAAAAGCGTGGGGCGGGAGCTACGGATCTCGCCCCACGCTTTTGTCGCGCGGCGAACGGCGAGTGGACCGCCGAGTGTCGTGTGGAGTGGACCTATACAGCAGACCACCACCCGATATACTGGAGGGGAGACAACGAGCCAACGAGGGGCGGCGCGGCGCGACAGTTCAGGATGATGGGGGAACCGCCGATGTATACGCCGAAAGCATTCGCGCTGACCGAGCGGGCTGAGCTGCACGCGCTGATGGAGCGCTTCGGCTTCGCCACGCTCGTCACCGTGCGCGAGGGCGTGCCACACGCGATTCACCTCCCCTTGCGCCTCGATCCCGACGCGGGCGAGCACGGCACGCTGATCGGCCACCTGGCGCGCGCGAACGAGCAGTGGCGCGACCTCGCCTCGGGGCGCGATGCGCTGGTCATCTTCGTCGCCGAGCACGCCTATATCACCCCGTCGTGGTACGAGACCCAGCCGAGCGTGCCGACCTGGAATTACTCGGCGGTCCACGCCTATGGCACCCCACGGCTCATCGAGGACGCGGGGCGCGTGGAGGCGATCCTGCGCGACCTCACGGCGCACCACGAGGCGCAGTTCGCCGCGCCGTGGCCGATGGACCTGGAGCCCGCATACATCCAGCGGCAACTGCGTGCCCTCGTCGCGTTCGAGATCCCGATCGCGCGCCTCGAAGGGAAGGCCAAGCTGAGCCAGAATCGCCCGACCATGGACCGGCGCAACGTCATGGCCGCGCTCGCGGCAAGCGACGATCCCGGCGAGCGCGGCGTGGCGACGGCGATGCGGGCGGCGCTGGATGGGGCGGAACACTAGCCAGATAGCACGCAGGCACGCATGAAACGGCCAAAAACAGGAACGGAGGGCATAGCCGCTCTCCGCCCCCGCACCAGTATTACTCCCGCCGCAGGCGATCACGCGGCGGTACGCGGCGGACCCTGCGCGATCCGCTCGCGAACGATGGATAGCTGGTCCGTTTCGCGCGGCAACGCCCAGCGCGATTCGAGCCACCACGTCGCGCCCGCCGCCTGCCAGGGGCGGACGATCGCACCTGCTGCTGCGGCGTCATCGCCGGGCGTCTCCCCTTCCATGATGATCTCGTAGGGGCCAGGGTCGGTGCGGTGCGCGGCGACGTAGTCGCGCATCGCCGCGATCTCCTCCACGGTCGGGTTGCGCGCCGCGCCGTCCGCGCCGATGACGTTGGGCAACAGGCCATCGTAGCGGAGGGCGCGGCGCATCGACTTCTCGCGCTGCCACGCCCCGACGACCCAGATCGGGATGCGGGGCTGTTGCACCGGGGGCGCGGGGGCCGGAAAGGTCGTCTCGCGCACCGTGTAGTGTTTGCCGGTGTAGTTGAAGGGCTGCCCTGCCCAGAGGCCGGTGACGATGTCCAGCCCCTCATCCAGCAGTTCGGCGCGTGTCCGCCGGTCGGTCGCCTCCCCGAACTCGGCCCAGCCGGAGCTGGGCGCGCCGAGCCCGGCCGCCAGGATGACGCGCCCGCCCGAGAGATTGTCGAGGGTGGCGGTCTCGCTGGCGAGCTTCCAGGGGCGCATCCGCGACAGCGGCGTCAGCATCGTCCCGAGCTTGATCCGCTCCGTCCGCATCGCGGCGGCGGCCAGCGCCACCCAGGCATCGACGCCCCAGGCCGCTTCCCAGACGAAGAAACCGTCCCACCCCGCTCCCTCCGCGAGTTCGGCGCATTCTGCGGCCACGCGGGCATCACCCAACGGTAAGATAAATCCGTAGCGCATCGATCCCTCCCCTGAATTCGGCAGCACACCGGGTGTCGCAACCCCGCCAAGCATAGCGGACGATTGTTGCCATCCCCTGTCATATTTGCGCGGTACAATCGGCTGAATATGGCCTATAGGAGGAGGGTGCATGCGCGCCGATCGTTTGCTGTCGATCTTGCTGCTGCTCCGTACCGAGCGGCGGGTCACGACCGGGGAATTGGCCCAACGCCTGTCGGTATCGCCGCGCACGATCCACCGCGACATGGACGCGTTGAGCGGGGCGGGCGTGCCGGTCGTGGCGGAGCGCGGCGCGGGGGGCGGCTGGTATCTGCTCGCCGAATATCGCACGAATCTGACCGGCCTCAGCGCGGCGGAGTTGCAGGCGCTCTTCGTCGGCACATCGGCGCAGCTCTTCGCCGATCTCGGACTGAGCGGCGCGGCGGCGGGGGCACGGATCAAGCTGCACGCGGCGCTGCCAGGGGCGCAGCGCCCCGACGCGGAGGATGTGCGCCAGCGGATCCACATCGATGTCGCGGGGTGGCGGCAGACCGAGGGGGCGTTGCCCGCCATGCCGGTCCTGCAAGCGGCGCTCTGGGGCGACCGTCAGGTGGCGATCCGCTACCGCCACGCCGACGATAGCGAGTCCGAGCGGACGATCGATCCGCTCGGTCTGGTGGCGAAGGGGAGCCTCTGGTACCTGATCGCGGCGGTGGCGGGGGAACGACGCACCTATCGCGTCTCCCGGATTGTGGCGGCGACGCTGCTGGAAACGCCGTGCGACCGCCCGGCAGACTTCGATCTGGCCGCACACTGGGCGGAATCGTCGCGCGCGTTTCTGGGCGCATTGCCGCAATACCGCGCCACGGTGCGGATCGCGCCCGAGGTCGTGCGCGCGATCCGCACTGGCGGGCGTTTCGCGCGGATCGAGGACGAGGCCGCGCCGGACGCCGACGGATGGGTCACATTGCGGATCTGCTTCGATGGGGAGCCGGTGGCGCGCGAATTCGCGCTCGGCTTCGGCACACGGCTGATCGTGCAGGAGCCGCGCGCCCTCCGCGACTACGTTGTCTGCGAGGCGGCGGCAATCGTGGCGTGCTACGGGTCGGCAGCGGCGACGGGCGACGAAAAATAGGCAAAAGGGAACCCCCGGACCGCCGCCAACAGTCCGGGGGTAATGAGGAGGGAGGATGGAGAGTGTCCCGCCACAAGTAGGATACTACTGTACGTACACCATGTCAAGCCCCTCCGCCGAGATTCGTCATCAACTCTCGCGCTGGAAGACGACACGATCCGAGCCGCAGTTCGGGCAGGGCTCGGGGCGCTCGAAGCCGCGCGCGAAGTAGCCGCAGTTCTCGCAGACCCAGCGCGTCGTCATGAAGAGGCGCATCAGATCGGAGCGGCTGACAAGGCCGACCAGCTTGCCGGCCGCCAGGATCGGCACACGCCGGATCCGGCGGCTGGAGAAGAGGTTGGCGACCTCCTGCACGTCGTCGTCCGCGGCGGCGCTGATGACCTGACCGCTCATGATGTCGGCGGCGGTCGCCCCCTGCCTGCTGATGATGTCGAGTTCGCTGAGGACGCCCACGACCTTCCCCGTGGCATCGACCACCGGCAGGCCGGTGATCCGTTTCTCGGAGAGGATCGTCGCCACATCCTTGGTCGACATCTCCGGCGGCACGGTGATGACATTGCGGGTCATGATCTCGCTGACAGGAACCCCTAGCATGGCTCCACCATCCTTCAACGTGCGGGTGATCCAACGCGACAGCAGACCAGCGCGGTGCAATGAGTACGGCGTTTGTCGCGGTTGGCCGGTCCGACACACCTGCTGATTCTATGACAATCCAACGCATCGCGCTTGCCACCGGCGCGCGGCCTCAGCTCATGCGATATACGCAGCGGCAGGGCAAAAGTGTACAACGACCGGGAAAGCTTTCCGGTATCATTGCCGCAGGTTCGCGCCGCGCCGTGCGCGCGGCGATATTATGGGCACACCAGGGGGGCGAAATCATGACCACGACCGCAACCGATCTACGCGGGACACCGATCACGATCGTCGGAGCCGGGGCGATCGGCGGCACGGTCGGCGCATTCCTGCACGATGCGGGCTACGACGTGACGCTGGTCGACATCGACGCGGCGCACGTCGCGGCGATCCAGGCGCACGGGCTGCGGATCGAGGGGGTACGCGGCGACCGCACGTTCGATGTGCGCGCGATCCGGCGGGACGAGTTAAGCGGCCCGCTCGGGATCGTCTTCCTTTGTGTCAAGGGGCACTTCACCGCCGGGGCGATCCGCGACCTCGCGCCGCTCCTCGCGCCCGATGGCTACGTCCTCTCGCTGCAGAACGGGCTGAACGAACCGATCATCGCCGAGGCGATCGGCGCGGCGCGGACGGTGGGCGCGTTCGTCCATTTCGGCGCGGACCTGATCGAGCCGGGGCTGATCCGGCTCGGGGCCGAGCAGACGATCTTCGTTGGCGAGCTCGATGGCGCGATCACGCCGCGCGCCGAGGCGCTCCGCGCGACCCTCGCCAACGTCATGCCCGCGCGGACGACCGCGAACATCTGGGGCTTTCTCTGGGGCAAGCTCGTCTACGGCGCGCTGGCCTTCGCCGCCTCCACGGTGGACGCGCCGATCCCGGCGATCCTCGACGATCCGCTCGGGCGTACCGTCTGCCGCGCCGCCGCCGAGGAGGCGTATCTGGTGGCGAGCACCCAGGCACAGCCGTTGGAGCCGATCGGCGAGTTCGAGCCGAACGATTTCGCGCCCGGCCAACGTGCCGCTGCCGAGGGGTCGCTGAACGCGCTGGCCGACGCGATGCGCCGTTCGCCGAAGCAGCACATGGGCATCTGGCGCGATCTCAAGGTTAAGCGCCGCAAGACCGAGGTCGACATGCAGGTGGCGGCGCTCGTGGACAAGGGACGCGAACTCGGCATTCCCACGCCGATCAACGAGGCGGTCCTCGACCTAATCCACGCGATCGAGGACGGGACACAGGGGATGGCATGGGCGAACTTCCAGACGATCGCGGAGCGGGGCGGGCTGACCGTCCCCGCCGCGTCGTAGGGATTCCGGCGGGGGCGACGCCTGTTCCACGGGGCGAGGCGTGCAAAGTGCTGGCGTGGCCTGGCAATACGAGATACCGCCGTCGGCGGCGATGGGGAGAGGGATAAGGGCCTATGCGCGTCCTGGTGACGGGGGCGGCGGGATTCATCGGGTCGAACGTCTGCGCGCGACTGCTGGATGAGGGGCATGAGGTCGTCGGGCTCGACGCCTTCATCCCCTACTATCCGCGCCCGCTGAAGGAAGAGCATCTGCTGCGGCTGCGCGACGAGCGAAGGTTCCGCTTCGTGGAGGCCGATCTGCGCGAGGCCGACCTCGCCCCGCTCGTCGCGGACGCCGAGGCGATCGTCCACCTCGCGGCGATGCCCGGCAACCGCTGGGATCTCTTCGATCTCTACATGGGCTGCAATCTAAAGGCGACCGAGCGTCTGGTGGAAGCCTTACGGACGGTCGGGGAGGGGGAGCGGCGACGGCTAGTGCAGATCTCCACCTCGTCGGTCTACGGCACCGAAGCGTGCGGCGACGAGCAGACGCCGCTCCGCCCGGTCTCGCCCTAC
>JAABUM010004578.1_pt1 | contig 15436 bp, 20 predicted proteins | sample 5559161 | NCBI WGS metagenome assembly JAABUM01 (sample SAMN10711868, study PRJNA513369) | rock metagenome | isolation source: Antarctica rocks | place: Antarctica: Victoria Land, Siegfried Peak nord
ACACCGGCAGCCCGCCTCCCGCTGGATACAGTGCGTCTTGGTTATGCAGCATCCTTAAGAGGATTAGACTGCAGGGTTCCGACCTGCCAGCACCACGCAAAGCAGGCACGGTGATGGTGCTCACGACGCCGGACGCGAACCGCACGATGCTGTCGTACCTGGGCACGCCGGCCCCGGTGGTGCTGGACGCGCGGCTCACGGCGGCCATCGCGCGCGCGCGACTCCTTGTCATCGAGGGCTACGTCTGGGAGATGCCCGGCGCCGTCGCCAGCATCACCGCCGCCCTGGAGGTGGGTCCCAAGCTAGGTGTTGAGAATCTACTGTCCACTGTATAAGGAATTCGAACAAGGCGGTTGTTGCTATGCATCATTTTGTCATGCACAGTCCTCAAGCTAGTCTGCTGCGCAGTCTGCAGCTGGCGCTCTGCAGCTTGCTCCTGCCAACAACAGTCGCAACAGCGCTTCTCAGTCAGCCGCCTCTTCTCAATGAGATCTTCAGATCTTGAGTAATATTTCACTCGTTCCCCTCAGGTGGCACACGCGCACGGCACATTGGTGGCGCTCACGGCAGGCGATCCGGGCCTCATCGCTCGGAAGCGGGACGACCTGTGGGGCGCGCTGCACGCGGGCGTTGACATCCTGTTCACCAACAAGTGCGATGTTCGATAACCACTGTCAACGTTGTTTGCGTCAATGGAGCTCGATGACGATAAAGTATCGACGGGCGGACTGATCTGGTGATGAAACGTCGGTTTCAGTGCGCACTGATGGCGCACCCGAGGGCTTTTTGGACGGCAAGCATGTCATCTGTGTTTTGTTTGTCGCATTACTCCATGCTGCAACTCACTCGGCACCTGTGGCTCCTTGCGCAGCGCGCATGGCGCTGGTTGCAGGCAGCGCCCATGCGCTTCTGAGCATGCCGCTAGCAGTTTCCGCCGGCGGCTACACGAGGCTCAACCCCTAAACCCTTCGTTTTTCGACCCTGCAGGTCGGAGGCGGCAGCGCTGCTGGACAGGGAGTGTACTGCGCGGGAGGCGGCGCTGGCGCTCGGGCCGCACGCCGACATGGTGGTCGTCACCGACGGCGCCGACGGCTCCTGCATCTCCGCGCTCGGCAGTCTCCAGGTGGGGCATCTCTTCCACTGGAACCTGGGGCACCCTGGAAAGAATGACTGCAAACCCTTCGTTCCCCCACGGTGGCACGGCAGAGAATTTGTGCCAGTCGCCATGCCAAGCAGGCCAGATGCATGCATGCTCTGCATTGGCAGGCTTCGCCTACCCACTGCCCCTGGTTTGGATCTCGCAGCTGGACAGGAGTGTATGTGATCGCAGTTCCTCAACGGTAAGTTACCGATGCATCTCGCGTCCTCGTCCCAGCGCCAGGCACTGACCTACACGCTGCTGATGTGATTGAGCAGGTGGTTCCGCCGCACTGGGCGGCGGACGCGCCGAAGGACACGTGCGGCGCGGGCGACGCCTATGCAGCGGGCGTGCTGTGGGCCTACCTGCGCGGCATGGGGGTGGCTGCCATGGGCCGTGCCGGCGCCCGCGTCGCCAGCCAGGTGAGAAGTGAAGTCGCCGTGCTTGTGGGAATGAAGCTCCGGACTGTGCAAATGCACATGAGCTCTGTTGGGGCAGCTGCGCAGTCCTGTAGTGTGCGCCATGTTATGTTCTCCACTGGAGTCGCTCATGGTGCGCATGCTGAGTCGTCAGGGCCAATCAGAGTGCATCAGCTTAATCGCAGTGTATCAGCACTTCACTTCCAGGAGCTGACGCCCTGCATCCTGTGCTGCCTGCAGGTCATCTCCAGGCAGGGTGCGACGCTGACGATGGAGGGCGCGGCGGCGCTCGCGCAGTCGCTGCCGGCGGCGGAGGCGTCGCCCGCGCTTAGCAGCCTCAGCAGCGCGGACATGTGGTGACGGCCTCACGGTCCGCCTCTGGGGTGACAGCTGGCGACTTCACAAACTCTTCAATAACGCTGGCTGAAGAAGCGCCTGGGGACACTCACAGTGCCCGGGAGACGGATGTGGCCGGCTGAAAAACCCTTTTGAGCCGCCGCGCCATGCGGCATCAGCAGCTGGCTGGCCGCCCCGCTCTGCCGGTGGCGCGCCAGGCAGCTTCGATTTTGGAACCAGCAACTATGAACCTTGACACTTCTTCTCAGACGCTTTTTGCACCTCTCACATTGCAGGCAGAAAGTTAGTACCTAGACAGTTTCGTAGGCAGTTTGCTCAGACGTGAAGGGTCTCCTTGTATCTCTTGTGGGTAGGCAGTTTGGTGTGACGGCATGCTGTCTCTAGGTATCCTTCAGACTCAGCACGGTGTCTGACAGCAACTTGGATAGCACATGCCAACAGACACCGGCCAGCACAGCCACCAGCAATTCCAATGGCAGTTCGCAACTGCAGTCCTGTCCAGACTGCCGTCAACCCAATGCAAGCAGCCGCTGTGCATCTTAGCAGCGCTGGTTGCGCCAACCCCAGCTCAGAAGTGCTGGAAGTGGAAGTGCGCATTGCCAGGCCAGCCCCCAAAGTTGGGATGCCCTGGGTGCTGCTGCTGATGGTTCACCTCTACATCTTCCCCGCGGTCATACCTTCGCCGCTTCTCGTCATCCGACAGCACCTGCGAATGACACCGTCAACTTTCGACTTTGGAAGAAAATGGACAGAACTGTTCATGCCGTGCACAACTGGTGATGCTGCTGGACCATCTGCAGGGTGTCCGGCAGCTGCGCTCGCGCAACTCGTGGCCCTGTGCGTTTCAATTACTGGTGGATCCTTGAACCAGGGACCCCTGAACCAGGGACGCCTGAACCAGGGATGCACCTCGTACGCCTCAGCCAGGTCGTGGAACTGCCGCTCCGCTGTCTCCTTGCTGATGCCCTGCTGCGCCGCCTTGTCCGGGTGCAGCGACTTGGCCTTCAGCCGGTACGCCTGCAAGCACACGGCTCCAAAACATGGATGCATATAAAATCTACGCCATCATGGCGACGCCAGGACAGCAACACAGCTTTTGGAGGAGATGTCACACAGAGGCGCAAGGCTGATGTGACAGAGGTGCTGTTGCGCATGGCAGCAGCCACAGGCAAGCCGGGAGAGCAGCCAGACCGCATCACCACGAGGGCACAAGCTGCTCTAAGGAACGATTTTGTGTGCACCTGCTTGACGTCGCGCGCGTTGGCCTCTTGGGTGACGCCAAGAATGGCGTAGTAGTCCTTCCGCTCCGCCATCTTCTTCGCCTTCTCCGCCTCCTGCACCACCTGTTTGCCGGCAACACACAGCGGCAGGGCATCGTGCGTCTGTGGCAGGGGCGGACGGCCGGGACGGCATTCGTACTCAGGAGCAGGCATCCTGCCCGATGCCCTGACAGCCAGCTGTGGTGATGCCAGCCACTACCTCTAGGTGAGTTTGATCCACGTAAAGCCCTAGAGCTTTTTGCGTGTTGCGCGTGTGGACGGTCAGCCGCAACGTCAACGCATTTGGGCAAAACTTGTTGTAGCGGATCGTTCGTGTTCCGGGCGGCGCCCGATCGCAGCATTGCGAGGGTCAGTTTGCCTGCAGCCATGGCTTCTGCCGCTTCGGAGGCGCGGCGCCTCGCTAGCTTGGCGTGCAGCTCCAGCTCATCACCACAAAGAGCAAACCGCTGCCGCGGAAATGGTGGCAGTGCCCCGACACGATCGGGCGCAGATTGAACGGCAGCGAATTGTGCAGTCCGCAGCCCGCCAGCCACAGCAGGCAGCTCAGGCAGCAGACTCTGTGTCGAGCTGTCGGCAAACCCGAGCTCACAGCGTCCGGCATGATTGGCAGCCCGACAGAAGCGTTCGACGTCCTGGGCCTTGGACATACACGTTTGCTTGCGTTTGCTGCTCGCTGCGCGTGTTTGCCATGACGTCGCATTTGCTCGAGGCGCACTAGCCACTGCGCTCCCTCCCCGCAGCGGCTGAAACCGTTTTTCTGTCTGTGTCCTCGCAGGCCATGGTGGTTTTCTCGGCTTGCGTAGACGACGAATTCCTATGCAAGATTCAACAGCGGAACAACTCCTCACCTCGTGCACAGCGCCCACATAGACATGTGTCCCCAGCGCCGCCCGTGCCTCAGGGTTGCAAGCCGAATATTCTTAGACTGCACTGGCCAGGGCCCCTCACCTCGTGAACGGCCCCCACGTTGCGGTGCGCATCCAGCGCCGCCCGCGCCTCTGCAACGGCCGCGTCAAACTGCCTGTCCGCGATGAGCGCCCGGACCTTGAGCACCCGCGGCTCGGGCGCCTCCTTGATCATGTCTGCCGCCGCCGTGCATGACCGCACCGCCTCTGTGGTGTCGTCCAGCTGCAGCTGGGCCTGTAGATGCACGACATAAAGGCTTTTTTTCAGGCAAATATGAGATGTCTCGTTGATCATGTCCGCCGCCACCGTGCACCGCCTCCATGGTGTCGTCCAGCTGCAGCTGGGCCTGTGCAGACACGACGAGAAGCAGTCTTGATAACAGGTGCAGCGCCGCCTCCTTGTGTGGTATCATGCCGCTGCTTGGAGACACGCGACGGAACCATATCTATGATGTCCACAAGTTGTGTGAGCCATGCAAGGATGGCACTCTGCTGCTGACGGGAGACACGCCATGCAGAAACACAGCTGCTGCCTCAGGCGGCTCACTCCCATCCTGCAGAGGTTGTGTGAGCGGCGAGGGTGCAGTCCACAGAGTTCCACAGCGGGCCTTCAGCAACTCTGGGCAGCCGCCTCACCGTGCACAGGCCCAGCCACAGCGCTGAGTTGACGGCGTCGGCCGCCTGGTCCACCCACAGCGCGTCGATGAACGCTGCGTTGGCCGCCGCCCAGTCCCGCCTCGCCAGCGCCGCGTCACCCTGCGAGAAGAGCAGCATAGGTTTGCCGGTTCGTGAGAGATTGGTCAAGCCAAATCCGCAGCGCATTCCTGATTGTGGCAGAGGCTATCGCCCAGCGCGCCTCGCCAGCGCCATGTCACCCTGTGGACATGCAGCGGGGGTTGGTGAAGCGAGTTCAACAAATCGACACAGGCCGAGATATGGGTGAGGCGCTGGTGAAGGTGCTCCTGCTCCCCACAGCTGCACCGTCGTCTGTAGGAAACCGAGCTGGGTCACCAAGCACGATCAGCGGCGTCTGCACCCCCGAGCTGGCAAGGCGCTTGGTCTTGACCAAGGCCATGGAAAGGTGTTGCTTGGCAGAGCGCCTGCTATCGGGGCAGCAGGTTGATCATGCAGAAGTCCGCCAGCGCCCAGGTGGTTGCTTCTGCCAAACCTTCCGATGCTTTAACACGAAAACGTTTCAAGAGCGCTTGCTGCACCTGGGAGCGCGACTTGGCGAGGCGCTTGATCTTGCGGAAGTCCGCCATCGCAGCCCGGTTGTCGGGGTCGTACTTCAGCGCCTCGCCAAGGTGGCGCTTGGCCATGTCCAGGTCCGCCAGCATGAAGTAGGCGCGGCTGCGTGTCAGCAGCGCCTCCCGCGACGACGGCTCCGCCTTCAGCACCTGCATTCCGAGAAATGTGTGTTGGAACTCATGTGAAACAGCTTGGGAGCTATCGCGTTTGGCCATGTCCAGGTCTGCCAGCATGAAGTAGGCGCGGCTGCGCGTCAGCAGCGCCTCATGTGAAGACGGCTCCGCCTTCAGCACCTGGAGTTGAAAAAGATCGGTTTGATTCATCGTTTGAATCATGTGTGAAACCAAACATTACTCTTAGCATGAAGCACGTGCGGCTGTGCATGCAGCAGCGCTTCCCACGACAGTGGCTCCGCCTTCCGCACCTGCAGTAGAGAATGTCAAGCAGAAGATTAGGAGACATGGCAGCAGGTCTGCTGGCGTGGAGGGGAAGGATTTAATGCAGGAAGGATGAACAGAGGCGCGGCATCAGGTCGCAGCGTTATGACGGCGGACGCGCGTCTGCCGACATTATAATGTGGCCCTCCCACTGGCCACAGGGGTCGACGCATCTGGTGCTGTGCACGCTGCCTTCTCAGCCATCGGGGTAGCTTTCTTTCAAAAAGCGCAGTCCCTGCATAATTGGGGAAAACCTGATGTTTGCCACCGAAAAGTACCCGGTGGGCTGGCTCGAGCGTCTTCTGGATTGCAGACACCATGCAGGCCGAAGATTCGAACCCGCGAGTTGTTCGACAAGACAAAAAAGGTCGAGTGATGAGCCCAGGAAGTTTTTGGCCACAAGGGCCGGGTTGGCCTCGAGAGGCCGGTTTGACCCACACCCCGAAAGGGGCGCAGGTCTGGCCTCGAAATGCCGGGGTGGCTGCGAAGAACCGGATTGATTCCGACGAATCGATTGTCATTGAGTTACCCTGAGATCGTCGGACCGATGCCATCAGCGCATTTCGGCTGGAATTATATATGTATATTCACATGTTTTGTTTACCGCCGGCGGTCACTTTTGGCAGTTGTACATGGAGCTGACAAAATGAAAGGGTTTCGCCTGCCATTGGAACAGCACAGCCTAGCTGGAGACCCTTTAAAAACCCTCTGCAGCATCTCGGATCCTGATTGTCTTGCCAAAAGAGAAGGAGAATCCACACGATCTACAGATGCACTGCACCTTGCCGCCCTGCACTGGCAAGCTGCCACAGAGGCGTCTTGCCGCCGGCACCTTCGATGCTGCACCAGCGGCAGCACCGTTCCCTCCTCTTTGATTCAGCCAAAAATGAATTTCCTTGCCAAGCACAGGCTTACAAGCCGTGAAGGAGGGGAATCCCAACCTGGCCGGTGATTGCGACGGCACCGCTATAGTCCCGCTCCCCCAGCAGCAGCGCCGCCTCCATGAGCTTGGCCTCGCTGCAGTGCGCCGCCAGCCCGAACAGCGTCGCCAGCTGCACCCGCGTTGCCGCTGCGTCGCCCGTGTCCCTGCATGTAAAGGTGCCACGCCTTGGTCGCTGAGGAGGCTGTAAGGGACTGCTCCTGGGCGCAGCTTTCCTAGCAAATGAGGCTCCATGCTGCGCTGGCTACTTCCGAGCAGGTGATGTAGTTTTCCGCTCAGCGCCGTCTGTGCCATTGAGTATCTCTTATTACCAAAATTTCAAAAGAAAAATAGTTTCAGCGCATCTGCTGTACAAGCTCGCGGGCATCGATCTGTCCTTCTGCATGCGCCTCCAGGGCGGTTTGCGGTCTTATGCAAGACAGGTTCCATCCATGCGGCGCAGCTGCCCACTTGGCCATGCAGGCTGCGGCCTGTCTCACGCCCAACGGCCGCATGCCGCGCAGCTACCCCCACCTGGCCATGCGCGCCGCCTCCAGGGCCTGGATGCCGCGCGCCGCGCCATCCAGCTCGGTTTCTGCGGCCCTGTGGCTAGCCTTGATCGCCAGCACCGCCCGGAAATCCGCCTCCGCGCCGGCAAAGTCGCACAGGTCGCGCCGCAGCCGCCCCCTGCGGCCGAGCAAGATCGAAGCTGAAGATTGGTTTGTATATTGGGCAGCCAAGCTCCATGGGCGCCGTGGATGCTGCATCCAGATGCGGCGGGCTGCTGCAGCAGCACCGTTGCAATGCCGCGTACATTGTGGCAGCCAAGGAAGAAGAGGAGGAGCATGCATGGCGCTGGATTGCGGCAGCAAATCTGCACCTCTTCAGGAGGATGGACACCGATGACGTGTCCAGATCCAGCGCCGAGTTGAAGTCGCGCAGCGCGGCCTTGTAGTTCTGGAGGCCGCTGTGCGCGGCCGCGCGCTTTGTGTACGCCAGCACTGCGCTGCCATCGGCGGCGATGGCATCGCTGTACAGATTGATGGCCTGGTTCCATTCGCTGCGCGACACTGCCGCGTCGCCGGCCTTCAGGAACGATGAAGCGCCTGTCGCGCTGCGCGTGCCTGCGATCGATGTCTGAGATGCCTTGCTGCAGCTGTGCGTTGCCTTTGAAGGCACTGAATATTCCGTCATGTCATTGCCGGGGTAACAGCCGCGAATGACGCACTGGATGCGTGGCGCAGCGACAGGCTGTGGAGTGTCACGAGTGTCCCACCTGGTATAGCTGCTAAAAGTCCGCAAAGCACGATCAGCATGGTGCCGGTGGCCTGTGTCGGAGCCATGCCGCCGCCGCTGTTGCAAGGCACCCGAGCCCCTTCAGACGAGACACTGTCTGCGATTTTTCTGCCTAAGCCGCATTTTATAAGGGATCAATCATTCGAGTGTGCCGTCTGACGCTGTGCAGAACCGTCACAGTCGCTGGATCACCCTCATGTGTTCGACCAGTCTATCACGCCATTTCGGGTGGCGAGCCGCAGGATGCTTGAGTAATGCTGCCAAGAGTGTGGAAACACTGCAAACGGGTGCAGAGCGCAGCAGCAAACCGATATAGCAAAGAATAGCAAAGATCGCCAGCGTATGTCGGGGCCGTATTCGTGCCCGTGCCTCAGGCGAGGGAGAAGCGAGGACACATTGGTACAAGAAACCAATGAACGCCCAGATTGAAACACAGCACAGCCTTCATCCTCCTCCTCATCAGCCCATTTGCTCTGCGTCTCGTGCTTGCAGATGCTCGTTGCAGTCACAGTGAGCCTCCATATCCGTGCACCGCAGCCAGCATTCGAGCACTTTGACGTTCAGGCCATTAATACCAGCAGGAGCAACAGGCCGAAGGCCAGGCATAGCCACACAAGATTGCTCCAATGGCAGAGGATCCGCTGACGGGGGACCAGCCTGTGCGGGGCGGTGTCGAGGCCGAGGAGCAAGAGGCTCAGGCGTTTGGCGCCTCATGCGTGGAAGCGTCGGCAGTCACGGTGACATGCACTTCGTTCATGCCGATGTGCCCTTCAACAGGTGGCACACTTGATGTAAACATGCAACTGCAATCACCAGCTGGAATTGCGACAGCAGGGCGCCAAGAATGTCTGTGTCTTTGCAGTTCCGTGACGGCGCCGGCACGGCGCCAGTTGAGACACCGCTCCTGGTGCGTTTGGCCTCAAAACACAGATGTCCTCTGCCTTTATCGCCATCAGAGTATCATGGCATCCGTTGCTCGACCGCTCCACCCAAAGCTGGGCTTGACGTTTTCCATGGGATGCTGGGCTGTGTTGCCTGCATCAAGCCACGCCAATGAGCCTGCAAGACACCTATAGCTGTAGCTCACTCTGAATCTGTGCTGCATGCAGATTGTAGCAGAGGGTGTCGCGGCGGCGATGCTTGCCGACGCATGCCTGCCAGACAAGCAGGCAAGGATGCTTTCCTGCTCCATGTCCCCATCAGCTCTCCTGTCTGACATGTGCATGTCCAACATGTTGACGAGAGCGCAGCCACAACAAAGTTTATGCCTGACGACACAGGCCATCGGGTCGGTGGATCTGCCGGCAATTCCGGCGGCAGAGGGCGCGCTGCGCCGCGCGGAGCTCGACGCTCACTCCGCCACGATCTACCGCCTGCAGCCGGCCGCTGGCAGTGAGACTGGCGGCAGCGCCGCCGCTGCTGACCCGCTGCTCGTTATCTGCGAGCGGCTGGTGCTGCCGGAGCGCAGCCTGGCCTGGGTCCGCGGCCTGGCCGCCGCCGTCCGCCCCGCCCACACGGTGGTCATTTCTGCTATGCCGGTGAGTCTCCTACGTCTTAGGGGGTCTGCAAACCATCCCTTGGCCGGTTACCTGTGACGTCTGGCTGGGGAGCACAGGTGGCGCCGCTGCAGCCATGAAAACAACAAGGACGGCCTGGCACGAGTTGTGACCGTGTTGGCTGCAACGTTCGATCATGGCCTGTTTAAGCGCTGGTTCAGTGCACAGCTGTCGGATCTCATCTGCCAGGTTGCATGCGGTTGAATGCATCTGCTTCCCATTTGCAGAAGTTAAATATCGCGAAAACGAAATGCGATGCACCAGGGGATCGCATCAACCCCTGCCGTCTCACGAATCACCAATGCCTGCTATGATAGCATGCATGCAGGCGCAGCAATACCGGGGCGGAGGCGACGCGGCACACGAGGTGCTGCTGTTCAGCGTGGGCACCTCTGCAGCAGCGGCGGGCCATGGCGTCCCGCCGCTGCCTTCGGGGAACCTCGTGTCGGGGCTGGCGGCCGCGGTGCTGTCCCACAGCCAGGTGGGCTGCAGTTGTCTGGCTGGCTGGCAACTGTCTCACTTGCTGTTACGCGTCATGGATCTTCAAGTCACCTGTGAGCCGGACGCATGTGCCCCACAACCCTTGGCGCAACAACTATGTGCTGCATTGCCTTTCGCTTCGAGCGGGTCTTGGCCAAGCGTCAAATGCATGTGAGGGCGGGGCTCATCTTGTCAAGCAGCCCCGATCGTGTGCCCCTGAAGCAAGCGCCGTGAGTATTATCACTGGTGTCTTTCAATGCAGGTGCGGCAGGTGCCTGCCGTCTCGCTGGTGGGCGTGCAGATGGCGCCCGTCCCGGACGCCACCTACCTGCAGCGCCTGGCGACGGCGGCGCGCAAGGTGCTGGCGTCAGCCTCGCCGGCAGGTGCGGACTTCATCTGCAAAGCATGTGGTTTCCTTCTGAATCAGGGTTCGTTTTAGCGCTGCGCTGGCTGATCAGTGCGTAATGGACATGCGGCAGGCGGCGAGACGGCGACCCTGTGGCGCGCAGACAAGCAAGCTATCCGCAGCGCCGGCATCAGAGCGGAGCGCGCATACAGAGCGAGCAGCGAGTCGCTGCTCTACACATGAGACATGCCTCACTCTGCTGCGATTCACCTGCATGCTTTGCTTGAGACAACATGCGCAGACATTGGCAGACCATTGTAGATTGTGGAGCCACCGAGCATTCCACGTAGCATCATTCCAGGCAGTACTGCCGGTACACACACCCCTTGTTACCAAATCCCTTTTGGATGGAACTGCGAAGCAAGTTCCCGCGAGCTGACGCTTGGGTTTGACGCCGCGTCTGTTACGAAGTGTATATGAATTCTGGCTGGTGGCGAGACGCGGACGCCCTCACATCGGCTGCACCCGCTCAGAAGATCCTGCCGCACGCGGTTGTCGAGTTCGCTGCCCACACTGTGCTGCCCATAGCAGGGGCTCCCCTCGATCAGCGGAGCCATCGTTCTTTGAGGTAGGGCAAATCGGCTGAAAACTATGGCTGCGGCCCACTGCCTCGGGCCGTTGGCCTCCCCAAAAGCTTCGTGCATGCACGGCAATACGCCACCCTCTAAAATGCGTAATCTGCTGAGAAACCGCTCAACGCGACACGGTGGCACCTGAGGCGAGTGCGACAAAGATTGATGTCTTGGTATTACATGCAGCTACAGCCGTCAGTTGGGAAAGTTCGCTGCTGATGTACACTAACATCATCGAACTTCGAAGCACGTGCCACTTTGCTGGGCGGCCCGTCGGTCAGTGCGATGACGCAGCAGCAGCCCGAGTGGCAACGCTTGTATGTGTAAGGATCAAGCGTCAATCCGCATGACTGCGGTGCGCAGACTTCAGCGTTTCCGCAGCGCAAGCACTACATGCAGGCATTACGGTATGAGAAGTAGGGCCTGATGCTGTTCGACGGTCGCAGCGCGAAACCGTCAGATCGCTCCATGATAGGGACCGAATCAGTTCTGTTTCGGTTATTCTGGGAGGATTGTGAATGCGTCTTCGGCGCGCGACTGGCCTTGCGGCTAGCAAGCATTGCGTGAGTTTATTTCACACATTCCATGCAGGCGAAGACTGACCGTAGGAGCAGCCGCACGCACCCAAGTCAAGCCGCGGAAACAGCCAACTTTCAGCCTGCGGAGCTCGCCGCAGGTCCGCCGCCGCCGCAGCGGAAGCTGCCGCCGCCGCAAATTCCGCCGCGTACGGAATTAAAAAAACGCAGCCATTCATAAGCCGTGTGCTGCCCCGGATCAGATGCGCAGATGTGAACAACTTTCTAGAATTTGATCGTCGATTATGAGCGGCGATGCTTCGGCACATGCACGCGCATGCTGTGCCAGGCGGGGCGGGTGCATGGGGCCATGACAGCAAGAGGCGCTCGGGTTGGACACATTGCCAGCTTTGACTGTGAACTCAGTGAAAAATTGGATATGCTGATCGCAGGACACACAGTGATCGGTGCCGCAGCTGCAGTTGCATAGGCCACATGGCGCCCAGCCATCACAGCCGCCGCTCCCAGCGGCGCGCGGCGATGGCAGCGCTATGCCTGCTGCTGCTTCTCAACGTGCTCGCGCCCGGTGGCGCGCACGCGCGCATGCAGGACCGCTTCAACAGCCACGCTTCTGGCGATAGCGGCGCAGCAGGCAAAGCCGCACAGCCCCCAGGTGCCCGTCGGTTCTTCCCACCTTCGGATTTCATGCACCGACGTTGTTGTGAAGCATGATAGTGGCTTTCTGACGCACACGCGCCAGGCCTGCCGTTTAGGTGTCTATGTTGCACCTGCTGGCGGCGCGCGTGCGTATGTGCGGCATTGGCGGCAGGGTGGGGAAGGGAGGAGGGGGTTGGCATGCATGCAGCATTGACTGAGCGTTTTGCTCAGACAGGCCGCCAATGTGCATCCTTGACCCCCGGACATTATCCCCAGTCCCCCTGTCGGACACATATCTGCTTAATGTCTTCAGCTGGCTGCAAGTGCATGCAATGCGTCTGGCTGACAGGTCCTAGGACATTTCTGGTTCGCTTTCGTTGACTTCACAGCATTTGGAAGCTGGCTCTGCAGCTGTTGGGCGACACACTTTTGGACATCGGCCTGCAGCTGACGAGGCCGAGCCAGACCCAGTCATGCAGTTCGTTGAGGCAAATGTCAACCCCGTGGAAAGCAAATGTTTCTGCAAGCTGTGCGCCGATGCCAATTCCGGCGTCTGTTCGGGAATGCAGCAATTGCAGCGGGCAGCGGTCAGCGCTGCTAGTTCGACTTTCGAAAGTCCCGACCTGACTTTTGGGACTTTCAAATGCCCCGTCATCACCGCTCATTCTCCGCCGCTTTGCTGCTGTGCAGCGCCGCCACCACAGCATCGGCGGCGACTTCCGCGGCCTGCTGACGACGGTCACCAAGCGTGTCGCTGTTCTCGTCGTCGGACAGCAACGCCCGCCAGCCGCAGCCGCACGTGGACTTCCTGTCTGCCAGCACGGACACAGGCGCCTCAGCGTCGGCAGCCGGCACGACCGCCGCCCCCTCGTCGCAGCCCACACCTGCGCCGACGGGGTCGCCGGCACCGCAGCCGACCGCCGCCCCTTCGTCGCAGCCCACACCTGCGCCTACGGGGTCGCCGGCACCGCAGCCGACCGCCGCGCCCGCGGGCGCCGCGGCCGGCAACCAGAGGGTGGCGGCAGCCGCCCGCTCCATCGGGCCCATCACCGTGGACCTCGGCAGCCCCACGGCGCAGCCGACGGCCGCGCTGACGGCGGCACCGACAGCCAGGCCGACCGCCAGCCCAACAGCGCAGCCCACAACTGCGCCGACGGCAGCGCCCACCGCCACACCAACTAGCAGCCCAACGCTCGCGCCCACAGCCGCGCCGACTGCCAGCCCAACGGCCGCGCCCACAGCCTCGCCGACGGCCAGCCCGACTGTAGAGCCCACGGCGCAGTCCACTGCCAGCCCGACTGCTGCGCCAACGGCGCAGCTGCCGCGCGTGCCCACGGCGGCGCCCTCACCGAGCCTGATCGCCAGCATCGGCTCGGCCCTGGGCCTGACGCCCTCGCCCGCGACACCGACGCAGCAGCCGACGGCATCGCCCACTGCGGCGCCCACCCGCCCGCCGACTGCCGTGCCGACTGCCGCGCCAACTGCCAGCCCAACGGCCGCGCCCACAGCCGCGCCGACGGCCAGCCCGATTGTAGCGCCCACGACGCAGGCCACTGCCAGCCCGACTGCTGCGCCAACGGCGCAACCGCCGCGCATGCCCACGGCGGCACCCTCACCGAACCTGATCGCCAGCATCGGCTCGGCCCTGGGCCTGACGCCCTCGCCCGCGACACCGACGCAGCAGCTGACGGCGTCGCACACGGCGTCGCCCACTGCGGCGCCCACCCGCGCGCCGACTGCCGTGCCGGCTGCCGCGCCGACTGCTGCGCCGACTACAGCTGCGGGCGGACTCGGCCTTGGCGCCGCCGCCACCCTGACGCTGGGCGCAACCGTCGGCGGCCCGATGCCGACGTCTGCGCCCTCAGCCGCGCCCACTGGCGGCCCGTCCGCCACGCCGACGGCGGCTCCCACGGCCGCACCGACTGCTGCGCCGACAGCCGCATCGTTCGGCGGTCTGGCGGCCCTCGCCGCCACCCTCGGCGCTGGAGTTGGCCTGACGCTCGACGCAGCTGCCCCGACGGCCGCGCCAACGACTACGGCGCTTACCGCCGGCACGCCGACCGACGCAGGCGTCGGCGCAGCCGCGGGTGTTGGCCTTGGAGTCACGCTGACTCTTCCAGCGATTGGGCAGACTGCCGCGCCATCTGCCGCCGCACCGACTGCCAGACTGCCGCCGCACCAACTGCCGCCGCACCGACTGCCAGGCTGCTGCCGGCATTGGGGTGCCGGCGCCGTCGTTGGAGTTGCGTTGACACTTCCGAACACCACGCCAACAGCCATGCCAACAGCGACAGCCGCCGCGCCCACCGCCACCGGCGTCGGCGCCGGTGCCGGCATCGACCTGGGGCTGACGCTCACGCTGCCGCCGCTCACGCTGCCAGGCACGCCCACAGCCGCACCGTCAGCCGCCGCACCCACCGCCGCCGGCGTCGGCGCCGGCATCGACCTGGGGCTGACGCTCACACTGCCGCTGCCGGTGATTTACCTGACGCTTCCAGGCGTGACGCTGCCAACCGTAGGCGGCTCAAATGCGCCAACTGCGGCGCCCACCCCAGTCACAGCAACGCTGCCCATGATCACTCTGCCCACAGCCGCTGGAGCAACGACTGCAGCCACCGCAGGGGCGACGCTGACACTGCCAGGTGTCACGCTGCCCACAGCCAGCCTGCCACTGCCGACTCTGCCCCACAGAGACCTCGACAAGCGCGCCAACTGCCACCACCACGCTGCCAACTGACACACTGCCAGCCATCACCCTCCCGGCTGCCACACTTCCGTCAGTGGAGCTGCCGACGCTGGCGCTGCTGACCGACACACTGCCGATGCCAACCCTTGCCACCGTCGACCTGCCGACACTCACGCTGCCGGACTCTACGCTGCCGGCAGTGGAGCTGCCGACATTGACCCTGCCAACGGGCACACTGCCTTCGGTGGAGCTGCCTTCACTGACGCTGCCGACCGACAGTCTGCCGACGCCAAACCTGCCCGCCGTCGACCTGCCGACGGCAACCCTCCACACCATCGACCTGCCCACGCTGACGCTGGCAACGGCCACCCTCCACACCATCGACCTGCCCGCGCTGACGCTGCCGACCATCGCCCTGCCCACGCTGACGCTGCCGACGGCCACCCTCCCCACCCTTACGCTGCCGTCGCTGACGCCGCCAACGGCAACCCTGCCCTTGCTGACGCTGCCAACGGCGTCTCTGCCCTCCTTCACCCTGGCTGGAAGCACGCTGCCGCCGGCGCCG
>JAABUM010004579.1_pt1 | contig 15435 bp, 19 predicted proteins | sample 5559161 | NCBI WGS metagenome assembly JAABUM01 (sample SAMN10711868, study PRJNA513369) | rock metagenome | isolation source: Antarctica rocks | place: Antarctica: Victoria Land, Siegfried Peak nord
GACCGCATACATCGTGTACAGCAGCTCGTCGTTGAGCTCCCGGGCGGACTTGGGCGACTCAGCCATGGCTTCAGTATCCGCCCTACATCTGCACGGTCACGGCATCTAGGGACGTGAGCACGGATGCAGTTGCTGCACGCCCCGACCGGATGCCCGCGGGGACGCCGACGCCCTCCCTCGCTGCGCCGCAGACCGCGAGGTTGCGCGGCAGCCGGCGCGCAGGTCGGCGACGCGCACGAGGTGGCCCGGGCGGCGCTGCGGCAGGGCGGCCCTCACCGGGCCAGCGAGCGGCAGGCCGCTTCGGGCTGCACCTGGTCACTCTCGGCGTGGCGGGACGATTAGCGTCGTCTAGCTCAGGGGTCGGGGCCGGCGCGGGCAATAGCGATGCCTTCGGGCGAGTAGACGGCGGAGGACCCGGCGGTCGCGGCGTAGCCCCCGCCGGTCGGGCCGGGCGCGAAGCCCTGGGATCGGAACAGCTCGGCCGCGCCGGTGATGTGCTCGGCCTTCTTGACGTCGACCACGAGCTTTAGCGTCGGGTGATGCAGGTCGTGCAGTACCTTCGCCGCCTTGACCCCGGCTTCCACGAGCACGGTGCCGACACCCCGGCGGCGGTAGCCGGGATGGACCCCGCCGTCCATGACGACCCGGTGGACCTGGTCCACGGGCGGTTTGTGGGTGGCTCTCATGTAGCCGACCATCACGTCGCCGTCGAAGGCGGCGAGGCTCGCGCGCTCCAGGTCCGCGTAAGGGTCGATCAGCTCCTGGAGGGTGTCCTCCTCGTCGTAGTTCTCGCCGATCTTGTCGACGGTCTCCATGGCGTTGAGGAGGCTGGCCGACGCCCTCGCGTCCTCGCAGGTGAGCGGCCGCCACGTGAGGGAGTCCGAGTCTTCGTACATGCGGCCGACAGTATGGACTCCGAGTGCACCGCTGGCTCTGCATGTCCGGCGCCCGCAGCGCCGGGAGCGCTGTCACCGGCCCGGTCTACGTGCTGGTCAGCTTCTTCCCGGTGCTCGCGATGCTAATTGCCTACCTGCGCCGGCGTCGGCCAGGGCCGAGCCAGGCTGGGTCAGCGATGATCCAATGGTGACCTGTGGACCGGAGCCGGACCTGTTCGCGTTCTACACCTCGCGCTACGCCGAGGACGACCGGCTGCGGATGAACCCGCACGGCCGGCTAGAGCTCGCCAGGACCCGTGAGCTGCTCGAGCGGTACCTGCCGCCGCCGCCCGTCCGGGTGCTCGACGTCGGCGGCGGGACGGGAGTGCACGCCCGCTGGCTGAGCGAGAACGGCTACCGGACGCACCTGGTCGACCTCGTCCCGGCCCACGTCGCGCAGGCGGCCAGCATCCCGGGCGTCACCGCCGCGGTCGGTGACGCTCGCCACCTGGATCAGCCGGACGCCTCGGTAGACGTGGTGCTCCTGCTGGGGCCGCTGTATCACCTGCTCCAGCGCGCTGACCGGGTGGCCTCGCTGACCGAGGCGCGACGCGTCGTACGGACGGGCGGGTTGGTCGCGGCGGCGGCGATCAGTCGGTACGCGGGTCTGCTGGACTTCGCGGCCCTGGGCCTGCTCGACGAGCACACCGAGCCGCTGCTGCGCGAAGTGATCGATACCGGCCGGCATGACCCACGGCTTGGCTTCACCACCGCCTACCTCCACACCCCTGAAGAGCTCGCCGGCGAGATGCGCACGGCGGGTCTGCGCGCCGTCGAGGTCTTCGGCGTCGAGGGACCGACCGGCTCTGCCCTCGACGCACACGGCCTGGACCGGGTCGACGAGCTGTTACCGGCCGCTGTCCGATGCGCGCGAGCCGTCGAGCGCGACTCGGCGTTGATCGCCGCGAGCGCTCATCTGCTGGCCGTGGGCCGCGGGTGAGTCAGATAGGCCGCGCTGATACAACGTGCCTGGCTCACCACCGAGGTCGGCAGGGCCGATCGGAACGAATCCGGCCTTGGTCAGCACTTTCTGACACGCGACATTCTCTCAGGCCGTGGCCGCCCTCAGTTCACGCAGCCCGCCCCGTGCAGACGCCAGCCGGCACAACTCCCGCAAGGTCGCAGTCGCCACGCCGCGACCGGCGACATGCTGCGCTACCCGGTAGCCGAGCTCCGCGGTTCCGTCCTTGATCTCGTAGAGGTTGAACCGGCCCAGTACCGAACCGTCCTCGTCGACGAGCACGTAGAAGGCGCCGCTGCCGGCCTCTTGCTCGATCAGCAAAGCGCTGTGCCGCTCCGTGAACTGATCGTAGAACTTGTCGCCGCGGTCGGAATCGAAGCGGCGAAGTACGCGCAGTTCGCTAACTCGAAGGCCAAGACCGCCGGTTCGTGGTCAGCCCGCAGCCGCTGCAGATCGGGCACTGCCAGACTCTAGTCACGTGGTGCGCCGCGCCAGCGCGGCTCGCGCGGTCACCGATCGGCAGTGACACGTGCTGGTGGTGGTGGTGACGACTCGCTGGCAGAACCGCCAAGCAGCCTTCGGCTGATCGAGGCGGCGACCCGAGTTGCCCGGGTCCTGGCGAGATCGGCCTTGTGCCCGGCGAAGTGCTCGTCGACTGTCGCGGTCCACAGCGCGAGCCAGCGGGCGACGTGCTCGGCGCCCAGCGCAAAAGAGCGCGCGCAGCTCGGTGCGGACAGGAGCGCGTTGCGCCGGTAGAGCCCGGCACGAAACAGCACCGTGTCCCAGAAGTCGCCCCGGCCGGCCAGGTCGCCCACTGCGCCCGGCTGGGCGCAGCCGGCCGGCGAGCCGCTCATCTGAGCTCCCGGCTGGCGAGCACGACACCGAGAACGGGAAGGGCAAGCACCTCTTCAGGACCTCTAGGGCGACGTAGGCCAGGTGCTGGCGTGACGGTGGCGGTGTCCGCCCGGCGATGATTGCGACGGTGCGGCGATCCAGCCGGGGACGCACCAGCAGCACCTGGACGGCCAGCAGCACACCCAAGGCGGCGACGAGCCCCAGCCGGCGCTGGGCATCGAGCCGGCCAGGCCGCCGGCGCTCAGCAGCGCGAGCAGGGCGATCTCGGCGGCGTTCAGGGCCGGAACACCAGCCGGCCGATGCCCAGTCCCAGTGCCAGCGTGATGCCGGGAGCGCGAAACTTCAGCGGCGTCTCCAGCAGCGAGATGGCCAGCACCATCCCCAGCCACACGAACGGCACGGCGACCTCGATCAGCTGCCCGGCTCGCGACATTGCGCCTCCTCCCGCCGGGGCGGCACCGCCACGTCGGCGATGCACAGCTCGGGTTCGACGAACGGACGCAGCCCGGCCACATCGGCTGTCGCCGGCATCCCGAGGCGGTGCAAGGCGCCGCGCAGCAGCCCGAGATGCACCGAGCACACGATGTGCGGGTAGGCGCGCGCGACGTCGCGAAACGGGCAGGCGTCCAGCTCGAGGTGCCGCTGCTGTGCGTCATCGACGAGCCGCGACGCGAACCCCAGCCGGTCGAACAGGTCCCCGACGCGCCGGGTCCCCTCATCCCACGACAACCCGTCAGCGGCCGGGACCTGCTTGTCGGCCCATCGCCGCCCGGCCTGCTCAGCCCGCTGCGGGCCGCTGTCGGTATCGCCGGCCAGCACCCCGGCCAGCACACCGGCCAGTTGCCGGTGGCCCTCCGTGGCGTGCGGCGCGGCGAGGGCGGTGTACAGCTGCCGGGGACGGCCCGGCCGGCCTGCCCGCTGCGCCGCCCGGCGGACCAGACCGGCCCGCTCCAGCAGGTCGAGGTGAAACCGGGCGGTGCTCACGTGCAGACCGACCGCGGCCGCAAGCGCAGCGACGTCCAACGGCTCGCCGGCTGCCTGGAGTACCTCGAGCAGCCGGCGGCGTGAGGTCACCGCCAGGGCGGCGTGCCGGATCTCGGCGGCCGCCTCGCTCACCGCCACAGTTTAGCGTATGCAGGTGCGGTAAAATGCCGGGTGTGACCAGGCCGTGGCTCACGGGCCAGCATCGACGCGCAGCGGGGGTCAAGCATGACGGAGATTGTCACCGAGCCCGGCTGGACCCGGGTCGCGGTCGCCGCCTCCTTGGTCGGGCAGGACACTGCCGTGTGCGTGCAGGTGGACGACCAGCCGGTGTGTCTGGCGCGTAGCCGCGGCCGGCTGCACGCCCTGCTGGACGTCTGCAGCCACGGGCAGGTCCCGCTGTCCGCTGGTGACGTCGAGGACGGGACTGTGGAGTGCTACCTGCACGGTTCCCGGTTCGACCTGAGCACCGGCCGGCCGCTGAGCCTGCCGGCGACTGTGCCGGTGCCCGTCTTCGGTGTGCGTGTTGTCGACGACGAGGTCTACCTGCGCGGCCCGATCTCGCCGGTTCCCCTCACGTGAGGAGCATCGTCGGCGCCGGCGCTGTTCCGATACCCACCATGACGCCGCCCCGCGGTGCCCGTCCTTTGCTGCCCTGGGAGGCATCGTGTTCCTGCTTCTGCCCGTGACCGTCCCGGCGCTCCAGACGGCCCGTCCGGTATGAGCGGAACACTGCTCGACCCGCTGCCGGCCGGCCACCCGGCCCAGCAGCCGGCACCCGGCCCGCGCCAGTCGCCCGACCAGGACCAGGACCAGGCCCCGGCACCGGGCCGGCCGGCGACCTTGTACGGCTGCTTCAGCTGCGCCTGGTGCTACCTGGCCAGCCAGCGCAGCGACCTGGCAGGCCCGGCCGCCGGGTATGACTGGCGGATGGTCGTCCCCAGCAGGCACCTGCCGGTGACCGGCGTGCGGTTCGACGCTGCAGGCCACCAGCATCTGCAGGACGAGCTGACGACCATCCGTGCTCTGCTGCAGCCCGGAGAGGTGCTGCCCGCCGACGCGCCGGGGTTCCTGCCGAACACCGGCCCTGCTGTTGCTGGCTACGCGGAGGCCTACGGTGCCGGCGTCGCCGGCCCGGTACGCCGGCTGCTGTTCGACGCCTACTGGACCGGTGGGGCCGACATCGGCAACGCGGAAGTCCTGCGGCGGCTGCTTGCTGGCCCGATCCGGGCCGGTCACTCCACCAGCTGGCCGCTTCGTGACTCCGGGTACGCCGTCAGCCTGGCCGGCGGCCCGATCACCACCGAGGCCTACCACCACATCCGGGACTGGCACACCGACTGGCAACTGGCAGCAGAGAGCACCGTCCCGGCGTTGGTCGCCGGCGGCTCCACCATCACCGGCACCGGCGTCCTGGTCGCGCTCGGGTCCGCGGCCCGCCGCCGGCCCCTCGCGGCGCCGGCCCCCGCGGCCGGCGGCGGCCCGGGGCGGGCGCACTGGGTCCCTGACGCCAACCAGGACAGCTTCCTGCCCACCGACGGCCCCGTCTATGAGGGGACCGGGAGCATCTCGGCGACCGGGCAGGCCCGGCCCACGCTCGCCGAGCCCGGCAGGCCCGACGGTGAAGTGGCCACATGAGCGCAGCGAGCGCCGGACACCCCGGCCGCGTGGTGCACGCTTCGCCGCACGACGGGAAGGCCGGCACACCCGCCCGGCTTTGCCCTGCGTGGTCTCGCGCTACCCGTCCCCGGAGCATGCCGTGAACAGCGCACGCGGCACCGGGCCTGTCCCCGGCACCGAGAACGCGGACCCTGCGACGGCCGGCCGCCGGCCCACCGGGGCGGATGCCGGCGCCGGCCGGGAGAGTGACCAGCTCCGCCGCGCCGCCGACGAACTCGCCCAGCGGGGACGCGACGGTGTCGGCATGACCGCCACCACTGCCCGCTTCCGGCAGTTCGAGTTGGCGCAGCTGCTGAACAGCATCGCCCAGGCGGTGGAGGCCGGTGAGGTGCTGCCACACGAGCTGCTGCGCCACGCCGCGAACCTCGCCCAGCACATTCTGAGCTACCCGCCGCCGGCTCCGGCCGAGGCGCCGGCGACGGAACCGTCCAGTGCTGTCCGCTCACCCGGTACCGATGAAGGAGAAACCCGAATGCAGAAGTCGTCGCTGACCGCCTTGGCGCGCCAGCAGCTCGAGCACGCGACGAACGCCTCGAGTGGCCGCAGCTCGCACACTGTGTACGGCGGGCATGAGCACGTCCTGCGCCAGACGGTGATCGCCCTGGCGGCCGGTCAGATGCTCAGCGAGCACGAGAACCCCGGGGAAGCGACCGTGCACGTTCTGCACGGCCGGGTCAAACTCGCCGAGGGGGACACGTCCTGGGAAGGCTCACCCGGAGACCTGCTGGTCGTCCCCGACGGTCGGCACACCCTGGAAGCGTTGGAGGCTGCCGCGGTCCTGCTCACCGTGGCCAAGCGTCAATAGCAGAGCAAGCGACCTGCTGGCAGCGTCCGGACGGGGCGGGTACGGCGCACTCGCTGCCGCGGCGAGCGGCTACAGGGACTGCCGGTAGCCGAAGAACTCGTGGTCCTGGTTGTAGCCGCCGAAGCCGCTGCCGATGTCGGCGAAGTCGACGACGAACTCCACTCCGCTGACCCACTTGACTTGCTTGAAGCCCAGCTCGATCTCGTTGCGCAGCCGCAGGGGAGCGCCGTGGCCGAAGGTCAGCGGCTCGCCGTTCATGTCATAGGCGAGCATGGCGAGCTTGCTGCGCATGTGTTCGATGGGGTGAGCGTCGTAGTAGGTGCCGCCGTCCGAACCTTCACCCAGGGAGTAGAACACCACCCATTTGGCCTCGGGGTCGGGCCTGACGAGGTCCAGGATCGCCTGCATGGACACCCCGCCCCACTTGGCGACCCCGGACCATCCCTGGATGCAGAAGTGCTGGGTGATCTGTTCGTGTGCCGGCAGGTCGTGCAGATCGTCCAGCGAGAGCTGGACGGGGCGGTCGACCAGGCCGCCGATGTTGAGCCGGTAGCCGGCGAAACCGCCTGCTTGCAGGGTCTGGTAACGAGCTGAGTCGGGGTAGCGCCCGTTGTGCCAGAAGTAGGGGGAGATGTCTTTTTCGGTGTACTGCCCGGGGGAGAGGTCGACGTGCTCGAACAGCCGCTGGGCCGGCCCGATGAGGGCGAACCCGACGCGGCGCACGATGCCGGGGTGGCGCAGGGTGAACGGCGTCGCCGCGACCCAGCCGGCGACGGCGACTGTCATCCAGCCGGCGAACATCCAGAACCCGAGCCAGCTGCTGTCGTTGCGGCCGGGACCGATGTGGTTGAGGTTGACCAGTAGCCCGGTGGTGAACACCAGGCTGACGTGGATCACGATGAACAGCAGGAACCAGGCGAAGACCAGGAAGTGCACCGACCGGGCGGTTTGGATGCTCAGCACTCGGCTGACCCGGCGGAACCGGGTCGACAGCGCCGGTGACATGCCCAGGCCGGTGAGCAGCGCCAGCGGCGCTGCTATGAAGACTGTGAAGAAGTAGGCCAGCAGCTGCATGCCGTTGTAGGCGACCCAGCCGTTGTCGGTCGGCCAGTCCAGCGAGAGGTACTGGATTGCGACGGAGGCGGCGTTGGGGAACACCTCCCAGCTGGTCGGGACCAGGCGCTTCCACTGCGGCGTGGCGAACAGCAGCAGGTAGAAGACCAGCCCGTTGAGCAGCCACAAGGTGTCGATGCCCAGGTGCCACCAGCGGGCCAGGCCGATCGAGTGCCTGATCCCGGGCAGTCCGACCTGGCCGGGCAGGCTGATCGAGTCCTGCTTGGCGGTCCACAGCGGGTCGGTTGGCACCGGCTTCTGGATGCGGAACCAGTCCCGGCCGGGGGTGCAGTGCCGGGTCCAGTACAGCCGCGGGTGGTCGGACAGGATCTGCAGGCCGGAGCGCAGGATGAACAGCATGAAGAACAAGTTGAAGAAGTGCTGCCAGCGCGCCCAGGCGGGCAGGCCCAGGTATTGACCGCGGTCAGCACGCAGGTCGGTGCCGGGATGGGCGACGATGAACCGCTGCACCGACGGGGTGTTGCGCAACCCCTTCGCGGCGGCGACAGCTGCCAGCAGCACGACCAGGGCGATCGGCACCAGCCACAGCAGGTTGAACCACTTGCTGCCCAGCCGGACCCGCGGAGCCACCCCGTTCGCTGCCGGGACCGCTCCTGCCCACGTCGCCGTGTCGACGACGCCCTCGCCTCGGGTCAGCTCCGAGCGAAAGCTCTTGGGGAGGTAGGCAGAGTCGCCGGAAGCGTGCTGCAACACCCGCTCACCGACCGGGGGCCTGTCATCGGCCACGGATGCACCTTCCCTGGAGCTCGGCCCGGACACGCCAGCACGAGCGTGCTGAGCGCTACGACGAGAACATGCTCATGCGGTGTCCTCGCCGGACAGGATCCTTCGCGGTGTCCGGCGGACAGCAGGCACGCTCCCGGACGCGGCGTGCCCGTGGCGGTTCTGTCCCCAACCGGGCGTGTCCAGCCGCGCCCAGCAAACTCACCGTACCCACCCAGTGAGCCCCGTCCGGCCGTCAGCCGCCAGGGTGGTTCCTGCCCCGGCCAGTGCCCACCGCCGGCTCCCTGGCGCGGTAAACGGCCCACCGGCCGCAGACTGTGACCGCAGGCGGCCCGGCGTGAAGGAGTACAGATGACGGGGGGAGGGCAGTTGGAGTGGACAGTGCACGTCCAGGTTCGACGGGTGTACGAAGCGCGCCGGCCCGACGACGGCACCCGGGTTCTGGTTGACCGGCTGTGGCCGCGGGGGCTGACCAAAGACAAGGCCGACCTGGACCAGTGGTGCAAACTCGTGGCGCCCACAACACAGCTGCGCCGGTGGTACGACCACGACCCAGACCGGTTCGAGGAGTTCACCCGCCGCTACCAAGCCGAGCTCGAAGAGCCCGAGCAGGCGAACGCGCTGACCCACCTCGCTGCACTCGCCAACACCGGGACCCTGACACTGCTGACAGCGACCAGACAGCCTCAGGCGAGCGAAGCGGCGGTGCTGGCAGACCTGCTCCGCCGGTGAGCCAGTAAGACAGTTCCTCGGGACGCTCGGCGCATCCACCCGCGGCGGTACCGACAGCGACGGCGGCCGGGGCAGCGCGGGATCAGGGCTGCTGGACACCAGCCGGCCCAGCGAGGCGGTCACGCAGGCTTCAGACTGCTGCTTCGGCCGGGCCGGGCGGAGCCGGGGCTGCCTCGAGAGCGTCGAGGTAGCAGGAGGCCCAGCGGTTGACGTCGTGGTCCCGGACCTGGCGGCGCATCGAACGCATCCGCCGCCGTGCCTCTCTGGGTGTGACGCGGACGGCCCGCAGGATCGCGTCTTTCAAGCCTTCGATGTCGTGCGGATTGACCAAAAAGGCGCTGCCGAGCTCGTCGGCAGCGCCGGTGAACTCGCTGAGTACCAGCGCCCCGGTCTCGTCCTGGCGGCACGCCACGTACTCCTTGGCAACCAGGTTCATCCCGTCGCGTAGCGGCGTCACGAGCATGACGTCGGCAGCGAGGTAGAGGGCGGCCATCTCCTGCCGGGGGTAGGAGTGGTGCAGATAGTGCACTGCCGGTTGCCCGAGCGTGCCGTGGGTGCCGTTGATCCGCCCGACTGTGCCTTCGAGTTCCTCCCGCAGCAGCTGGTAGTGCTGCACCCGTTCCCGGCTGGGACTGGCGACCTGCACGAACACAGCCTGGGGAGGCCCGAGCTCGCCGTCGTCGAGCAGCTCCTCGTAGGCCTTGAGCCGATGCAGAATGCCTTTGGTGTAGTCCAGCCGGTCGACGCCGAGCAGCACAATCTCAGGTTCGCCGAGTTCGGCCCTGATCTGACGGGCGCGGGCCCGCACGTCCGGACGGCGGGCCAGTTCGCCCAGGGCGGCGGAGTCAATCGAGATGGGGAAAGCGGCGGCACGGACCTGCCTACCGCTTGCCCCGCCGGCCGCGGGCCTGGCGGGTGTCGGCTCGTCGCCGGCGGGGTGGTGGGTCCGTTCGGGCAGGTGACCACGCTGCCCCTGGTTGATAGCCCGGCAGCCCGGCGGCAGGCCCGCAGGAAGTTGGTGACGTCACCCTGGCGCTGGAAGCCCACCAGGTCTGCTCCGAGCAGCCCCTCGATGATCTGCCTGCGCCAGGGGAGTTGGGCGAAGATCTCATACCCAGGGAACGGGATGTGGTTGAAAAAGCCGATCCGCAGGTCGGGGCGGTCGTGCCGCAGCAGAGCGGGCACAAGTTGCAGCTGATAGTCGTGCACCCACACCTGGGCGTTCGGGGCGGCTGCCGCGGCGGCGGTGACGGCGAACCGCTGGTTGATCTGGGCGTAGGCGTCCCACCAGCGGCGGTGGAACTGCGGTGGGGCGATCACGTCGTGGTAAAGCGGCCACAGCGTCGCGTTGGCAAAGCCCTCGTAGAAGGTTTCTACTTCTTGCTCAGAAAGCGGCACGGCGATCAGGTGGATGCCGCCGGCCTCGAACGGCTCCGGTGCATCGCCGGGGGACCCCGACCAGCCGACCCAACCGCCGCCGGCCTTGGCCATGATTGGCTCCAGTGCGGTGACCAGCCCTCCCGGGCTGGGTTGCCACTCTGTCGACCCGTCGGCAGCATCGACGCGGTCTACCGGCAACCGGTTCGCGACCACGATGACGTCACGGCCGCCGACTGTCGGCGGCGACCCGGCGAACGTGACCTGAGCCGCCGCCGCACGGTCGGCTGCGTCCTTCGGCTCAGCGCCCAAAGGACGATCAGCTCCTCTGTTCGGTCGAGGTAGACCTCCAGCGTAGACACCCACCTCGAGAGGCGAGCATGTCACGCACGACTACGGCGCGAACCTCCACCGGTGGGAGTCGGGAGTCCACCCAGCTCGTCAGGCTGCCAGTGCTGCAGTGAGCTGGACCCGGACCTCACGGAGACCGGGGCCCGCAGGCGCAGTACGCACCGGGCCGCGCCGCGAACGCTCCGCCGGGGTCGACGCTGCACGCGGTCGCCGGCGAGGGCGTGCCGATCCGCGAGGTCGCCGAGCTGATCGGGCGCCATCTCGACGTGCCGGTCGCTTCCATCTCTCCGGAGGACGCGGGCCCGCACTTCACCTGGCTGGCCGGCTTCCTCGCCCTCGACAACCCAGCCTCGAGCGCGGGGACCCGCAAACTGCTGGGGTGGCAGCCGGCCCACCCCGGGCTCCTCGACGACCTCGACCAAGGCCACTACTTCCACCCGTCGGAGTGATCACCAGCGGCGGAGATGACCTTGCCTTAGCCGAGGAACGTCTCGGCTGCGAGGACGCCCTGAGCCTGGGATGGCACCAGCGGCGCCGGCTCCGGCGTCCGCAGCTCGTCGAGCCGGACCAGGGCGATGCCCGCGAGCACCAGTACGCCGCCGGCTAGTTGCCCCGGGGTGAGTACCTGGCCGAGTAGGAGCCACGCGAACAGCGCGGCGAAGAGGACCTCGGTCAGGCCGACGAAGGCGGCGACCTTCGCCCCGAGTAGCCGCACGCCGAAGATCCCGGCCACGTAGGCGACGACGGCGGCGACAAGCGAGAGCCCGAGCACCGGCACCAGCCAGCTCACTGTGGCGTGAAGCAGTGTGACGTGGGTGCGGGGTGCGGCGAATGGAAGCACGCCGAGGCCTCCCGCGGCCGCGAGGACGGCGCCGCCTACACCGAGCCCGCCCCAGGCGACGAGAAGTGGTGGCAGCGCGTCGTGCGTCTCCGCGGACAGCACAAAGAAGGTCGCCAGACCGACTGCGGCACCGAGCCCCCACAGGACACCAACAAGATCGAGGTTGGTGTTGCCGACCAGGTCGAGCACCAGGACGAGCCCCGCGACTGCGACCGCTGCCCCGACCACAGTCAGGCGATGCGGCCGGTGGCCGTGCCGGAGCCAGAGCCAGCCCACGACGAGCAGTGCCGCCGAGTACTCAAGCAGCAGCGCCACGGCGACGGACAGGTGCACAACGGCGTTGAAATAGCACAACTGTGCTCCGGCGACCGCCGCGATGCCGTATACGGCGATGGTGCCGGCTCCGCGGCGCAACTGTCCGAGACGGCCGCGCAGCATCAGCAGCGCGGGCACGGTCAGCACCAGCGCCGCGATCACGACCCGCACCGTGACCGCTGCGCCCGGCGTCCAGCCGGCTCGGAGCAGGCTGGTGCCAAAGGCGCCGGAGGTGCCGAAGGTTGCCGCTGAGAGCACCGCCAAGCCGAGCCCGGCGCGTCCGGCGCCGCCGGGGAACCGCTCACCCATGCAAGACCCCTTCAGGACCGAACGCTCGTAAACTCCTTACAAACCTAGGTATGGCCCCGTAAGGAGTCAAGGTGGTATTCGCTCATGACACCGAGCAGGCGCTCGCCGCCGCCGCCGCCCTGGTCAACACCGACCAGCCCGACGGTGACCAGCTTGCCGACGTCGAAGAGCTCGTGACCTTCCTGGAGCGGTGGGGCTGGACCGGTTCGCGCCGCGGCGACCGGGTCGAGCTCGACGAGGTCCGGGCCTTACGACCGCGGCTGCGCGAGCTTTGGCTGTCTGACGAGGAGCGCGTCGCGGAGCACGTCAACCGCATGCTGCAGGAGAACGGAGCGCTCCCGCAACTCGTGGCGCATGACGACTGGGGCTATCACCTGCACGCGACGCCGCCCGGTGCGCCGCTCGCCGATCGGATGGCCGTCGAGGCGGCAATGGCCTTCGTCGACGTCGTGCGCCAGCACGAGCTGAACCGGCTGCGTGCCTGCGACGCAGAAGAGTGCGGGGACCTGCTCGTCGACCTGTCCAAGAACCGTTCGAGGCGCTACTGCAGTACCTCGTGCGGAAACAGGGTCAACGTAGCCGCCTTCCGCTCACGCAACGCCCTAGCAGCGGGTGCAGGCAGCCGCTGATCGCGATCTGCGCCCCAGGGCTGCGCGTCGCGCCAGGCCCGGATGAAGGACAGTTGGCTGGTGGGCACGGACGTGCTGCCCGTCGAGCGCCTTTACCAGCAGCTGTGCGGGGTCGGCGGTGGCGTGGGACGCCCGGACGTAGGGCTGCAGACGGGCCTCAGCCGGCCGTCGCGACCGGGGGCCCAGCTGGCTGTCGGCGAGAGCTCGATGGTCCTCGGGGCAGGTCCTGTTCGGAGTGCTCGGCGCAGCACGAACGACCGCCGCCCAAGGTCAGGGTCAGAACGGTCACGCCTAGTCCGGCCTTGGCGGTTGTCCGGCTCTATCACGGCTGCGTGCGCCCAGGTATGTCGGCGGGACGCCCAGCAGCATGAGGCCCCCGGCCATGTAGAACACTGTCCGCGCTGATACTTCGGTCAACATGAGCGCCCCGATTGCGGAGCCGGCAGCGTCGAGCAGAGTTGTAGCCGTCAACAGTGCGCCGTTCGCCGCGCCCAGGCAGGGACGGGCAACCGATTTCTGGAGCAGGCGCATGGCTACGACAGCTTCCAGGCCGTTGCCGAAGCCGATGATGAGCGTGACCAGCACCAGCACGGCCGCGTTGGGGGAAGCGCCAGCAACAGAGTGCGAGACGCCTTGCAGGGCGAGGGCAACGACCAGCGTCGGGTACCCGACGACCACTGGCCGTCTTCGCACGAAGGTGGCGCTGATGAAGACGCCGATGCTGACCGCCCCGACAGCGAACCCATAGGCAAGGTCGTTCCCGTGAGTGAGCACCCGTTGGCTGAGCACTACGAGTGCTGAGCGGTCCAGCGCCGCCCCGAAGGCGATGACGATGAGCACCAGCGGCAGCACCCTGACCCGGTGGCTCAACAGGACCGGGAACCCGGCCACCAACCGGCTGAGCCTGTTCGACCTGGGCGTTTTCGGAGCCGTCGACGGCGGCGGCATCGGGGACAACGTAGACATCAGTAACCCGGAGGCGAGGAAGCTAAAGGCGTTGAGCGCGAGGCCGTAGCGCGCTCCGACGAAGGCGGCGATGAGGCCGCCGAGGGCGGCACCGCAGGCGGTGGCGAGTCCGGTGATGGCCGCGACGTTCGCCGTCGCGTTGGTCAGGCGCTCCTCGGGAACGAGCCTGGTGATGGCTGTTCGGGTACCGGGAAGGTTGATGACCGCGAGGACCTCGGAAGCGACGACGAGGGTGAGCAGAACCGGTAGTCCTGGAAGTAGCACGACGATGACGGCGTACAGGACGGCGGACGCCGCGTCACAGGCACGGAGTAGCTGCCGCAGGTCGTACTCGTCTGACAGCGATCCCAGCAACGGGCCAAGGAGCCGGGGTGCGGCCTTGGCGACGAAGAACGCGCCGAGGGCTTTCGTGGACCCAAAGCGCTGGTAGATCAGCAGTGCCAACGCCGCCGCAGCCGCGGAGTCCCCGATGAGGCTGCTGGAGCGCGCCACGTAGAAGGCCAGAACGGATCTTTGCGTGGCGTACACCACCTGAAGGTCCAAGTGCTCGCCCTGACCGGACGACGTCATGTCCTCACGCACTTCTCCTACTGGACCAGGATGCCGGCAACTTTGGGGTTGGGACGGTTGAGGACGTCCCACGACCCGGTCCTGCGGTCCAGCGCTGCCAGCCGCCGCCCATCCGCGGGCAGCGCGGTGCGGACCTTGAGCACCGGCTTGGTTCGCCGGCACGGCCTGCCGTAGCAGTGGCCAGCCATCGAACGTGTGGTCGCCGGTCGCGATGCCGTGCGGGTAACGATCCCACTGGTGCCCAGGACGAAGGTGACGGCAATCAGCAGGCCGACGCTCAGGGTGCTGGTGGCGACGGCGAGGGCGAGGACCGCGACGGTGAGGGTGCGCAGCAAGTCGACGACCCAGACGGTGCGGCGCCGGTCCCACCGGTCGACCAGCGCCCGACCGGCAGCCCGAACACCAGCCACGGGACGGTGCCGGCGGCGGCGACGAGCGCGACTTGACGTGGGTCTCGGGTCAGGTGCACTGCCAGCAGCGGTAGCGCGACCCGGCGCAGCCCGTCGCCGAGGGCTGAGACGGTCGAGGCTGCCCACAGCCGCCAGTAGCGGGCGCCCAACGCTCGGGTTGGTTCAGCGTCGACAGACACGGCTGCGTTGCTCCCTCATGTTCTGTAGAGAACGTACAGACTGAGGAGAACCTACAGTAGCGGGATGGGTGAGCAGGTTCCGGTGACGCAGGCCCGGGCGGAGCTGGCTGAGCTGGTCAACCGGGTGGCCTACGCGGGGGAGCGGATCGAGCTGACCCGGCACGGCAAGCTCGTCGCCGCACTGGTCAGCGCCGCCGACTACCAGCGGCTGCAGAACCCCGGCCCAGTGCGGACAGTCGGCTTCACCCCCGCAGCCGACCCGGGTCCGCCGACAGCACTGCCGGTCGCGGCCCAGAGCCGACCCCCGCTGGCACCAACCGACCCGGGCTTTGATCCCCAGGCATAGCCGTCCCGGGTGGCTGACAGGAGGCCCGTCGACCAGTCCCGCAAGCGGGATCCTTTGGCTCCGGTGTCGGCGCTGCACGGCGTCAGCGACGGCGACGCCGAGCACCTGAAAGCAGCGTTCAACATCAAGACCGTCAAGGACCTGGGGACCAACAAGTTCTTCCTGTGGGCACAGGCGGTCTCCGAACTCGCCGAGTAGCAGCGGGCTGCGCTCCGGCCGCTCTCGGCCCGGTGCACATGCGGCAGGAGGTTTCCGCAGAACGATCCCTGGGGCCTCGCGGTGCCCGCGACACCTGATCATGTAGGGGTGTTGATGACAGTCCGGTTTCCAAGCAAC
>JAABUM010004585.1_pt1 | contig 15426 bp, 19 predicted proteins | sample 5559161 | NCBI WGS metagenome assembly JAABUM01 (sample SAMN10711868, study PRJNA513369) | rock metagenome | isolation source: Antarctica rocks | place: Antarctica: Victoria Land, Siegfried Peak nord
CGAACCCAAGCCGAATTGGAAAAGGCAATCGCCGCGGCGCTCGAAACAATCACGGCAAGCGATTGTGTGAATTGGTTTCGGCATTGCGGTTATGAGGTTACACTCAAATGAAAACCGCTATAGTGGCGCGACACGCAATCAATCGTCCAGCGGATTCCCTCGTGTGCTGGCTCCGCTCTTTGCCGCGCATAGAGATGAGATCATCGCGGCTTTCGGCCAGGCAACGCCGTTCGGCAGAATTCGCTACTCACAGTCAGACGGTCGCTCACGCTACGATGCGTTCACGGCGTCGTTTACCAAACGCTACTCGAATAAATATCAGATCAACGCGCACTACACGCTGTCGCGTTCGCTCGCCTATTACGGTCAATCCGGAGACTTCGGCAACTCGCCGCAGAATCCGTTCAGGCAGTTTGATCCACGTGCCGACTTTGGTTTCACGGACTCGGACGAGCGTCACCGCTTCGTCATGTCGGGCGTGTTCGATTTGCCGTATGGTTTTCAGGTAGCGCCGATCATCCAGTTTTCATCGCCGCGCCGCTACAGCATCTTTCCCGAAGGCTTCCCGTTTGACATCAACCGTGACGGCGTCACGAATGACCGCGAAGCGCGCACGCCCGGCAACGATCAAGATAAATTGCCGCCCAATACCGTCAAGGGAGATAGCTTCAAGCAAGTGAACCTGAGAGTCTCAAAGTATTTCAACTTCAACGAGCGCACGCGGCTCGGTCTTTTCTTCGAGACATTCAATCTCTTCAACACTGCTAACTTCGGTAGAGAATTCCAGAATGTAGTCGGCACTCCCGACTTCGGCAGGCCTTTGAACTTCTTCGGCGCGACCGGATTCTCCGAGCCTTTAGGAATTCCCTTCCAAGCTCAGATCGGCTTCCGCTTAAGCTTTTAGCCGCGAAGATCAAGTTACAACAACATGAAACGGGGCGTTCGCATCATGCGAACGCCCCGTTTGTATTTAGCCGACTTAATCTTACGACCCAGAATCATTGAGCGCGCAGCGTTGAGCGCTTATCAAATGCTCGATACCCTGCGTCGCAAGCGCGAGCAGACTGTCCATTTCTTCGCGCGTGAACGGCGCGCCTTCGGCAGTTCCCTGCACTTCGATGAAACGATTATCGCCCGTGCAAACAATGTTCATATCAACTCCGGCGCGCGAATCTTCGTCGTATTTGAGATCGAGCAAAGGCGTGTCCGCAACGATGCCGACGCTGACGGCGGCGACTTCGTTGGTGAACGGAAGGCGGGAGATTTTGCCTGCGCGAAGCAGGCGGCGGCAGGCGAGGGTGAGCGCGACGTAAGCGCCCGTGATCGAGGCCGTGCGCGTGCCGCCGTCTGCTTGCAGCACATCGCAGTCAATTGTGATGGTGCGCTCGCCCAAGAGTTTCATGTCAACGACGGCGCGAAGGGAGCGTCCGATGAGACGCTGGATTTCGTGTGTGCGCCCGGAGGGGCCGCCGCGTCCTGTTTCGCGCTGCGTGCGTTGATGTGTAGCGCGCGGCAACATCGCGTATTCGGCGGTGATCCAGCCCTGCCCGCGCCCGCGCAAAAAAGGCGGCACGCGTTCTTCAATTGAGGCCGCGCAAGAAACGCGCGTATCGCCCATTTCGATTAGCGCGGAGCCTTCTGCGTAAGGCAAAAAACCGGGCGTGATTTTGACCGGGCGCAGTTCGTCGTGCGCGCGTTTATCGGTGCGTGTGTAGCTCATCGTTTCCCCAAACTTCAACGGCCTCTAAAACCTTCGGCGCGCTTCCCAAGAATCTTTCGGCGACGCGGCTGAATCTTTCGGCAGCATCCGTCACGTAAAAATGATCCAGATCATCGCACAATTGTCGCGGCTGCTCGCGTGCGAAATTCGTGTTCGACGCTTCCGCGCGGGCGAGTTTATTTTCCTGCAAAAGCTTGACGACATCCTTCGCCGCCGCTTCGCCTGAATCAATCAAGCGCACGTCTTCGCCCATCACTTCTTGAATCGCGCGGCGCAAGATCGGGTAGTGCGTGCAACCGAGCACGAGCGTGTCAATGTTATTATCCACCAGATCGCGCAGATATTCCGCCGCTACTTGCCGTACAACATTTGTGTCAGCCCATCCTTCTTCGGCGAGCGAGACAAAGAGCGGGCAGGCGCGTTCGACGACGAAGAGGCGCGGATCGACTTTCATGATTGCCGCGCTGTAAGCTTTGCTCCCGACAGTTGACTCTGTGGCGATGACGCCGATTCTTTTCTTCGCTGATGCTTCGACAGCCGCGCGCGCGCCGACTTCGATCATCCCGATAGCCTGCACATCAATCGCGTTGCCGATGGCGGGAAGCGCGAGTGCAGACGCGGTGTTGCAGGCGACGACGAGCAGCTTGATGCCACGCGCTTCGAGGAATCTGGCGTTCTCGATGGCGTAACGTTCGACTGTGTGCAGAGACTTTGTGCCGTAGGGCACGCGCGCCGTGTCGCCCAGATAAATGAAACGCTCGTGCGGCAATTGTTCATGCAGCGCGCGGTAAACAGTCAGGCCGCCGACGCCGCTGTCAAAAATGCCGATAGGAAAATCAAGCTTCAAGATGCTTTATAGTTTATAAAAGAAACGAGCGGCGTGGCTAGCCAGTGGCTAATCAATAGCTGGTCAAACGAGGAAGTTGAAAAATGGAGGCGCAGGGAATCGAACCCTGTTCCAGAAATCGACGCTAACGGAATCTACATGTGTAGTCGCTTCTCTTTTCGCTCTCCCTTTCGGGAAAGCAAGTTTCGCTCGGCGTTCCGGTCAGTGAAGCGACGAAGACCCGGAACATAAGCTAGCCCGACTTAATCTCGCCCGCTGCCACGTGCCGAAGCAGCAGGCCAGCTCATCTGAGTGACATCAACATCCGCGCGCATGAGCAACTAGCGGCGTGACGCCTTGGTGCCTAATTAAGCAGCAAGGGCCAATTCTTGATTATTGGCAATTGTGTTTCCCTACGCTTTTTAACGAGCGGCATAAGGGCGCCCGACATGCATCCAATCAACGCTCCAAACTCCTGTCGAAGCCTGTCGCCCCCATAAGGTAATTGCAATTATACAATCACGAATGAAGGCGCGTCAATTTTCAACGTCGTGCGTTAGGCAGGATTGAGATTTAAGGCTATTTGTTGGCGGCGTTCTTTTGTCGCAAGGCTTTCGCTTTCTCTGCTAATTCAGAGGCTTTCCATTGATCTATCATGGCAAGGGCGACAATTTGCCGCAACGGGTCTTTCAAATTCCCGGCCATCTGCAACACGCGCAATTCGTTTTTCGGTGCTAGCATTTTGAAGATGTCCGTCTCAAATCCGGTGCGTCCCTGTCCTGTATCAATCTCACTGCGATTCGCTGCTTGCACTGTTTCATCTAACGCTTCCATCGACAACGCTTCACTCACAGGCGCGACCGCTTTCGCCAACTTACCGAGACTCGACAAGACGGGATCAAACTCTTTGCTGCCTGCAACGGCTGACGCGGGAATGCCTGCGGGCGGAGTGTAAGGTGTCGGGTCGGTGCGCTTGAGTTGTTTGACCGCTTGATAGAAAGCATTAGTGACGCATGGCTCATTTTTCTTCGCCGCGCATTTGTTGATGATTGCCGGATAGACTTGCATTACGGACGCGGCTTTCGTCAATCGTTCGGCTAATATTCCGGCTTCGACGGTGTTGCCTTGCGCGGCAAGGCTGAGGGCTTCGCGCATGTTGACCATTTCGGTGAGTTGCGTTTTTTGCGCGCCGTCGGAAAGTTTATCAAGCAACTTACGGGCTTTGTCGAAATCTCCGCGACTAATAGCGAAATTGATTGTTAGTTCATCCGGCTGATTACTGTCGAGCGCTTTTTTTACTCGATCCTCATAACGAGTTTTACTTAACTCATTTTCGCTTTCCTGCGGCAAAGAAGCATCGTCATCGGAAGTCCTGCTTTTCCTTTCCAGCGCGATAAACGCTCCGGTTAATTCAGGCGCATACTGTCGGAGCGGAAGCCAAGCCGACGTTAGATGGCTTCTTAACTTTATCGCGCTGCCGGGTTCTCTTTGTTCAAGTTCACCTAAGCTTTCAACAATGTAGCCAACGTATGCCCTAACAACATCTAAGCCCGCCGCTGGTATCGGGTTAGATGCCGAAGCAGAATCTTTATGAAGAAACCTTTTCGATGCTAAAAATATATCGCTGGGAAATACAAGATTTTCCAGCAGATAATAAGCTCTGAATGCGCCGTCGTTTGAAGCTGATAAAGGAGTTGCGCGTAGCACATCAATGTACTGCAAAATGAGTTTGTCGGCTGCCGCTCTGTCTTTCAAAGCTACGTCGAGAATGAAGTACCCGGAGTTTATGATAGTTGGATCAGACTCAAGAGCCTTCACAATGTACGTGCCAGCCGTAGCGGTATCACCGGAAGACACTGCTTTATTGGCAAGATTTTCATACATATGATTCTCTTCCTGTTTTCCCACTCGTTCTGTTCCTGATTTAATTAACTCATCGACAAATTTTTTACTTCGCCCGGCAACTTCAAGTACGCGATGACGCACGCTATTGCGCGCAACTTCATTCCTTGTTGGCAGTGAGAGTGGTTGTCCGATAGTCTTGCCGCGCGATTTAACCTGCTCTGTTTCGCTTGGAAGAGTGAGTTCAAAGGCTTCGCGCAGCAGTTTTTTCGCCCACTCTTGATCCAGCGTCCAAGCCGCATCAGCTATTTCAGTTTTCCCAAGCGCACGCGCCAAAGGGCTGTCGAGCTTCGCTGATTTAGTTTCTAAGACTTGAAGATCGGAAAGCAGTAACAGTTTTTTCAGAGCAACATCATCGTCAGGTATTGTTTCAGATTGAATTGACTGCCCGTTTGAAGAGCAAGAAAACAAGCATACTAAAACGAAAAGCATTAAGAATCGCTGCATTTTAATTTCCCTCGCGGCTGCAAATAGGTGCAAATTCGGTTGAAAAGTATAAAACTCCCTAACGGCGGAACTCAATCGCAATTCAGATGATAGGCTTCTAGGGTTGCTGTCGAAATGCGCCGTTAGGGAGGAAGCAGTTTAGTTTGCTACTGGCTACTACCTCCAGTGCATTGGCTAGGCTGGGCAGGGCCTAGTATATAAGTACGGTTCTCAGAAGCTTCATAGTAAATGGCAACAGGTCCGGCAGTGCTTCCACAGCTTATCCCGAAAAAGCTTCCGTCATCGTAGTCTACGCCTATGTATTTGATATAAGCGTAGCTTGATCTGGCCCCGGCGGTTAGAAGTGTTGCGAGCAAAGCGATAAGAAATAGTTTTTTGGCTGATTTCTTCAGTGTTGTCATTTGAGGTTTCTCCTTTTTAGGTCGGTGGTTAAGATTAAAAGGAGCGCAAATATTCTTCCCAAGAGGTCGCGTCAGCATCATCAAACGCGAAAACTTGATCGGAGCACTGCGCGCATCGTTTTCAGTTCAACGCGCATCATGATAATCGTCATTTTCAGAGTGTCTAGCGCGAATTTCGCGTATTGCGCCAATTGCGTGGATTTCGCCAAATCACGCGCTCGATGTTAGCCTCTTCGCTTTCTCATTTGATTCTGCAAGTAAGCTTCTAATGATTCAAGGTCAACTTTATATTTTCTGCCGACTAATACTGCTTGCACCACTCCGCCTTCAATCCAAAGCTGAATGGTACGTGCTGATACGCCTGTTATTTCTGCGGCGTGCGCTGTATCTGTAAACCTTACCTCGCGGCGTTTTGCAGGCAAAGAAAGATATAACTTCAATAAGTCTTCGTCGCTAAGGTTATTTAACGGAATTGGCGAGGAAGGGTGGGGCATAGCATGATTCCTTTCTTACCGGAGAAGATATACACAAGAAGGCGCAACGCTTCTTGAGCAAGCATGACAAGCTCGCCGAAACAAGTCGTTTTAGCGCAATAGAGGCATAGCAGCGCGGGAGAACTGCGCATTCTCATTACCTACATCGGTTGCGGTTGCGGTTGCGGTTGCGGTTGCGGTTGCGGTTGCGGTTGCGGTTGCGGTTGCGGTTGCGGTTGCGGCGAGTCGTTGTCAATCTCGTCCGGCAACCTTGAGTTATGAGCGAACACACATTACCAGCGAACTAAAAGCGCGTCAAGAAAAACCCTCCGACCGGCTTTCGCTCCGCTTCCGAAGTTGCGTTATAATCTTTGGCGTTGGCGAATGCGCGTCTTCGTCGCCGTTTGAATGGCTTTCCGCGCGAAACAATAGCGCATGAGTTTCGGTGCGCCGATTCGTTTCCTTTTGAGAGGTACTGCTTCAATGTCTTCCAATGATCCGCAACGTACAAGTACGGCGCACCCGCGTTCTATGACGAGCACAACGGCAACTGCTCCGCCCGCCGGAAGGCGTCGCCTGTTGCGTAGTTTATGGCTTCCGGCGGTGCTGCTGCTCGGGCTGACCGCAGGCGGATTGACCGGCATTGTCGCCGCTTACGAGCTTAATTATTCGCGCGCGGCGGATGAAGTAAAGTCGCTCGCTACTTACCAGCCGAGCGTCGTCACGCGCGTTTACGCCGACGACAACAAAACCGTGATCGGCGAGTTCGCTCTGGAGAAGCGCATCCCGCTCAAGTACGAACAGATTCCGCCGCGTATGAAGAACGCGATTCTCGCCATCGAGGACGCGCGCTTTTACGATCACGTCGGCATCGACCCGATACGCATCGTCGGCGTCATCGTCAAAAACCTGACGACGGGCAGCCGCGAAGGTGGCTCGACGCTCACGCAGCAACTCGCCAAAAGCCTGTTTCTTTCCAGAGAACAAACCCTCAAGCGCAAAGTCAACGAATGGGTCGTCGCGCTTCAGATCGAACGCTATTACACGAAGAATCAGATTATAGAGATGTACGCCAACAACATCTTTTTGGGCGCGGGCGCATACGGCGTCGAATCCGGCGCGGAAACTTATTTCGGCAAGCAAGCCAAAGATATGACGCTCGAAGAAGCAGCCTTGCTCGCCGGATTGCCGAAGGCTCCGAGCCAGCTTTCTCCGACCAGCCATCCCGAAGAAGCGCGCGCGCGCCGCAATCTTGTGCTGGATCAAATGGCGAAATACGGTTTCGCGTCGCAAGCGGAAGTTGACCGCGCGAAGGCGACGCCGATTCATCTCGCCGATTCCGCTTACTATCAAGCGCAAAAACGCTCGACGCCCTACGACTATCCGATTGAAGAAATCCGGCAGGAACTCGAAGACAGATTCACTACGCGCGTCGCGCAGGGCGGACTCTCCGTCTACACTTCCATCAACGCCGACGCACAGAAAAAAGCCGTCGAAGTCGTGCAGGCGCATCTTCGCCAGTACGATAAAGGACATGCTGGATGGCACTCGAACTACACGAATATCAGCTCGCTCATTAACAACAATAACGGCAGCAACAACAATGGCGGTCAGCTTACACAGCAGCAGTTAGACAATTTCAAATACCCTGATTGGTACGGCAACGATTACCGGACAAGCCAACACATGATCGGCCTCATCACAGGCATCAATGCGGCGCGTAATGAAGCGCTGGTGCGTTTCGGTAATTACAACGCGCTTGTCACGGCGAAGGAAATGGGCTGGTCAGGGCGTCAACCGAAAAGTGAATTCAAGACGGGCGACCTTGCGGAGTTCGAGATTAAAGAAGTAGACAAAAATAATCGCCGCCTGAAAGTCAATCTCTCGCAGATCCCCAATGTGCAGGGCGCGATGATGACCTTGAACGCGCACACAGGCGAGATCATCGCCCAAGTCGGCGGCTATGATTTCTACACCAATAGGTTCAATAATGCGACGCAGGCTTACCGTCAAACAGGGTCGTGCTTTAAGCCCTTCGTTTATACGGCGGCAATCGAGTGGGGCATGACGCCGGATACGAGGGTCAGCGGCGCGCCCATCACCAGAGGCAGTTGGACGCCGCACAACTATGACGGCTCGACGAGCAACGGCGATATGCCGATGAAGTTGGCGCTCGCTAAATCAATGAATGTTCCTGCCGTTCACTTGCTCGACACCGTCGGCATTCAAACAGGCTCGCAAATGGTCAGGCGTTTCGGCATCACCTCGCCGATGGCTCCGTATCTGCCTTCGGCTCTCGGGGCAACCGAAGTGCCGCTCGTCCAGATGGTTTCTGCTTATTCCGCGTTTCCGAACAAAGGCGTGCGCGTCGCGCCGCATATCATTCGCCGCGTGGTTGACCGCGACGGCGCGACGCTCGAAGAATGGGAAAAGACCACCTACAAAGTCACGAGCGAATACGTCGCCTTGACGATGGTCAACATGATGCGCGGCGTAATTGAATTGCCGGGCGCAACCGGCGCGGGCGCGAAAGTTTTAGGCGTCCCGCTCGCAGGCAAAACAGGCACCGTCAACGATCACACGGACGTATGGTTTATCGGCTACACGCCGACGTATGTGACGGGCGTGTGGATGGGCTATCCGGGAAGAAAAAAACCGCTCGGCGACGACATGACGGGCGGGCACGGCGCGCTTCCCTTCTTCGTAGATTTTATGAAGGACTTTCTCAAAGACAAGCCGAAGGAAGACTTCGACAAGCCGCCGCAGATGCCTGAAGACATGAAGGAACTGCTTGACCAGCGTCAAAGAGAAAGACAGGATGAAGAAGAAGCCAAGCGATCAGAGTTGGCCGCGACACAGCGCAACGCGAAACGCAACTATGACAATTACAGCGACGAAGAAGACGCGCTGCCCGCCGCTGCCGCTACCAATCCGCGACTCGAACAAGTAACGCTGCCGCCTGCTCCGGGCGCTCTCGAAAATCGTTTGCCGACGACTGCGCCGCCAGCCGCTGGCTCGCCGAAGAAAACAGAATCTGTGACGCCCGTCATACCGCACGCCACGGATTCGCTCGCGCCGCCGCCCGCCGCAACGCGCCCGCGTGAAGTCGATCCGCAAAAGAAAAAAGGCAAAAAAGGCACAGACGAACCGTAGAAGCGAAGCAGGAAGCAAGACCGCAGAAGGTAGAAGGCAAACGCGCGTCACACACAACGATGCCCGACACAGAAGAAATCTCCGTCAACGATAGAGACTTCTTTTGTGTCGGGCATTGCTTTTATCAATTAGCTTAGACTCGCCCTGCGTGTTGCTTCAACTGCATATTCTGCCAAGGTAATAATCCAGCATCTTGCGCCACCAAGGCCAATCGTGGTTTACGTCATGTCCCCACAAATCGAGCGTGTGCGGAATACCCTTCTGCATCAGGACTTCCGACAAGCGACGGCTGCGATCCGGCGCTTCATAAGCTCCCTGCCCTGAAAGAATGTAAATGGCGTCTGCCCTGCGCAGGATCGGCAAATAATAATCGTCGTTCAGATTCGAGAGATAAGACACAGGGTTATTAAAGTAGATGTTATCGTCCGTGTAGCCGCGCAAATACGAAGTGATGTCGTAACTGCCGCTCATGGCAATGGTGCCGCGAAATAAATCCGGGTGACGAAAATAAGTGTTGGCAGCGAGAAACGCGCCGAGGCTTGCGCCCGTCGTCAAAGGACGCGCCCCGCCATCATTCGCGTCACTGCGAATAAGCGGCAATACTTCATCCGTGACATAGCGATCATAACGCGTCAGCAATTCGCCTTTGACCCACGGCGCGGCTTCCTGATTAAGCAAGCTGTAACGGTTCACGCTGTTGACGGAAAAGGCACGCACGCGTCCCGCTTCGATATGATGTTTGATCGCATCGATCAACAAAAATCTTTCATATTCAAGATAATCCGCCGCAGCGGTCGGGAACATCAAAAGCGGCGGCCCCGCGTGCCCGTAAGCCACAATCGGCATTTCCATCTCAAGGTTATGGCTGTACCAACTTGTCGTCCGACGTTCCATGCTGAATTTTCTCCAGTTGCCCGTGCATAAACCGCAAGGTTTTTTTGATGAAAGAGCTGATGCGCTCATGACTGTATCTATTGGAGCACAATGGCGACAGATGTTCGCGCACTTTCACACGAAGCGCAAGCCGCGCCTCCTGCCCGTCACGCTTGACGCTCAAGCAATTCATTTGCTATAAAAAGCGTTCCCGCGCTGCCTGTAGAAACAATCACATCTAACGGCGAGCGCCTCTTCCGCAGTAGCTCAATGGCAGAGCATTCGGCTGTTAACCGAAGGGTTGTAAGTTCGAGTCTTACCTGCGGAGCCAATATTTACAGCAACTTACGGGTATCCACAAGATGCCCGTTTTGCTTATACCCGCTTTCCGTACCCGCTTTGCCTGAGTATATTAGAACGAGCAACACCTTGCGCGAGATGCGCTCGCTAGCTTACGAGTTCCGCTTGATAATGACGATCTTGCGCTTTAGCCGCGTTGCGTTAGCCCATTCCAGCACTTCAATACCTAGCGACCATTCCAGCCAGGCCTCAACGTAACCGCGATGGCAAAGCTGTCCTGGCTGTTCCCAACAAAGCAGAATCGAGCCATCCAATTCGTCAGCAACCTTCGCCGGATCAAGCCGCGCCAGAATCTTGTTGTACTCAATCAAATAATCTTCCGACGACATTTTAAGCATCGCCCACGTCGGAGCTAGGTTGAGATAGCGACGGCCACGCCAGCCGAGCGGGATGCCGCGACTAATAGCAACAGCGTTTGGCTCACGGCCAGCAATTTGGAAGCAGGATGTCCAAATCACATAATCACCTCCTCCGCCTTGATTGCGTCTGCCAACTTCTCCTCGACGTTTGCCAATAGACGACACAGGCGGCAAATCTCGCCAATGCTTAAATCATCGGCATTCTCTACTCCATGCAGCACGCGCGAGACGTGACGCACATTCTCCAACACCGCGCGCAACTCTTGCGCTTCAGCTTCCTGTTGCTCCTCAAACCATCTTTTGCTTAAACTCATTGCTGCAAAGTCCTTTCATCTGTCAAGGGTGAAGGGTGAGAGGCTGACCGGAGTTGCCGCTTCGATCAGCCTTTTCGTTTACGCTTCGTGATAACGCTCGATGATCCGCGCTGCCGCTCTGTGCCAGCATGGAAAACCACGCTCGAACGCTTTGCAGCCGCACGTCCCGTTGGCTCTGTAAATCTCACCTGACGGAGAAAGAATCAGCAGCGCGTCGCCGTCGTCGTGAATGTACGGATTCTCTTGAAGCTGCTGCCGCGCCCTCACAATCGCCATTTGCCAGCGCGTGTTGTCAGAGGCCGAGTTAAAAGCAGTCTCGACCACGTTCTCCAGCTTCTCTTGGTTCAGAAACATAATATTTGTCGCCCCTCGTCTCGAATCTCGCAAGCCAATGACTTACATAGAGATGTTACCATGTACGGTATTATCGTGTAAGATAATAATTTACAGGCTATTCCTGTTTATGGTAGGATGCGCGGCATGGTCACTCTAAAGATTCGAGAGGCGGCGGAGCGGCAGGGCATCACGACCGCCTATCAACTGCAAAAAGCCCTGAACACAATGCCGAGCACGGCGGCGCGGCTGTGGCGTGCTGACATGAAGATGATCGGCCTCGACACCATTGACGCGCTGTGCGAAGCATTACAGTGCGAGCCTGCTGACCTAATCGTGCGCGGCAACGGCAAGAGGAAAAGCAACGGGCGAAAGTGAGGTAGTCATGTCAGCAGTCTTAGAAGAAATCATTGAAGAAGTTCACGCGCTCCCGTCTGACGAACGGGGTCAGTTGCGCGAGGTACTCAATAACGATGAGGTGCTCAATAGATTGCTTGGAGTGCTATTAGCGGCAGGTATCATGCACATCCTCTCCAAAATGAACACGCTCGACGCCGACCAGCGGCACGAGCTACGCGAGAGGTTGAACCACGAGCAACCTCTACTTGCTGCTGATCCGCATGAAGCAGAGCGCGCCCGTCGCGCCGCACTCTCACGCACCATTCGAGGCAAGTACGCTTACTTGGGAACGTCCAGCGACGACTTCGCCGCACGCAAACAAGAAGAGATCGCGCTCGAAGATCGTCGGAGCCAGCCATGATCTATGTGCTGGATGCCTGCGCGATGATCGCGTACCTGAACAGCGAGCAGGGCGCGCAGGTTGTCGAGGCAGTTTTGATTGATCCGGCTCACCAATGTTACGCGCACGCCCTTAACCTCTGCGAAGTCTTCTACCACTTCTTTCGCGCTGGTGGAGAAGCGGCTGCGGCTGGCGCAATCAGCGACATCAACAATATGAGCGTAATCGAGCGCGCCGATTTCGATCAATCATTTTGGCAAGACGCGGGCAGATTGAAAGCGCAGGGCAAGGTATCCCTCGCTGACTGCTGCGCGCTCGTGCTCACGAATCGCGTCGGCGGCACTCTCCTGACTTCCGATCATCACGAACTCGACCGGATCGCCGCGCTCGGCACGCACAGCATCACTTTCATTCGATAGCGGCACAAGGGACGCGCCGCCCTGCCTTTGTGTGTAAAGGGTGGATGATGGCAGGCAATGCCAACTAACTTCCTCGGAAGGCTTGGCTAATATAACTTTCTTATGTTCTTCGGTTAATGTCCGAGCCTTTTCCGATGCTGCCACTATCCCCATCCCCATCCGGTCACAGTAATACATTATGGCATCCCGATAAGAGCGAACCATTTCGCGGGCAAGCGTGCGAACCTCTTCCTTTTGGGTTAGAACAAGATCACTCATTCGAGCATACCGTTCAAATACCTATCCATGAACTGTAATTCTTTCAAAGCAGCGTCAAAAGTTTTGCGCCACTTCACTCGTTTCTTTCGCCGGGATTCACAAGCCAAACGCCAACTATCAACTTCTGAACTTTTAATATAGACCTTTTGCAACTGACCATCGTCACGCCAGAATAGACAGTGATAAGGGCCGTGCAAACCACCATTTTTGCACTTACAGTTAGCTTTACCACAACGTTTCCACTGCACACAAATCTCGCCTTCTCCTAATCTTGGGTAACGTTTTTTAACTTTTGATTTAGAGACAATCTTCTTAGTCATGCTGGTAACATCTTTTTACACGAAGATGATAAACGTAGGCTGCTTAATTACGACAAATTCCTGTCTAAGCCAACTGAAGATTCAGAGAGTGTTACGATGGTTTCCGCGCTGCACTTTGCTGGTCAATTACCCGCGCAAGTGAACCTTCACTCATTCAAGCGTTCATAGCAGTTTCGACGCGCTCCCAATCCGCTTTGCTCAAATCGGGCATCAACGGGCGAATGTGCTTCGCCTCATATCCTTTCGATAGCTTTTCTTTTGCCTTCGCTGCTAACTCCGCGACTTGCTCATCGGTCAAGGTCATAACAGCCGAGTTGTCGCCGCCCGCGCGTTCGCCGTTGAAGAACGCTCGCATTTCCACATCGTCTTCGCCAGAACGATGAATCGTTTTTGCATAGCCACGCGGTTTCTCAATGCCTTGTCCTGTGTCATGGAGATGCCACGCATAGATTTTGCACTGTTCGAGCGAGAAGTCGGACATACACACGCTCTGCGGCGGCGTGTGTGGGTGTGCAGTTGAAGATGAAGAAGCAGAGTGCAAATGCAGTGTTGAAGTTTGTTTCGCATTTGGTTCAACCAAATTAGAACCACCCTTCGCCCTTACTTGCGCCGATTTGCGGCTACCTTCCGCACTCTTTTCCCGCCATCCCTCCTGTTTTTGGCGCAGTTCATCCAGATCAGGATGTGTGATTTTGTCGTCATCAATTCTGAAAAGTTTTTCCATCGCCAACCACAGGCGACGAAATTTATTTGGAGAAATTTTCAAAAGGTTTGCCAAATGCTTTTCATCATTCGGCAGAAATCCTTCAAGCCAGACGAATGAAACGAGCTTCCAATACGCTCCGAACTCTTCGTTCGACATCACTGCGATTATAGGGTTCATCAGCACGTCGCGCGGGTAGTATTGAAAAGCAGGCGATTTGTTTTTCGACACCTCGCGCACCTCACGCCGCTTCCTTTTCGACTTGCGCGGGTCGCTCGCGGCTTGCGAGAGATTCTTGCAGATGCCGCTCGCCATATCGCAGAGAGCGTTTGTTTGTAAGATAGAAGCCAAGTTTGCCGTCGCGCCGCAGCTCCCATTGCGACTTACGCGAAAGGCCTGTGATTTCTTGGAATTGTGCTTGCGTGTAGAGCTTCTCTGTCATCGCGTTACGTTCCTTTCATGCAAAAGCAAAACCGACGCGATAGGTTGCGCGTCGGTATGAAAGGTAACGATTTGTTTGGGGAGGTAACAGGATGAAAGTCTACCGTGTCTTTTCTCCGTTTTACTCGCGCTTGAACTTCGCCCAATTAACTCTAAAGCCTCCGTTCCACGCTCCGATCATACGAACATCGCACTTGAAAATTTCAGCTATTCCCGGTTGTGTGACCGCCTTGCCTTGCGCCCGTAGCTTTTGCTTCGCTGCTGTCAATCGCGCAATGTATTCGGCTCCGTCTTTGAACGTGCGCGGCGCGCCGATGCGGGTTAAATCAAAAATCTTCTTTATGGCTCGCGCTTCACTCTGCATAAATTGTTTAACGAGATCGCTCATATCAATTGAGGCGATGCCATGACCATTCAGCGCGTCGCAAGAGGCTGTTAGCATATTCGTTGCAGCCGCTTCGAGAAGTTGCTGCGATAGACTCGCGCCGATGTTATGAACCGCCGTCTGCGCCCAATCGGACATCTGCCGCTCATCATCAAAACGCTCCACAGGAAACGGAAACTCAATGCACTTGAACTGTTCGCCGCACTTCAGATCAAGCCGCAGCTTTACTAACCTTTTACCTTTTCTCGTGATGCCTTTGATAATTTTCGGCGTGCTTTCTATGCTAAATCGCAGAATCGGCAAGTCCTTAAATTCAATCTCTTCCTCTACGGTGAACTTGTCGCCGAGGCGCTCGAAAAATCCTTCAAAGGTTAAGTAATTTTTCTTTGCCATATAGTTAGTTGATCGTCTCTGTTGCCACGTCCAGCGATGAAGCCGCATCATCATTCAGACGCGCCAGAGCATCGGCGACGTTGGTAATGGCTTCATTATCGGGGTTGACGTAGCGGGCGAAAGTCGCGTGTTGCGTATGACCCGAAACCTTCATAATGACAGCCGAAGGTTGCTTTGTATTGACCATGCGTGTGATGGACGTATGCCGCCCATCGTGCCAGCGATAGCCTTCAATACCAGCATCCTTCAAAGCTGCTTTGAACGCCGTTTTGACGGTTGACGTGATGCCGAAAACAAGTGCATCTCTGCCCTTCGGTGATGCTTCCCAAAGCTGCGTCAACTCTTCCTGCAAGCGCGGCGTAATGCCGATGCTGCGCGCCCGTGCCGTCTTTGAATTTTCGGCAATGATGGTGATGCTGCGCGAAACAAAATCAACGTCGCGCCAGCACAATTTGAACAGTTCGCCACGCCGCGCGGCTGTGCCTATAGCGGTTTTCATTTGAGTGTAACCTCATAACCGCAATGCCGAAACCAATTCACACAATCGCTTGCCGTGATTGTTTCGAGCGCCGCGGCGATTGCCTTTTCCAATTCGGCTTGGGTTCGC
>JAABUM010004586.1_pt1 | contig 15426 bp, 21 predicted proteins | sample 5559161 | NCBI WGS metagenome assembly JAABUM01 (sample SAMN10711868, study PRJNA513369) | rock metagenome | isolation source: Antarctica rocks | place: Antarctica: Victoria Land, Siegfried Peak nord
GAGTGTCTCCCAACCACTCGCCTAGTAGCCAGAGACTGAGGAGCCGGATGAGGTGAAAGCTTCACGTCCGGTTTTGGAAGCAGGCGGGGAGAGGCGACTTTCCTCGCCTAGCCAACTCCTGTAGGTCGGCCGGTTCCCTCAACTTTCCAGGGCGGGGGAGCCGGCTTTTCTGTGCGGGAGCCGTTTGCTCCTCACACCTACCATTATACGCTTTGTTGCTTATATTGTCAAGCAATGTAGCGTATGATACGATTCGTGGATATGGTACGCTACATTGCATGGGTCAGGAAGACGAGGTCACGCCGATCATGATTCCCGCTGGCGAGTACATCACGCTAGAACAGGCGGCTACGCTCGCCGGCTACACGAGCGGTGGCAACCTGCGCACCGCAGCGGTCCAGGGGCGACTACGTACAATCGTTGTCACGAATCGGCTGCGCCTCACCACGACAGAGTGGCTGGACGCCTATCTAGCCACAATCAAAGAGGAGCGGCGTGGGTGGCCACGGGGGCAGGCACGCGGGAAGCAGCACAAGAGCCAGGACGCCGGCGGCGAGGCTGGGAAGTAGCGTACAGCCTGCTTGTTTCTGGCCAAATGCCCAGACAAGGCGGTGGCAAAAGTGGCAGAAGTCTTTGGGCAATGCGTCGGGGAGTGCGGTGCGTGGCCATGGCGTCTCCTTCTCGTGGAGCATCAGAAACCTCACAAACCTCAGCAACCCCCCACCATGTGATAGGCATCCCTCCGAACAATGAGCGCCAACCCACCCCCTACACCCTAAACGCCCAGACAGCGCGGTGCCAAAAGTGCCAGAAGCCCAAATCTCCCCCCAAACGCCCAGGTGACGCGGTGGCAAAAGTAGCAAAAGCCCCCACATGCCTGGGCAAGGATCCCACTCAGGTGACAGTAGGGACGCATGCACCAGGAGAGCGTCAGAAACGTCAACAACGACACGGCCGGGAGCCGAGGTGGCACGCCGCCCCCACGTGGCCAGGGCGACAGAGCACAGGGGGAGAGAGGAGGAAGGAGGGGCGCGATGGAGAACGGGATGCAGCAGGCGGTGTGGGCAGCGGTGGGGCGCGCCACGGAGCAGGCCGGAGGCACGCGCGTGGCCAGCTTTCTGGGCGAGAGTTGCACCCTGCCCGATGCCGCCTGGGAGCACTTTCCCACCACCCTTGCTGCTGAACTGGGAGCCGGCTGGGAAGTGACACCGGGCGGGGAGGACGATCCCTTCTACATTGTGGTGCAGAACCCTCAGCACACGTTTCTGCTGCGGAGCACCCGTGTGACGACACACGGCGGCGTGACCCGCCGCCTTGTCCTGGAGGTGGAGTAGACGATGAGCATGGGCACGGCGGGCGGCGGCCTGACAACGCACCAGGCTGCGGCTTTGTTGGGCGTCAGCGTCAACACGGTTCACGGGTGGGTGACCAAAGGGCGGATCAGGGCAGAGCGCATCACGCCGCCGGTGGGCAGGACATATCTCCTGCTGAACAAAGAGGATGTGGAGCAGGTGCGCCGGGAACGCGGCCCACGTGACCGTGGATAGGCTGAGCAGAGGAGACGTGATGGGTGGCACGGCGGACGGTGGGCAGACGGTGGGCCAGGAGGCCCCCGAGGACCTGATGACAGTACGGGAGGCAGCGGCCCTGGTTGGGATACCCGTCTCGCGCATCTCGGTCTGGGGCCGGTACGGTCATCTCCTCACCTGGCCCAGCCAGGGGAAGGGCCAGCGCGTCAGCCTCTCAGCCGTGCGTGCCCTGGTCGCATCGCCCCCTGGCCGCGACAGAGAGGTCCAGGCCACAGCATGGCACTCCGTGTACAAGGCCGCACACCTCGCGGGCGTGGAGCCCTATGACGTGCTCAGGTGGGTTGATGACGGGCGCTTGAGCAGCCAGAGCGGCGCGCTGGGTGTGCAGGTGCGCCTGAGCGATGTGCAGATCCTGGCACATGAGCAGCGCGGAACACAGGAGCGCAGGAGCGCTCGTGATGCCGCCCCCCTGCCTTTGGACCTGGTGACCGTGCGGGAGGCTGTCCAGGCGGTGGGTGTCACGCCTCCCACTATGCATCGTTGGATCAGGAGCGGGCGGCTGACCGTCCAGCCTGGCGCCGGTGTGCGCCGGGTGAGCCTGGCGGCTGTGCGTGCATTGGGCGCCCCCTTTGACCCCCAGACGCCACCGGAGGCGCGCCTTGTCTACGAGGTCGCCCAAGCCGTAGGAATGGACCGAGATCGCATCAGGGGGTGGGCGCGACGCGGCCTGCTCCCCAGTTGGCAGAGTCGGCATGGACTGCTCGTCCGTGAGGCGGATGTGCGGGCTGTGGCCCAGAAGCAGGGCGCGCTGCCTTCTGGCGACGAGGCAGGGGAGTAGCGCCATGTCCATGAACGACAGCCCCCAGGCGGTCCCTGCAGACCTGGTGCGTGTGCGAGAGGCCGCCCAGGCGGTGGGGCTCACGGCCCCTGCGGTGCATCACTGGATAAAGAGCGGGCGGCTCGCTGCCCAGCCGTCCCCGCAGGGGCGCCGGGTGAGCTTGGCCGCTGTGCGTGCGCTGGCTGCCCCTCTTGACGCCCATGGGCCAGCAGATGCCGTGGCCATCTATGAAGCCGTGCGCCACACGGACGTCACCAGAAGGAACATCGAGACCTGGATGACGCAGGGCCGGCTACCCAGCTGGCGGGGCCGCTATGGGCCTCTGGTCCGCGTGGCCGATGTGCAGGCTCTTGCCCAGCAGCGCGCCATGGCGGCCGCCGCGGCAGGGGAGTCTGCGCCCATGCCCCCCGATGCACTCTCCGTTCGAGACGCAGCGCGCCTCTCCGGCCTGAGCAGAGAGCGTCTCTACCTGTGGACGAAACAGGGTCTGCTGCCCGTCTGGCGAGCGCCCGGGGGCGGGCAACGGGTCCGCCTCGTCGATGTCACGGTCCTGGCTGAACGACAGGGGCGGGGCTTGCCCCTAAACCCGGGAGGTGCGCCATGAGCAGTCAGCAGCAGCCCACTGACCCCCCGCGGCTGCCCTTGCGTGTCCACGTCTCCGTCCGGGGCCAGCTCGGCGACGGCTCGGCCATCGTGGCCACGGCCTGGCGCACCTTGGAGCCCGAGGAGCCGGAGTATGAGCTGGCCTACCAGGAGGCAGCCCGGGCGTGCCGCATCTCTGGCTGGGAGATGCCCTATGCCGACGCTGATCAGGACCAAGCCGTGGAGTAAGGTGCCCTGTGGCGCGGTGGCAAAGTGGCAGAAGCCGCCACAGCGGATCCCACACCGCCACAGCCGGCCCTCACCGCGCCCCTGGAGGCTCCCACCCAGTCGCCTCAGGTCCTTATCGTGACCATCGTGCGCTGTGCCCCTGAGGAGGCGGATGCGTGTTGGGGAGGAGCGCATGGTACACTTCCTCCAGGGTAGTGTATGGTGGCTACGTGGGTGGCTCAGGAGGACAGGATAGCGTGTTCGCGGCACATGAAAGCCCCGACTACGTGCGCCTGCTGGAGACGCTGCAGCAGCTGCTGGCCACTCGGGCCACCACCTTCGTCGGCGCGTTGCAAGAGGCCTGCGACCTGCTTGTGGGCGCCATGCGCGCCGACACGGTGGACGGCTTCCTCTACGACGATGCCAGCGATAGCCTGGTTGCCCAAGCTAGCAGCCGGACGCCTATGGCCCAGCGTCAGCGTCAGCTTGGGCTGCACTGCCAGCCTTTGACCGACGGCGGCAGCACGGTGTGGGTGTTCGCCACCCACATGGCCACCCACACGGGACACGCCGAGCAGAACCCCCGGGAGTTGCGCGTGGTCCAGGAGGATCTGGGTGTGCGCTCTCAGATCGCGACTCCCCTGAACATCGGGGGCAGAAACCGCGGCGTGCTGCAGGCCTGGTCAACCCAGCCTGATCACTTTAGCGTGGACGATCTCCTCTTCCTGCAGGCTGTGAGCCACTGGCTGGGGTTGGTGGCCCACCGGGTGGAACTGCTCGAGACCCTACAGCCTGACAGCAGCTCCCTGCATGTTGCCCATCAGGAGGCGGTGGCTGCACTGCACAAGCGCCTTCAGGAGGGCGACCAGGATGTCGCTGACCCTGAGACCGCGAGCAGAGTCTACCTGCTACGCTGGAAGATGCAGCGTCTTGAAGAGAGCAGGCACGAGACCGAGGCCGCCCTCGCCGCTGTCGAGGCAGCATTCGCGGAGAGTCAACGCCAGATCGGAGCCCTGGCGGCGGCCCTACACTCCAACCAGGAGCGCCTCACGCAGCACGAGGAGCGCTTGGCCCATCAGGTCGCCGTCGCCCAGGAGGCAGTGCGCACGCGCCGCAAGCTGGAAGAGAGGCTGCGCCACGCCGAGGACACGATTGCCCGGCTGACTCTCCACCACACCTTGAGCAGGCACAGCTAGCGCTGCGCCCAAGGCGGCGTTCGCTGCTGAGCAAGAGGACGCGACTGCCGCCCGAGCCAAGAGTCCTGCTAGTCGAGAGACGCGCGTCGTCGTGCCGCTCTGTAGCCCTCAGTGACACAGGCGCTGAGATGTTGGACGCGGACATTGAGCTCCGTGTACGTTGCCGCCACCTCTGCCAGACGGGCTAGAAGCGCCGCGTGGCGCCAGACAAGCTCAGCGCGCCGGGTCAGCAGAGCGAGACACTCGGTCATCCCTGTAGGCGGTGGCGCGTTGTTGTCCATACCCCTCCGTCTCCCTGACGACGTCGTTTAGGATCAGGCTACATAGCCGCCCTGGACAGCACGTACCATGCCACCGCCGGGCGTGCGGTGCTATCCGTCACGGCCCTAGCCTCAAAGCGCCGCAGTGACGCGGCTACGGTAGCCCCCCGTGCCGCTGCTCGGGCGCGATCCATGGCACTCCCAGCAGTTCGAACACCGTTGCCTCCTCCGGCGTGGGGACGACCTCGCCGTCACGCCGCACCAGCCGGCCACCAACACTGCCGGCCTGCTCGGGGCCGATCCCCTGCCGCCTCTTCCACCGCGCCAGCGCTGCCGTGGAGAACTCCGCGCTACCAGTGCGCACCACTAAGGTCAGGCCCCAGTTGTCCGCCTCAGCCAGGAACAGATCACCCTGCAGGTCAGGATAGGCGGCCAGGGCCAGCTGGTAGTAGCGGCCATCGGGGTTGTCGCCCTTCGTGAAGTGGTAGCGCTCACTGGCGTGGAGGTGCTCCCACAGCAAGTTCGTGGCGATAGTGCCGAAGAGTCCACCGGCGCCACGGGCAGGGATTGCCACCAGCTCCAGATCGCCGACCTCGCTCTTTCGCCGGCGCACGCTGCCAGCCACGGAGATGCGGTCGCAGTAGGGCTCCAGGTCCGCCATGATCTCATCTGCGATCCTCTCAGCCTCCGTGAGAAGCCGTTTCACTTTGCTCATGTGTTTCTCTGCTCCTTCCCTCAAGTTCTCCCCGTGCGCTGCCGACACTAGTAGAGCCGACCTGATATAGTCTTCAGGCCGTGCTCCCCCTCCTCGGGGTCCCAGGATCAGTATGGCCCCCCCATCCCTGATCCTGGGGTTTCTCTTTGATTGAGTAGCTGGCCACCTTCCGTGCCGCCCGGCCCCCTTCGGGGGGGAGACTACCCACGCGCGCGCGCCTCCGCGTTCTGGGCGCGCTCCAGGGCGGCGGGCTCGATCTCGCCCCGCCCCCGCAGGTAGGCCACCGCCTCCGCCGCCGTGGTTAGCCCCTCGGCGGCCATCACAAAGTCTAGGGCGCTCCCACCCATCCGAGCCGCGTGGCAGTACCACACGCCACGCACTGCGTCCACCGATAAGCTGGGGCGCTGATCACCCCCCGCGTGATGCGGTAGTGGGCAGTGATAGGCGCCACCCCGTCCTCTTTCTGCTCCGTAGCGGGCCAGGATGTCGCTCAGAGGGTGGGCCTCCTTCCACTGCTCGATGAGCGTCGGTCCCCAGAGCCGCAGAGCGGCGTCCGCGGCTCTGCTCCCTCCGAGCGCGACCTCCTTACCCGGCAGAGCGCCCGCACGGTCCTGGTCGTGGCTCCCGCGGTCTAGGGTGAGGGCGCGTTCCTCCTCCAGCCAGGGACGCCTGCTTACCTCATAGGCCACGTCCACGGTCGGCACAGCCAGGGCGTAGGAGAGTTGCCCCCCCAACGTGGTGGCCACAGGCCGACCATCAGGGCGGATGAAAGGGTAACGCTGGCCGCTCTTGAGGTGGACGCCCAGGGGGCCGCGCACGCTATTGCCGACCTTCCCAGGAGATAGTTCCCCTTGCTTGGGTTTGATCTCCACCGCAGTCTGCCCCCGGCTCATCCGCTCGCGCTCCTCTGCGGAGAGAGAGAACAGGAGGAGGTTCTGCATCGTGCGCGCAGGTACCGGCTCGGTCGCAAACACACGCACCCGTGCTCCACGGCGCGACAGCTCCAGCGCGCTGGGGATGCCCTCACGCTCCAGACGCAGGTGCGCCGCTTGCATCAGCGCCCGCCCGTTGACCGGCTCGTAGTTCACTGCCCCGCCTGGGCCTGGCAAGGCGCGCACATCATCGGTCTCCATGATCCCTTCACGGCACAGCGTCTCCTCACCCACGCGTTTGGCGGTATAGAAGGCCAGTGTGATCTCCCCCCGCAGGTGCCGGCCGATATCCTCATCCCGTAGGGGCAGGGGACGGAGCTTCGTGCCAGGGTCTGCGTAGGGCCGAATGTAGTGCCCTGCTGGCTGCTGGACGCAGTACGTCATGTCAACGTAGGCAAAGCGGTCTCCGTAGGCGGCCTGGCGTTCATCGTGGCCACGGTCATTCCTGAGCGCCTGCATCAGAACGCCCCCCAGTCAATCAGTAGGTCGGACGTTGGCCCGCTTGCTGGCAGGGAAGCCGGCCCGGCCGGAGTGGGGTGCGTCGCGGCCGGGGGGGGAGCGCGCCACGCCGACGCAGCACTGGGTTAAAGTACCACCGGCCACTCCACCACACGCGCACCGGACGCATGTTGCCCACGACCACGATGGCCTGGGTCCCCCAGATCCGGCGCACTTCATCGGCCGTCCGCAGCTGCCGGCCCTTCTCAGAGAGACCCAGGCTCTGGTCACGAAACAGGAGGTCGTGCCCCTGTCGATTGGCGCTGCCCTGCTGGCCGGCGACGGTGGCCTGGCCCAGCTCGGACGCCACGCTCTCGGCTTGCTGCCCACGGAGGCCCGTCAGGGTGATGTGGGCGTAGCACCCCTGCAAGATGATCCGGCAGCCCTCGGTGCCGTACAACTGCGTGAGCTGGTCGGTGCTTTGCACGCCCAGGACGGTCCCGATGCCGGCCTCACGGGTCGTGTTCAGGCTGGCCGGCAGGTCGGTGATGCGCCCGATCGTCCCGGCCTCGTCCCACCAATTCATCACCCGGCGGGGCAGGACCTTGCGCCCACCGGGTTGCCCAGACGCGCACCGCAACAGCTCGGTGGTCATCTGCGCGAACAGGGTGGCAATAAAGGGGCGCAACGTCTGCTCATACCCGGCCGGCATGGTCAGAAAGACGGCGGTCGGCGGCTTGTGCCGATCGGCCAGGTCCGCCCAGTCAACGCTATTGATGCTGGAGGTGGCCACAATGCGCGGGTCCCACATGGCCATTAGCTTGAGCGGGGGGCCGGTGAACACGCTGGACTCCAGCCGCTCGTTGCCCTCCATGTGGGAGAGCACACCCGTCGCCAGGTCGCGGGCCACGGGGTCGCTCGCATGTCTGATCAGCGCCTTGATGACTTTGCGGTCGCGGGTCAGCGTCTGCTGCAGGTCGCGCAGGGTGACCTCGCCGTTATCCGCCCGCAGGGTCAGAACGATGGCCACCAGGAGGGCCGTCGTCGTGTCGCGCCAGAACTGCTGATCGTCCGCGGTCGCTGTGCCAGGGCCGGTGTTGTCAATCCACGCCTTTGCCCAGGCAAAGACATCACTGATCTCTGGCAAGTGGCAGCGCGCGAGCGGGTTGTAGCCGGCCCCCTGGGGGTTAAGCCAGTCCACGTGGACCACGTTGTAGCCGACTCTGGCCAGGTGACCCGCCGTGCGCGCGTAGATGCTCCCCTTTGAGTCAGTGATCGTGAGAGAGGGCAACATGTGCCCCCGCCTGGCCTGCAGCCGCAGCAGGTTCTCGATGATGATACGCGACTTGCCTCCCCCCGGAGGACCCAGGAGCAGGGCGTTACGCGACTGGTCGCGCTCCCGTATGCCCAGGCGGGGGCCCAGTCCTAGCGGCCCGATCCGCCCCAGGACGAATGGGGTCTCAGAGCGACGGACGTGCAAACGCCACCACACCCACAGGCCACCCCACCCGGCCGAGCCGCTAGAGCGAGACAACTTCAGGCCATGCAACCGCCGGCCGAGGTGAGTCAGTGGGCGCCAGAAACGGACGCACAGGAGCCCAAAAAAGAGGAAGAGCGCTCCTATAGTCCAGTCGCGCTGGCGTGAGTGCGCTGCTTGCAGGCGGGTGTACCGGGCGGCAACCCCATTCCCCGTCCAGTCGTCCCAACTGGTGAGATGGGTGCGCCCAGAGAGCAGGTCAGCGACCTTTAACTGGTGCGCATCCCGCGCGTCGGCGACGCTGACCGCCACGGCGGCAGGGTAGGTCAGGGCAACGATGCCATCCTGGTAGAGCCCCGACCAGGGCGTCAGCGGGAAGGCAGCTAACCGCAGAGCCCCATAGAGTAGGGCCAGCAGGAGGGCCAGGGTAACCAGGCGAGAGAACATACACGTGACTCCTTATGAGAACCAATATCAACCGGAGAGCAGGGTGGCGTGACGCTCGACCAGCGCCTTGAAGGTGGTCAGCGCGCGGGGACGGATCTCTACCGAGCGGGCGCGGAGGTCACCTCCGGCCAGTAGGAGATGGGCGTGGGTGTTGTCGGTATCGGTATGCACCCCGCCCAGCCAGACCAGTTCGCGGTCTAATAGGGCTCCCAGTTCGTCCAGGGCCACACCCGAGAGCAGTCGTACCAGCGCGGGCTGGCCGGCAAGCGTTGAGTCCGCGCGGACGCTGAGCAGCAGCCGGTGAAAGGCGACCGGGCCGTCCCACTCAGGGGCAAGCGCATAGCGGCAGAGGTGTATTCTGGCCTCGGTAGCGTCGGCCACGGGGGCGAGGGAACGGGTATACAGGCCGTCCCGCCCGACGTAGCGCACCTGCTGAAGGAGGCGCGAACGGGCTACCTGATTGTTGCGCTGGAAGCGTGTATCCAGCAGGGTCATGGGCGAGATCATGCATGTGGCGGCTTCCGGCGCAGCAGCAACGGAAGCGTCCCAGACACGCGGCCGGCGCGAGCGACCCGTAGCGCCTCGTCCTCGTTGGAGACCGTCGCGCCCTCGCCCCGCGTGGCCACCAGCAGGGCGAACAGCAGCAGGCGGGTAGTGGAGATCTCAATGGCTGGTAGCTCCAGGCGCTCGTCCAAGAGCGCCCGGATGGTGGCCGCCTGGGCCAGCTGGGCCTCGCCAAGGAGGCGGCGCAGCGTCTCTTCCAGGACCTCAGAACCCACCTCAGCCTGCCGCGCCACCACCTCTGAGCCCACAGCGCTGGCCACCAGGCGGTCCATCGCCTCGCCCTTGGGCACCCCCCACTCGGCGGCCTTGTCCTCGATCAGTTGGGCCGTGGCGGCCGCGATGGTGGTGTTGAAACGGACCCGGGCGTCCTCACCGCTGGCCCCAGCAGACGGAGGCGTCATCGTCCTCTCCTTGCCGCCTGCGCCCTATCCCACTCGCCCCCACACAGGCTAAAGGGGTGCGCACAGGGGTGCGCATAGCCTCCACCACCGTGCTCAAAACCGTGCGCATGGGCGTGCGCATGACAATTGGGCGTGCGCATGGGTGCGCGCATGGGTTTACGCACGAAAAGGCCCCTGTGCGCACGGTCATGCGCGTCCCTTTAGCCTGTGTGTCTGCTCCCCGTCCCCCGCGCGAAGGCGTCCGCCGCGCTGTTGTGCGTCCCCGCCGGCTGGCTTGGCCCCATGCTCTGGCCCAACGGTGCGGCGCGCATAAACACGAACTGCGCGCCCTTGGTCGTGGGCACCCCTGAGAAGCCGACCTCGATGAGGGGAACTGTCCCGGACAGAACCCACCCCTCGCGGCCCAGTGAGTTCAGCATCCCTTCCCACTTTCGGTCGTCCTTCAGCGCCAGGTGCACCACCTTGTATTCCATGATCTGCTGGTTCATGAACCCCACCCTCCCTATACCCACGGCCCACCGTGACCCCAAACGCCCCTAGTATACCAAGCAAATTTAGCGCCCAAACCGGAAGCCCCAGGCCCCGGCCGACCACGTACAAGATGGCCAGGCCGCCGACCACGCGGAGCACCTCGGCGCCTCCTAGGGACCCCGCGCGGGTCATAAAAGCAGGAGGTTGTAGGTACCAGCACAGAACGCGACACACCGGCTTTAGCTGTTCCCTCATTGCCTAAAACATCCTTCCTACAGCTGTGGACACACGGTCACGCACCGCGGTCATACCACCACCCGCCGCCATCATCGCGCCAGCGAGCACCCCGCCTGCTATGGCGTACGCGCCACTTGCTCGGGCCATCCCTGCGCCCAACAGGCTGTCCACCAGCCGGGGCACCCCGTAGCCAATCAGCAGTATGGCCAGGGCCAAAAAGGGCTTGAGCAGGGGGTCAAGGGAGTAGTCGGCAAGGGTCAGCGCGCCGATCTTCAGCCACACAGCCCAGCCCACACCCCAGAGCGCCACCGACACAAAGTTGCATAGCCATTTGCCCATGATGCCACTGCCCAGCGGCCAGGTGGCCGCGCACAAGGGGGCCAGCACGTAGAGCCAGGCCAGCACGGCGATACTGCCGAGCTTGACCAGAAGGAGCAGCAGATACACGATCACAGCCAGGAAGCCCACCACAAGGGTGATCGGGCTGAGGCCAGGGTTCGTGAAGACACTGATAATGTTTATCAGCAGGTCCGCTCCCGTGATCCCGCTGTACCCGCTGACCGTGTCCGAGATGGACTGCAGCAGGGAGAGCAGTTGGTCCACGCCCCAGGGCAGGCCCAGCAGCAAGATGGCGCTTTCCAGGGTGCGCGTGAGCAGGACGATCCCTGACCCGCCGTCTCTGGCCTGCCCGCCCGGCAGGGTTGAGCGGTAGTACTGCACCGCGCCCAGCACAGCCAGAGCGCCAGCGACGCCGCCCCCGACGGTCAGCATAAAGGTGAAAAAGCCATTCAGACCTGACCAGGTGTCCACCCGTACCACGCCCGAGAGCAGGGAGGCCAGGGCGTTCACCAGGTTATTGATGTCGGTGATCAGCCAGCCAAAGAGGCCGTTGCCGATCGAGCCAAAGAAGTCAGCCCAGGAGAAGCAGCCCAGGAAGCACCAGCCCGAGGACCCGTCTGGCGCGGGCCCGTTAGGGATGGCCGTTTGCGTGGGCACAAGCGTCTGAGTGGGAATGGCCGTATTCGTGGGCGGGACCGTGCCCGTCGGCGCCAGCGTGTTCGTTGGCACGGGTGTCTGCGTGGCTGGAGCGACCACGATGGTGTCCGTGGGCCGCGGCGGGCCTACAAGAGCGGATGCCCTCCCGACCCCGCCCCCCAGGGATCCGGTCATCAGGCCGATCAACAGAAGCAAGAGTAGAGCGAGGAAGGCGGGATAGAGGAGGCGTCTCATGCGCTTTGCTCACTCTCTACACTGCCCGGACCCTCTAGGAGGAAGGGACGCGCGGGCGTGTCTTCGTGACTGTCGTTAAAGGGGAGCGTGTCTGAGAGATGCTGGATCGCCCGCCAGACATCGCCGCCACGCAGGCTAATCTCTACAGCCCGCCTCTGGTATTGCCACGTGCGTGGGTCTGTCTCAAAGAGCCATGCTTCGTCGGGATCGATCATGATATGCACCTGGCCGCGGGTCACGCTCCCGCGCTGCTTGTTGTGGCGCATCACGTAGCACTCCCCCACGGGGAGGCCCTTGATCACATCGACTTCGCGGGGCGTGGCCCCCAGGGCAGCCCCAATCCGTGAGGCTGTGTTGTCCCGGTCATCCAGGGCAAAGATGAACTTCGTGGCGGCGGCGGCAAACATACTTCTTATCTCGGGGTGCCGTAGCAGGTCCTCGGGCTCGTGGGTGATCCACCAGACGAAGCCGGCCCAGTGGCGGCCGCGCCTGGCCAGTTCATTGACCCAGAGCGCCGCGCCCATGTGCTCTAGCTGCCACGCCTCCTCCAGGATAAAGAGGTGGAGCTTGTCACCGACAACTGTCTGGGTGTGCCGGTCGAGCGAGTCCAGGAGCTCCGGGGAGACGCTCTTGGCCTGACGCAGGTCAATGATGACCATCTGCGTGCCGATCGGCACCGCGTCCAGTTCGGCGGGCGTGCGCACCGTGGCCGCGCCCACCAGGGACCCCAGCAGGCCATAGTGCCCACTGCGGTCCAGGATGGTCGAGCGGCCCCCACTGAGCAGGTGCATTTTCAGCAGCTTCAGTGTCATCATCGTCTTCCCCATGCCAGACAAACCGACGGTCACGCAGAGTGCGTTGCGCAGGCTCTCATCAGTGGGATCGAAGCGGACCACCTCACCGCCCGTGGTCTGGCCGATGATGTAGCCACGCAGTGTGGTGGGGTTGCGTCGGTTAAAGAGGTACGTGTTTGCGGCGGTCTCGGCGTGCATACGCCACCTCCGATCGGCCGTGTCCGCTCCCGGCTGTGTGGCCAGGTAGAGGGGCGTCTGGTGGGCCAGGCCGGTGCCTGCGCGTGCGGCCAGCCTGCGGCGGAGCACACTCTGGGCACGGCGGGCGGCGCGTTCCACCTTCCCCGCCGTTGCGCCAAAGCAGGTGATGTAGACCCCACCGCGCACAATCCCTTGGTCGGGGCGGCGCAACCGCAGCAGGAGTTCGTCATTCTCGCCCCCGGCAGCCATGTCATCGGCGGTGGGACGCGTGCCCCCTGTCATGGAGGCGATCATCCCCGCGCTATTCTGACGCTGGCGCATGGAGAGGCGGTTGCGCTCGGCTTCAGGGTCAAGGCCCTCAATCCACACACTCACGCGCACCGGGCCGTCCAGGGCCACGATGGGGTCCAGAAAGCCAGGATCGGTCACCCCAGGAGGAAGAAGCATATACAAGGAGGCGGCGTGCAGACCACCCGATAAGGCCACGGACCAGGGCGTCTCGCGGGTGACCGTCCCGTAGTCTGCGGCAAGTCCGGTCACCGGACGCGCGCTGAGGTTCATCGTGGCCAGCACGCTATGCACGCCATTGACCAGATCACCCAGGGCGATCTCATCCTCAGCGTCTTGCTCGCCAGGCAGGGGGATGGAGAGGGCGCGGCGCACGAAGTGCGGCAGAGGGAGCGGACGACGCCGCGTCCCCTCGTAGACCACGATGTAGAAGTGGATGTCACTCTGCCGTGCGGTCCCGGCCTCCAGGCGGGCCGTAGAGCGTCTGGCCAGTTCAGACAGACGTGGGTCCGTGCGCCCGCTTGCGCGCACCCCTCTCTCGTACTGCCCCTGCTGCGCTTCGGCCATCGTCTGGGACGTGGACTGGGCAATAAACTGGAGGACACCACCCTTACCCAGTGAGGCGATCAACGTCTGCAGGTGGCTAATCAACCGGAGGCTCTGCTCCTCCTCGGTCAGAGCCTCGCGTGTAAACCCATCCACTTCCAGCATGGAGTAGGAGCGTGACGTCCTCCTGGGCTGCCCCAGCACGCGCCGCAGGAGGTAGGCATGGATCTGCTGCCCGTAGGGCTCCGAGCGGACATGGTGCGTGGCCAACAGAAGCAGATAGACTCCCACCGCAGGGACCAGTGCAAGCGCGTTGTGGCCCAGGCTTCCCAGGAGACGGTGGACGCCTTGATACGCCAGCACGACGACTACGGCCTCAGGAAAACTCAGGCCAAATAGGGGACGCGCCGTCTCGTCCCCGTACTGGAGAGATATGCAGCGTGCGGCCATGTTGCCTCCTCTCTTTGCTTGCGAAAGAGCGGGCGCCGTCCAACCCATGTAGGCGAGGACGGCACCCGCTCACCGCGCTAGCCGCGACTCTAGCTAAAAAGTGACGGGATGATCGCAATGGCGATGTAGACGAAGAACGCGCCGGCGAGCGCGCCCTTCATGTGACTCCACCCCTCACGATGGCCGATGATGTACAGGACGTAGCCCAGCACCAGGGCGATGATAATCAAGAACACCATCCAGCTGCGTGTATACGTTGCCCATGTTGAGAGAAAACTCCCAACGGGGTCTCCTGCGACCACGGTGCCGCTCATCAGTCGCGTTGCCATGACCATCCCGTCGACCACCGGTGTGTAGACCTGCATGACCAAGAGCCCCCTTTCCCACCTGACGCACGCCCCTCATGGGACGAACGTGTCGCCTCTCCACTCTGGACGGAGACCCCGCACGCTGTTCGTGGGTAGCGTGCGGGGGCGTTATGCCGGAAGCGCCTCCCGTCCCCATCTCTATTATATGCTCTAAAGCATAAATATGCAATGCTCTAGGGCATATAATAGTATGCTCTAGAGCATGGTACGCTGTGGCCATGGATGAGGAGGAGCTGATCGTGATTCCAGCAGCCGGTGAGTATATGACCATTGAGCAGGCTGCTCGGCGAGCCGGCTACACGGGCGCGGGGAACTTACGCACAGCGGCGGCCAGGGGGAAGCTGCGCACCGTTCGGATCAACGACCACGCGCGCATTACCACGCAGGAATGGCTCGATGAGTACATGGCTAGTCTGGATCGCACGAAGGGCCGGCCACGCAAACAGGCGACCGATCACCCCCAGGAGGAGACACTGTGACTAAGCAGGAGCAGCAAGCGCCATTCACACTCGATGGCTTTGAGCACTCCGTCGGCGATCCCGCGTGCCCCGACTGCTGGGAGGCCTACCCCAGGCCGCACGGGTGCGGCGGTCTTATGCATGCCGCGTATGGCGGCGAAGAGGGGGATCGTGACGAGTGGCTCTACACGCGCTGTGACCGTTGCGGGGAGAGTGAGTAGCCCCACCAAGAGGGTTAATCTACTGTGCGAACCGGAGTAAGTATTGAGGAAGCCCTTCGCCAGAACTGCACTAGCATCCTCGTGGTGCATAACCACCCCTGCGGCCTTTACCGCACTGGTGATGTCCTCCCGCCATGTCGTTATCACGGGGCGAGGGATTATGAAGGGGAATCAGCGTCCATGCCGTCCATCAGCGTCCACTAGCAGCTTGTCGGAGAGAGCAGTTTCCGTGGGGAATGGCGTGTTGGAGAAGCCCCCTGGAAGCTCGGGAAGGGCACTGTTGCATTGCTTCTGAACCGGTGGAAGCCGATAAACAAGCCCACCCTTTCCTCTCCGACAGACTGCTAGCCCGGCTGTGAATCCGTTGGTACTGGTACCCCTTCTTGCAACGATCCCCCTTCGGTCACGTTCGCCCAGTTGCCGAGGCCATACTTAGGGATCTTCAAAATAATAAGGAGCCCGGCGGGGCAGGGATGTCCACGAACCACTTGGGCAAGTCGGAGCGGCGCTCCACCTGCGCTTCAACAGCGGCCATGGCGTCCTTGGCCAACCGCACGC
>JAABUM010004587.1_pt1 | contig 15422 bp, 12 predicted proteins | sample 5559161 | NCBI WGS metagenome assembly JAABUM01 (sample SAMN10711868, study PRJNA513369) | rock metagenome | isolation source: Antarctica rocks | place: Antarctica: Victoria Land, Siegfried Peak nord
TTGCCTCGCGTCCGATGGTCTCACTCATCGACACTTCCCCCTCCGACTGCGACCTCGACCTTGTGCTTGTCGACCACCTGCTCCCAGCGGTGGCAGCGGGCGACGTGCGTCTGATTCACCTGCAGCAGTACCTGCCGATCGGTTTCGCAAGTCTCACCGTCGTTCCACGGGCAACGCGGATGCAGCAGGCAGCCGGGGATGTCACCGTCGACGTCGGGGTGAGACAGCAACCGGTCGCCGACGGCCTTCAACGACGCCGACATGAGCGCGCGCGATGCGGGGTGCGCCTGCCGTTCGAAGAACTCGGTGACCGGCGCCTGCTCGACGACCTGGCCGGCGTACATGACGACGACCCGGTCGCAGTAGTTAGCGACCACCCCGAGGTCCTGGGTGACGATCAGGGCAGCCGACCCGGTTTCACTCACGCCGCGCGCGAGGTCGTCCAGGATCTGCGCCTGGATTGTCACGTCCAAGCCACTCGTCGGCTCGTCGGCGATCAGCAGCTTCGGCGTGCAGGACAGCGCTGTGGCGATAAGCACGCGCTGCGCCATACCGCCGGACAGCTCGTGGGGGTAGGCGTCGAGGCGACGTTCGGCGTCGTTGATGCCGACGAGCTTGAGCATTTCCAACGCTCGGACCCGGGCCTGCTTGGCGCCCAGCTCGCCGTGCGCGCAGATAACGTCGCAGATCTGCTGGCCCACGCTGAGCATCGGGTTCAGCGCCGAGCGCGGGTTCTGCATGATCAGCGAGATCTCGCTGCCGCGCACGGCCTGCAGTGCCCGATCGTCGAGCGTCATCAGGTCGCGGTCACCGAACTCGACCGAGCCTCCGGTAATGACCCCAGGGGTACGAACGAGGTTCATCAGGGCGAGTGCGGCACTGGACTTGCCGGTGCCGGACTCGCCGACCAGCCCGACAACCTCGCCCTCAACGATGTCTAGGTCGAAGGCGCGGACGGCGTGCGCGCGGGAGCGGCGCTTGACGTAGTCGACCGAGATGTCGCGCGCGGTGAGGATCGGAGCAGCCATCACGCGTTTCGCCCCAGCGCGTCCTGCAGCGCCTCGCCGACTATCGCGAAGCCCAGCACCGCGATCGACATCGCAATACCCGGGAACACCGACGGCCACCACTGACCGAGGATGATTGCGTTCGACCCAGAGGAGATCATTGACCCCCATTCTGGGGTGGGTGGTCGCACCCCTGCGCCCACGAACGACAGCCCTGCGGTGAGGATGATCGAGAAGCCGATTGTTACCGACGCTTGGATCAAGCCCGGCTCCAGGCTGTTCGGCAGCACGTGCCGCACCGCGATCTTGAACTCGCGGTGGCCCGCCGCACGGGCGGCTTCGACGAAACTTCGACCCTTGACGCTCAACACCTGACTTCGCATCAGTCGCATGAAAATCGGGATGTTCAGGAAGGCAATGGCGAATACCAGAGCGGTCAGGCTCGCGCCGGAGGTTGTCACCAAGATCATCGCCAGCACGAACAGCGGGAACGCCTGCACGACGTCGGCAACGCGCATGACTAGCGAGCCGATCCAGCCCTTGTAAAAGCTGGCGAACAGGCCGACCAGCGAGCCCACGACCAGCGAGATCGCCGTGGCGATCAGCGCGATGGTCACGTCCACCCGTGGTGCGGCGATTACGCGGGAGAAGATGTCGCTGCCCGCGGAGTCGGTGCCCAACCAGTGTTGGCCGGACGGCGGTTGCAGGATCGCGAAGCCGTCGGCCGCCTCTGGCGGATACGGCGCGACCAAAGGGCCGAACGCGGCGAGGAAGAACGTGACCAGCATGATGAACACGCCCACGGCGAGCAGCGGCCGGCTGCGCACGAGTGAAAGGGACCGCCGCAGGCGCCCGTGTGGAGACGGTTGGATGTCGATCGGTTGTGGGTCGACGGCATCGGTGAGGGCTAGTTCGGTCATGGTCGGTCCACCTCTCAATACCTGATCCGCGGATCGATGACCGTGTAGAGCAAATCCATTGCGAGATAGACGAGCAGGCTGAACGCCGTCATCGTCAGCACCACGCCCTGGATTGCGGGGTAATCCAGCTGGAGGGTTCGCTGCACCGCGTACTGTCCCAGACCGTTGAGGCTAAACACAGTTTCGATGAGTACGGCGCCGCCGATTTCGAAACCAAACAGGATGCCCACAAGGGTCACCACTGGGCTGAGCGCGTTGCGCAATGTGTACGTGGCAACCTTGCGCCGACCGAGACCATTGGCCCGTGCATACATCAGGAAATTTGAATCTCGGAAGCGGAGCATGTTCTGCCGAACCATCTTGACAATGGGACCCGACAGGACGAAAGCCATGGTAAGAGACGGCAGCGCGTACTGCGCGAACAGGTTACTGAATGCGGTAAAGTTTCCGGTGATCAACGAGTCGATGAGATTAAATCCAGTCACGTTATCAAGGGTTGTGCCCGGATTCAACCCGTCTGGAATGGGAAATACGTGAATCTTGAAGACGAACAGAAAGACGAACGTCAGACCCCACCAGAAGTCGGGCTGCGAGCCAGCGAATAGCCCGTAGACGAACAGCGACCGATCGACCCTGCCGCCGGGCTTGATCGCTGTGAGCATGCCCAGTGGGATGGAGATGAGCAGCGCGATCGCGAAGCCCACGACCATCAACTGGATAGTGATCGGGAAGTGCGCCCAGATTTCCTGGCGAATCGATCCTTGTGTGATCCAGCTGGTGCCAAGTCCGCCGTGCACGAGGTCACTAGCGTAGTCGCCAAACTGGGCCCAGCTCGACTTGTCGATGCCCAGCGAGCGCTTCGCCTGGGCGATTGCCTCCGGCGTCGGGGTAAGGCCGACGATACGGGCGACCGGGTCTGCCGGTAGCAGCCGGATGAGGAAGAAGACCAAGGTGACGATCACGATCAACTGCGGGACCAGGATGAGAATCCGCTTGCCAGTATAGCGAAGCAGGGTCATGTCACGAGCCGTCGCTGGGTTGGGCCCGCATGGTCACGCCTTCTTCCAGTACGCCATCTGGATCGAGTTGTCTGGGTTGTAGGCGTAGTCGGTCAGGTTCATGGTGCCTGCGACCTGGGTCTTCCACTCCACGAGCGGGATCCACGCGACATCGTCCATGATGATGTCCTGGATCTGGCCAAGCACCTGGTTGCGCTTGTCGACGTCAGCTTCATTCTTGGCCTTGTTAAGCCAGAGGTCGTCGACCTGCGGGTTCGAGTAGTTCATCATGTTGTTCAGCCCGCCCTTCGAACCCGTGACGAAGAACAGTTGGATCGCATAACCGGCGTCGGCGGCGATCGGCTTCTCCTGGTCGTCGATCGCCAGCGGCAGGTCCTTGGTGACCAGCTGGCGCTTGCCGTAGTCGCTTTGCGGGATCGGTGAGAGCCGGATGGCGACGCCGATCGTCTTCAGGGCAGTCTGGATCAGGGTTGCCAGCGGCTGCAGCTGGTCCTGCTTCTCCGCGACGTAGTAGAGGGTGAGGGCGTCGCTGAAGTTCTCCAGTCCCTTGCCGTTCGGGTAGCCGGCCTGGGCGAGCAGATCCTTGGCCTTGGCGAGGTTTTCACTGTAGGTGGCGACCTGCTTGTAGCCCGGGTAGGTGGAGGGCACGCAGCCCTGCCAGCGCTTGGCGGTACCGAAGTACACGGAGCTGGCGATGGACTCGTAGGGCATCGCATACGCGAGTGCTTGGCGCAGGAACTTGTTGTCGAACGGCTTCACCTTGAAGTTGGTGAACACGTAGGCGTTCTGGTTGCCGTATAGGCTGAACACCTTGACGTTCTTCGACGAGGACAGCTGCTTCCAGTCACGGCTGGTGAGGTCGTCGGTAACCTTGGTTCCGCCGCCCGCCTCCAACGAACCCACTCGCACAGAAGTCTGCGGCACCTTGCTCATCGTAAAGCTCTTGACCGTCGGCTGCGTGAGCCCGCTGGCATTCCAGCCCGGGTTGGCCTCGAATTTCGCACTGTTGTCGATCTGCAGTGACACGATCTTGTAGGGGCCGTAGCCTGCCGTCTTCGCAGCGTCGGAGTTGACCCAGGCGCTGGCGTACGGGTCCGAGGCAGTGGTGTGCTTCTTTGCCTCGGTGGAGTCGATCATTGACATCGCGAAGATGGACAACACGCCGGGGAACAGCTTATTCGGCTTCTGCTGGGTGATCTTAACTGTGTACTTGTCGACCTTGACGACCTCGCCCTTGAGCTTCTTGTCATCTGCTGTGGCGTTCGGCGCCAGATTCTCCGCGCCCATCACCGAGGACACGTTGTAGAGAAACCACGCGATCGGCGACGCGCCGCTGACGGCCTTGGCCCGCTCCGCCAGCCAGACCACGTCATCGGCGGTAAACTCGTTGCCGGCAGGGCTCTTGACACCCTGGCGCAGTTTGAACGTCCAGTCCAGGCCCTCCTGGGTCCAGCTTTCAGCGAGCTGACCCGTGAGCTGGTTGAAGTCGGGTTGCAGGACGCCGTTCTTCTCGACGAGCTTGTACTCCACGAGGCGACCGAAGCATTGGTCCATGCCGAACTGGGTGGTCGGCACGGCGCCGTTTGGACCGTCCCAGTCGAAGCCGTTGGGCACGTCAGACGCGAGGTAGGTCAGTGAGTCGACCGACGCGTTGCTGCTGCCACCACTAGTGCCGCCCGCGCATGAGCTAAGCAGGAACGGCAGGCTGGCCGCAGCGGCCACTGTGCCGAAGCTCTTCAGCAGACCTCGGCGTCCGATCTCTCGGTTCAGCCAGGCAAGTTCCAGTGGCGGGGACAGGGGTGGGTTCTCGGCACGCACAGTCAGAGGCCCTTCGTGGGTGCCGCGATGGCGGTCGCGACGACGGCTGGACGGGACGCCCGGCAACCGGGCGCGTGCAATCGTAGGAGTGCTCTGGCGAGAGAGTCAAGGCCCCTCGGCGGAAATCCTCAGTCCTATAGACCGATGGGTGGGATCTCGCCCCAATCGGGATCTGGAGCAAGCTGCCGCACGAGGCCGTGACCCCGAACCCGCCCACCGTGGCCACGGGAGACCGGCCCGTAATGTCCAGTGTGAGTGGGTGCTGCGCGACGTCGGGCCGGGCGAGCGAGTCACTGCAGACGCGCGGGTGTCGATCCGATCGGAGTCGCCCCACGAACACCCAGGGCACTTGCACGACGCTCCTCGGTCTGGTCAGATGGCTAGGCGATTCCTTTTACTCAGACGAATTGCCCGACGGAGCAAGGAGACCGCCGCATGCCCTCTGCTGTCATCGCTCCCAGTGTTGACGTGGTGGTCGTCGGCGCGGGCGCGTCCGGGGCCGCCTTCGCCTGGCGGCTCGCCGCCGCGGAACGTCAGGTGCTCTGCCTCGAGCAGGGCGGCTGGGTACCGTCGGCCACCGTTCCGTCGCAGTCCGCCGACTGGGAGAGGGCCCGGCACCGTTCGCACAACCCAAACCCCAACGTCCGCCGGCTCGGGTGGGACTACCCGGTTGACGAGTCCGACACTGACATCGCACCGTTGATGTACAACGCCGTGGGCGGGTCGACGATCGCGTGGGGCGCGCACTTTCCGCGGCTGCGCCCGTCGGACTTCCGCGTGCGGTCGCAGGACGGTGTCGGTGATGACTGGCCGATCGACTACGCCGACCTGAACCCCTACTTTGCACTCAACGACACGATGATGGGGGTGTCGGGCATGACTGGCGACCCGGCCAACCCGGCACGCACCGAACGGAGCTTCCCTCCGCTCCCGCTCGGCGACGGCGCGGCCCGGATCGCTCGCGCGTACGACCAACTCGATCGGCACTGGTGGCCGGTGGACGCGGCCATCCTCAACGGCGCCCGCGGCTCACGCCAGGGGTGCAACAATTGTGGTCCGTGCGACCTCGGCTGCCCACGCGGCGCCCGGGCGAGCACCGACCTCACCTACTGGCCGCAGGCGATCGCCGCTGGCGCGGTGCTCCAGACAGGAGCGCGCGTGCGGCGCATCTTGTCCACCCGCGGCCGGGTCACCGGCGTCGAGTACGTCACCGAGAACGGCGCGCTGGTGCACCAGCCGGCCGACACCGTGGTGCTCGCCGCCAACGGCGTCGGTTCGGCGCGGCTGATGCTGCTCAGCGCCGACGAATGGTGCCCGGACGGTCTGGGCAACTCCAGCGGCCTGGTCGGCCGTCGACTGATGCATCATCCGACCGCGATGGTTACCGGCGTCTTCCCCGAGCGGATCGACGGCTTTCGCGGGCCGTTCGCCACGACGATCGTCAGCCAGGAGTACTACGAGACTGACCTGTCCCGCGGGTTCGTCCGTGGATTCCAGGCTCAAACTATTCGCAGCGACGGACCGCTGGGCACCGCGCTCGGCGGCTACACCCGGGCGGTGCCCTGGGGCAGCGGCCACCACGAGGACTTCCTACGACAGTTCGGGCACACGGCAAGCATCACCGTCACGTCCGAGGACCTGCCCTCCCCGGACAACCGGGTGACGCTGTCGAAGACTCTCGTTGACTCCTCCGGCCTCCCCGCGCCGGAAGTGCACTACAAGGTCGGTGACAACTCACGGCGGATCCTCGACTACGGCATCGAGCGGAACAAGGAGGTGCTGCGGATCGCCGGTGCCACCGAGTCGATCGTGCACCCGCTCGTCCGGGGCTCTGGGTTTCACCTGCTCGGCACGGCGTGCATGGGTGAGGATCCGGCGGGATCCGTCGTCGACGCCGACTGCCGGGTATGGGATGCGCCGAACCTGTTGGTCATCGACGGCAGCGTGTTCCCAACCGTCGGCGCAGTGAACCCCACATCCACCATCCAGTGCGTGGCGCTGCGGGCGGCCGACTGCTTCCTGGGCGCCACGCTGCCACGGGAGGAGGTCACTCATGTCGTCGCCGTCTGACCGGCTGCTCGTCGCGTTGCTCGACACGATCGTGCCGGTGTCCGGGAGCATGCCCGGCGCTGGCACGCACGGGCTTGCTCCGAGCGTCGTCGCGGACGCTGCGGACACCCACCTCGAGACCGGGCTGGCCGCCGTGCTCGACGCGCTGCCCGCAGGATTCGCCGAGGCCGCCCAGGCCGGCCGTGAGACCGCCTTGCGCGCGGTCGCGGAGTACCAACCGGCTGACATCGCCGCCGTGGTCAATCTGATCTACACGGCGTACTACACCGACCCGGACGTGCTCGCCCTGATCGAGAAGCGGACCGGGTATCACGCAGGGCCGCCGCAGCCGCGCGGCTATGAACTGCCACTGTTCGATGCGGCCGCACTGGCCCGCACCCAGCAGTCGGCACCGATCTGGCGGGAGACCTGATGAGTGGCGCGCACGAGGGCAAGGCGGCAATCGTTACCGGCGGCGCGAAAGGCATCGGCCGTGGCATCGTCGAGCGGCTTGTCACCGACGGCGCGCGGGTCGTGCTCGCCGACGTCGACGCGGACGCGGCACGGGAGGTCGCCGACGCACTGGGCGACGCGGTCGTCGCCGTCGAGACCGACGTCCGCGACGAGGACGCCCAGCAGGCTGCGGTGGACGCGTGCGTGACCCGGTTCGGCCGGCTGGACATCATGGTCAACAACGCTGGCGTCATCACTGTCCTGCCGATCACTGACACCGACGCCGAGAGCTGGACCCGCCTGCTGTCGATCAACGTCATTGGCACCGCGCTCGGCACAAAAGTGGCCGCGCGGCACATGATCGGAGCCGGAGGCGGGTGCATCGTCAACGCGTCCTCGGGCGGCGGTCGGCACGGGGCGCCGAACCTGTCACAGTACTGCGCCTCCAAGGCCGCAATCATCATGCTCAGCCAGTCGGCGGCCGTCGAACTCGCGCCGCACAACATAAGGGTCAACTGCTACACGCCGGGGCATATTATGACTCCACTGTGGGACGGCATCTTGCCCGGCATGGCGGCCCGGACAGGGCGTACCGAGCGGCAGGTGCTCGACGACCTACTGACGACGGTGCCGGCCGGCCGGTTCGGCACGCCGGCCGACGTGGCCGCCGCAGTGTCGTGGCTCGCGACCGACGACGCGTCCTACGTCAGCGGCCAGTGCATCGGCATGAACGGCGCCGAGCTGCCCTGGTAGCCCCCGCTTGTTCGCGATGTCTTCCGAGGAGGGGTGTCAGGCGGGGTGCTCGGCGGCGAAGGCTGCAGCGAGGTCGCGACGGCGCACCGGCCAGACCTCGCTGTGGGAGAGCGCGTGGTCGAGGAAACGTTCCAGCATGCCGATCCGGCCCGGGCGGCCGACGATCCGTAGGTGCAGGCCAAGCGACATCATTCGGAAACCCGGCTGGCGCTCCGCGTGGAGCCGGTCGAAGGTGTCGATGGCGTATTTCAGCCAGTCGTGGGCGGTGTAACCGGGCGCGGCCCACATCTTGATGTCGTTCGTGTCGATCGCGTAGGGCAGCACAACGATGGGTCCAGACGGGGTGTTGTCCCAGAACGGCTCGTCTCCCGAGTAGTCGTCCATGTGGTATTCGAAGCCCTCTTGCACGAGCAGCTCGCGGGTTCGCTCGGTGTGCAGATAACGCGACAGGTGCCCGACCGGTGCGGTGCCCGTGGTGCGCTCGATGGAGTCGCGGGCACCTGCGAGGAAGGCCCGCTCGGTGGCCTCGTCCATCCGGTGCTGTGGAAGCCATCGCAGCCCGTGAGAGCTGGCTTCGTCGCCACGCTCACGGATGGCCCGCGCGATCTGCGGCGCCCGCTCTAGGGCTAGCGCGGCGCACGTCCAGGTCGCGGGGACGCCAGAGCGATCCAGCGCTCCGAGCACCCGCTTGAAACCCTCCTTGATGCCGTACTGGTAGTTGGACTCGTTGCCAAAGTTGCGCGCCGGGCCGCGCAGCGCCATGGACATCTCATCGACCGCCTCGGGATTGCGGTCGCCCTCGGCCAGGCTCATCTCCGCTCCCTCCTCGACGTTCACCACGATAGACAGCGCGAGGGGGGTCTCGGAGGGGCGGGCGGTATGCGGGGTGTCGGTCATCGTGGCGTCTTTCGTCGAAGGGCAAGAGCCTAAACGTCGAATCTTTAGGTTAAAGTGCTGGCGTGGTGACGGAGGAACTGAGGCTGGCGATCGCGGACGGCGTCGCGACGGTGTGGATTGACCGGCCAGCGAAGCGGAACGCGTTGACCCAGAAGATGTGGGACGAGCTGACCGTCCTGATGCTCGCCGCGGGCGCAGACCCGGCCGTGCGGGCCTTGCTCGTCCGGTCCGCGACGCCGGGCGTCTTCAGCTCCGGGGCGGACATTGGCGAATACCGCGAGTTCGCCGGAGACGTCGACTGGGGCATGGCGAGCCAGGGCCGGGTGTCACGGGCGCTCGGTGCCATTCGGACGCTGTCGGTACCCTCGATCGCGGTGATCGACGGACCGTGTGTGGGCGGCGGAAGCGGTATCGCGCTGGCCTGCGACCTGCGCATCGTCTCCGAACGGTCGACGTTCGCGATCACTCCGGCCAAGCTCGGGCTGGTGTTCCCGCACGAGGACACGGCGGCGCTGGTCGACCTTGTGGGGACTGCCGCGGCCAAGCGCATCTTACTGACCGGCTTCCGGTTCGACGCGCAATGGGCACTTGTCCGGGGCTTTGTCGACGAGGTGCACCCTGCAGACGAGCTCGACGCCGCCGTCGCCGCGCTCTTGGCGGAGATCGCAGCGGCGGCGCCCACGTCCGTGCGCGCGATGAAGCGTGTCGTCGAGCTGGTCCAGCAGGGGGTACGGGGGGCGACGCCCGAGACTGACGAGCTGGTCGAGAGTGCGCTGCGCGGTGCCGACCACCGAGAGGGTGTCACGGCGTTCCTCGAACGACGTGCGGCCGTCTTCGGCTGAGCTGGCCGGTCATTGGTTTGCGCCCGACTGCTTGCCGGCCAGCGGTCTCGTGTCGACTGCAACGACGGCCTCGGCGAGCGCCAGCAACCGCGAGTCCGCGCCGGAGCGTCCGATCAGTTGCACTCCGCGCCGGATGCCGTCGGCCGCGGGCACCCCCATTGGGATGCTGACCGCGCATAGCCCTGCGACGTTGACCCACGCGACCAGATCGGCCGCATGGATCGGCTCGGTACCCACTTCGGGCGGACCAGTGGGCGTGGTGGGCAAGACGAGCACGTCCACGTCGGTGAAGACCGCCTGAACCTGCTCCGCAATGGACTCGAGCGCCGCCAGCGCCTGCGACACCCGTTCGGGCCCTGCGTCGCGCCCGTAGCGCAGCATGTTACGCACCCGCTCCGAGAGCCCCGGGTCACCGGAGTCCACCTCGCGCGCGAACCTGCGGTAGGTGTCCGCCTCGCAGGCGAGCAGGCCGCGCCTGCGGACGATGCCGAGGTCCAGGTCCAACCGCACGGAGCTGGTCCCGCAGCCGAGCGAGCGCAGCCGGGCGAGCGCGTCGTCGTTCGCGGACCTGCTGTCGGGGTCGCACAGCTCGAGGAGGGCCTCGACCACGCCGACGCGCGACAGCGCCCCCGGTCGAGCCCTGACGGGCTGCCCGGTCAGCAAGGCAGCCGCGTAGCGCAGTCCGGTTGCAGTCGCCGCGACCACGCCCACGGTATCGAGCATCGGGTGTAGAGCGACCAGGCCGGTTGTGTCGACAGCGCCACGCGAGGGCTTGTAGCCGAACACCGCGCAGTAGGCCGCTGGGATCCGGACGCTGCCCATCGAGTCGCTCCCGAGGGCGAGCGGCACGACGCCCGCGCCCACGAGCGCTCCGGATCCGCCGCTTGACCCTCCGGCGGCCAGCCGCGGGTCGTGCGGGTTGCGGCACGAGCCAGTGTGTGGGTTGTCGGTGACCGATCCAACTGCGAGCTCGGCCAACGCCGCGGTGCGCACCGGGACGAGCCCGCCCGCCCGCCAGGCGCCGACTGACGCGGCGTCCGAGGCCGCGGGACGGGCGGTCAACGCGGTCCCCGACGTGGTGGGCACCCCTACGACGTCAATGTTGGCTTTCACCGCGAACGGCACTCCGTCCAGCGGGCTCAGCGGTCGACCGGCGCGGCGCCGCGCGTCGGACGCGGCGGCAGCATCCAGTGCGCCGTCGATCAGCCGTTCGGTGGCGCCCAGATCGTCCGGCCGTAGGCCCGCAGTGACTAGCTCGGTGGCCAAGACCGATCCGTCTGCGAGTCCCGCGATGAGATTGGCCGGAGGCAGCGGCGTCATCGGGCGTCGACGAGCCGGAGCGGCTTCTGTCGGGTCAGCAGACCTGTGACGTCCGCAGTCTGTCCCGGCCCCACGAGCTCGACGCCCACCTTGACGCCGAGGGAGGTCGTCAGCGCCCCGGCCAGTCCGTCGGCCAGCGCGCCACTGCTATCGAGTGCCTGTGCGGACTCGACGACGACAACGAGATGCTCGGCGCCGTCCGCCCGCTGTTCGAGTCGACAGTAATACTCCCCGGTGCCACCTTCGATGTCCTTGACCAGTGCCGCGAGGGCGGTCGGGTAGACGTTGATCCCGCGCAGCTTGACCATCTGGTCGCTGCGGCCAAGCAGCCCGGCCACACGGCGGAACGGCAGGTCGAGGGCGGTCCTGCTCGTGACCACCGCAGATAGATCGTGCGTGTCGAAGCGGATCAGCGGGGCAACGTCGCTCTTGCCCAGGCTCGTGATGACGAGATTGCCGGGCTCGCCATCGGACACCGGCACGTGCGTTTCCGGGTCGATCAGCTCAACGACATTGGCGTCCTCCCACAGCCACTGTCCGTTCCGCTCGGGGCCTTCGGCGGCCAGCACGCCGGTGTCGGCTACGCCATACCAGTCGTACGCGCGGGCTCCCGGCCAGTCGGCCTCGAGCTTGTCCCGCGAGCCGCGAGGCAGGTGTCCAACAATGAGTCGCACCGGAATGTCCCGGCCCGGTTCCAGCCCAGCCTCGCTGGCCACCCAGGCCAGCCGCCGTAGGTAGTCGGCGAACCCGACCAGCACGGTGACACCGAACTGACTCATCAGCGCAACCTGGCGCTGCGAGCTGGTTTCGTTGCCGGTGCCGGCCGAGAGCAGCAGCGCATCGGTGTATCGAACGAGCGCCTCGCGGATGTAGTGCCCGCCGTTGACCGCGCCGTGACCGTAGATCGAGTGCGCGACGTCGCCGCACCCGACCCCGAGCCACTGGTACGTGCGGCCGAGGAGCGCGTTCTGCACCTCACGGCCCCAGGCGCCCCATAGGACCGGCTGCGGGGACCCGGTCGTACCGCTGGTCGTCTGCAGCACCTGCGCGGCCGGACCGGAGTCGCGCTTCGCGAGCGAGCCGAACGGCGGGTGCGCGGAGATATCGGCCATCACCGCGTTCTTGTCAAGGATTGGCAGCAACCCGAGGTCGCCCAGCCCGCGCACGTCCCCGCGCCGCACACCGTGCGCGCTCCACAGCTCGCGGTAGAACGGGGTGTCCCACGCGGCGGTCAGTACCTCGGCGAAGTGTTGTTCCTGAAGGTCCTCTAGCACTCCGCGCGCCATCCCGGTATAGCGGGCGAGGAAGGCGTCGCCGACCGGGTACTCGGTGAGCACCCGCGCGTGCTCGCTCGGGCCAAGGTAGGGCGGAGCGCTCACATTGACTCGATCAGCGCAGCGGCATCGGGCAGGTCTGTGACGGCCCGGGCCAGCTCGAGCACCCGGTCGACGTCGGCTGCTCGACCCGCGGCGTCGAAGTTCGCCCGCAACTTACCCTCCAAACGTGCCGGCGAGAGCGGACGCTGCGGGCTGCCGAGCGACCGCTCCAGCGTCAGCTCCACCTGCCGACCGTCTCGCAACTTGATCCGGACCGTCTGCGGGTCGAAGGCGTTGGGGTCGGGGTTGTCGTCGACGGTGATTGACACACGACCCGCGAGCTCCAACAGCGCCGGATCACGCAGCGCCGACTCCGCGTAGGCGGCCAGCTGGACATCACCTTCGCGCAGGGCGTACGCCACGAGGTAGCGCAAACACAGCCGGGCCGTACCGGGCGCGAGGTCCTGAGCGGCTTCACGGCCGACGAGCGTGTTGACCATCGAGGGAACGAACGCTTCGACCCGCTCCACGTCGGCGAAGCTGAAACAGTGCTCGCTTTGCAAGGTAAGCACAGCGTCCAGCACGCCGTGCGTGGCGCGGCCGCTGGGAAATGGCTTCACCGACGTCCGCTCGACCTCCCACTGGGTACCGAGCCGCTCGGCTAGCCGCTCCGGTTCACCGGACGCCTCGATCAGCCGGAAGTACCCGAACGTACCCTCGAGCACGCGCCGGGGACCGCGAAAGCCGGCCTGCGCGAGGTCCCAGCTGGACAACGCTGCGCGCGCATTGAATCCAACCTGCAGCGCCAGTACCTGCGCGCCTTCCTGATGCGGCTGCATGGTGCCGGAGATCCCGCCGTAGGCGACGCCGAACGCGGCGGTGGCGATCACGGGATCGGCCCGCGCGGCGACGGTGAGCGCGGCGATTGAGCCGAGCGCGCCCGCGGTGGCTGGCCGAAAAAACTGCAGCGGCGAGGTGGTGACCTCACCAAGGCCCGCGGCGACGTCAACGCCCACGGCGAGTGCTCGTAGGAACCTTTCACCGTCGACCGGGGCGCCGGCCGCTGATGCCTTCTGCACCCAGGCCGACACCACTGGGAACACGACCGTCATCGGATGCACGACCGATGGCTCGTGGATCGCGTCGAACTCTAGGCAGTGCATCTGGTGGGCGTTGACGAGCGCGGTGCTCAGCGCGGGCAGCCGCGTACGCGCCCCCCACACCAGGCCGACGTCTCCGCTACCCCAGCCGGTCGCGGTCTCCCGCAGTGCGCGGCTCTCCGGCGTGACGCTGCCAGCCACGCCGACACCCACCGCGTCAAGCAGCAGGTCGCGCGCCGCGTCCTGCGCGAGCTCAGGTAGTGCGCACTCGCGCATCGTCAGCGCGTGCGCGATCACCGCGTCGGTCACAGCGGACTGGGAGCCTGCTTCGTCGTTCATCTCACCGCTCTCGGGTCGTTGCACGCTCAACGAGCCTTGCTCACAAAAGGTCGTACTGATAGAAAGACGATAGCCAGACCGACTCGTGCCTGTCGATAGCAGGTACGACCCCACAGCGGCGACGAAGGGGCTCCCGTTCATGAGCGGACCGTCCATCACACCGTCGCGACGAGCCGCGGCCGGTGTCCGAGAGCCGCTTTTCGGCCGATCCGAGGTCGTCGTCGTGGGTGCTGGTGCGGCCGGTGCGGCCGCAGCCTGGCGCCTGCAAACAGCGGGCGTACAAGTCACATGCCTTGATCGGGGCTACTGGAACCCAGCCTCGGCGGCGCCCCACGATCAGCCGGATTGGGAGGGTCAGCGTCTCCGTTCGCGCTCGCCGAACCCAAACGTCCGATGTTCTGCTGAGGACTACCCGGTGCTCGCCGACACGTCCCCGATCCAGCCGCAGATGTTCAATGGCGTCGGCGGCAGCACCGTGCTCTGGTCGGCGCACGTGCCGCGCTTTCGGCCGTCGGACTTCCGGGTACGCACGCTGGACGGCATCGGTAACGACTGGCCGCTCAGCTACTGGGACCTAGCGCCGTACTACGAGGTCAACGACCGCATCAGTGGGGTCTCCGGTCTCGCCGGGGACCCAGGCAACCCGCCCCGCACCAAGCGCACGACGCCTCCTGTACCCCTCGGGCGCGGTGGGGTCAAGCTGGCCGCGGCATTCGAGGAGCTGGGCTGGCACTGGTGGCCCAGCGACGGTCAGGTGCTGACGCGGGACGTCGGGCACCGGCTTGCCTGCAACGGTTGCGGGCCGTGCGAGCTCGGCTGCGCGCGCGAGGCGCGCTCATCGGCCGACGTGACTTATTGGCCGCTTGCGGTCGAGGCAGGCGTGCACCTGGTCACCGGAGCCACTGTGGTCGAGATCTTGTTCGACGCGCCGGACCGCGCGTCCGGCGTGCGGTGGATCGACGACGAAGGGGGAGAGCATCGCACTGAGGCGCAGACCGTCGTGCTCGCCTCGAACGGCATCGGCACGCCCCGGTTGCTGCTCACCGGCGGTGGCAGCACCCACCCGACTGGTGTCGCGAACTCCTCCGGCCTCGTCGGCGTCGGCCTGATGCTTCACCCGATCGCGGCGGCCACCGGCGTGTTCCCCGAGCAGCTCGACTCGTGGTCGGGCAACGCCGCTTTCTGCCTGCTGAGCCAGCAGTTTTACGAGACCGACCCTGCGCACGACTTCGTACGCGGTTACGAGATGCAGGTGATGCGTGGCCAGGGGCCTCTGATCACCGCGCTCGGGGCGTTCACCCTCGACATCCCGTGGGGTCCTGGCCATCACCGCCGTTTCGAGGAGCTGTTCGGCCGGGTGGCGACTGTCGCGATCAGCTGCGAGGACCTGCCGGACCCGGCGAACCGCGTCGTCGTAGACCCGTCCGTGGTCGACCGGCACGGGGTGCCCGCGGCGCGGATGATCTACCGCACCGACAAGAACAGTCGGCGGATGATCGCGCACGGGCTCGCCGCCGCGCGCCGCGCGCTGGAGACCGCTGGGGCTGTGCAGGTGCTGGAGAACCCGCTGCTCGACCAGACCGGTTTTC
>JAABUM010004590.1_pt1 | contig 15416 bp, 15 predicted proteins | sample 5559161 | NCBI WGS metagenome assembly JAABUM01 (sample SAMN10711868, study PRJNA513369) | rock metagenome | isolation source: Antarctica rocks | place: Antarctica: Victoria Land, Siegfried Peak nord
TGCCGCCGGGTGGTCGGGGTCCACATGGCGCTTCCAGGTCAGGTTTCAGCACCCTTCTGGAATCACCTTCACCTCGGCCACTCAACCCCTCGTACCCTTATCGGACGGGCTCTGAGCCTCCCACTGGTCAACATGAAGGCTGGCGATCTCCTCAACCCGCTGCCCGGTCAGCATGATGAGCTGGAGCGCGCGCGGGTAGGAAGGGTGCACCGGTACATCCGGGCAGTCGAGCCAGCGATAGAGGTGGATGAACTCGTCCTCGTCGAGCCAGCGCGTGCCCTGCACCTTGGGCTCGGTCGGGATAGTTGATGCTGGGTTGAACGGGATGCGGAAGCGACGGGGCGAAGTGCTGCGGTAGTCGTGCTCCGACTTCATGCCCCAGCTATAAGCGGCGTGCAGGTAACCGCGGACGTGGTCTGCCATGGACCGAGCGCCGCGCTCGTAAACGGGCCGGATAAGCTCGACCAGCTCTTCGGGCGCAATCTCGCGGGCGAGCCGGTTGAGCCCAAGCGTCTCCGCGACCTTGTTCAGCCCTTTCTCCGTCTCTTTCCAGGACGGCTTTCCGGCCGTCTTGAGCGAAGCGACGTAGCCCTCGAAAAGGTCTCCTACGGTGCCCGGCCGCGTATCGCCGCTGATTTTGATGCTGCGACCCTTCTGGATCGCATCCGAGTAGTCGCGCTTGAACACCTCTCGAGCTTGGGTGAGCGACATCGAGGGGTAGGCGCCCAGCTTCCTTTTGACTCGCTTACCGTCGCGCCATTGCTGCGCCATCCAGTCGGCGATCACGCGCCTTGGCATGGCGCGCACGATCAGCACCAGGCGGCCGGTGCCACGGCCTTCGCCGTCGGTGAGGTTTTCCTGCTTGCCGGTCACCTCGACCCGCTTCAGCGCCTGCCGGATCGCGCCGTCGGTCAAGCTGGCCATGCTCGCGCTCCAAAGCCGTTGAGAACACCGGCTGACCGGGGGCGGTAAGCGGGTGCTGTATCGATCCCGATCCCCGTCAAACCGCCCTCAATATGCTGGAAGCCGCTACTGTACGCAATGCCCAAAAACCGCAGTGCGTCAGTGGTATCGAACGTGATCAGGCATGACCGAAGCGGGGCTGTAAGGATGGTTGTGCATCACGATCAGTCACGCTGGATCACGCTGGGACCTCGCCGACCACCATCGGTCAGGCGCACGCGTCGGGTAGCTGCAAGTCACATCGGCTCGCCGCTATTTGGGCATCGAAAGGCGAGTGGGGGGTGGGGATGGGGAGCGTTGTTGGACCTACCCGGGGCCTGGATGCCCGGCTTATTGCGAAACTGCTTCACAAAGGGTATATAGTGCGAACCTGCAGTGGGGGTGGTAATGGTCGCTCTTCAGCGTTTAGAGCCGGTCGCAGTGCGCCGAGGACCCGACCGGCATGCCCTCGCCTTGAAAGGTGCCTTTGGCATCCTCGGCCGATGGGGCATCGACAATGAGACAGCCCGCGTCCTATTGGGCTCGCCCCCGGAGCGCACCTTCTTCGAATGGAAGCGGGGCAGGGCGGGACGGTTGTCCGAGGACACGCTTCGCCGTATCGGCTACGTTGCCGGGATCTGGAAGGCGCTCGAGATCCTGTATAGTAACCCGGCGCTCGCGGAAGGCTGGGTCAAGCGTTCGAACGCGCATTTCGGGAGCCAGACACCTTTGCAGCGCATGGCGGCCGGCGATGTGATCGACCTCGCCGTGGTTCGTGCCTACCTCGACGGCGCCCGTGCGCCCTGGTCCTGACGCACCCGGCCTGACCTACCTCCGCTGGGAGCAGGCTTGGCGCATCATCGCATCGCGCTACCCGCCCATCGACCTGTTCGAGCGCGTCTCGGACGATCCCGCCGTTTGGGACGTCCTGATGGAGCTTGAGCAACTCACCAATCCGCGTGTGCGCGACGCCGTCGGGACCATCAGGCTCGTGCCGCCGCCGCGGAGGGTAAGCGGTCCGAACGCGTCCTGGGCCATGGCGCCGTTCACGCACATTAACCCGAAGGGGTCGCGCTTCTCGGACGGCACGTTCGGCGTCTATTACGCGGCCAACCGGCTCGAGACCGCGATCCATGAAACCGTGCATCACTTCGCCCGCTTCGCGAGAGACTCGGGCGACCCGCCGCGTCGAGAGGATATGCGCGTGCTCGTCGGCACCGTCGACCACCTCTTCCACGACGTCGCGACGCTGCCCGTAGGCGAGCGTGCGCGAGTCCTCGACCCGGACTCCTATGGGGTGAGCCGAGCGCTTGCCCATAGGCTGCGCGACGCCGGGAACGACGGCATCACCTATCCGAGCGTGCGCGACCCGGACGGGACATGCGTCGCCGCGTTCTGGCCGGATGTGGTCGACATCCCGCGCCAGGAACGGCATCTCAAATACGAATGGGACGGCCGGCGGGTCAGCCGCTACTTCGATTACGGCTCGGATCAGTGGGTCACACTTTAGAGCTACACCTCGTCCATATGGCATTGTCATGCGACACGGTAAACCCATCCGGGGCTCTGCTCGTGCTAGAGTGTATTAGACAGTTTTAGAGCCACACCCTGTGTGGCGCAGATAGGCTGCGCACTCTGTGGGTGGGAAGAGGTCGAGGAGGCTGCCGATCTTGCGCCAGGCCTCTTCGATGGTGCGCATGTCGGCCTTTCGGAAGAGGGCGATCTGACCGCCATGGTCGAGGCTGTGACGATGGCGAATCCGGAAGCGATCCTGGTCCTGTGCACCAATCTCCGTGCCGGCCCCCTAGTGCCGGAGTTGGAGCGGCGGCTCGGCATCACCGTCCTCGACTCCGTCGGGACGGCCCTGTGGGATGCGTTGAGGGTGGCGGGCGTACCGCCCAGAAGGGTCGACGGATGGGGACGGCTGTTCGACGACGCCGTCTGATCCGCCGCGTCACCCGTCGAAGAGCACCTCGCCGAGCCGCCCGACAATGGAATACTTCGCAGCCGGTTTACGTCCGGTGGGCTCGATTTGAGGCGAGCTCGGCTATTCCTCGTCACTTCTTACTGCCGCCTTTCCCCTTCGGTGCTTGGGCCAGGGCCGAACCGGCGACGGTCTTCTCCGCCTTCGTTGATTTCGAGCTTCCCAGTTCCTTCGCTGCGTTCGATGCCGGCTTCTTTCCCGTAGCCATTATAGTCCTCACAACCGCGCCGGAGCTTCGACGCGTACTAGGCAGCGTACGCCCACCAGGGCGTGAGTCGATGCGACGCGCTTAATTATCCACAGGCTGAGTCTCCCATAGGCTGGGCGGGCCCCTGCTGCCGTTCGATCGCGACCGACCAAACAATCAGGCCTCGATGCGGTCGGCAGTGAGGGACCTGATCGGGAATTCCTAAGACAGCGCAAAATTGGAATTGACAGACCTGTTGAGCGAGGGCATGTTTAGCGAATATTCACCATTGAATATATATTCAGCAATAAGGGAAGGGACATGTCCGCCGCACAGCCCTCGTCAGTGCCGATCGATGCCGATCCGCCGACACCCACAGCCTTAGGACCGGTCAGCCCGTCGTATGGCCGAACGTCCGACCCAGCCGAACTGCACAAGATTGCCAACGCCATGCGGGTCAAGATCGTCAAGACGATCGCGCTGGCCGGCTTAGGACATGTCGGTGGAGACCTGTCGGTCGCCGACATCCTGACTACACTGTACTTCGGTGTGCTGAACGTAGATCATACCGATCCGAAGAAAGTTGACCGGGACCGATTCATCCTGTCCAAGGGGCATTGCGCGGCGGCCTTTTACAGCGTGCTGTCCTTCCGCGGATTCTTCGACCCCGCCGCGGTCGACACGTTCATGAAGCCTCTCTCCCCCCTGAACGGCCACCCCAATCGGCGCAAGATCCCGGGCGTGGAGGCCAACACGGGTCCGCTCGGGCATGGCCTGCCGATCGGGGTCGGGGCCGCCATCGGCGCCAAGCTTTCAGGCCGGGCCTGGCGCACCTTCGTGGTGGTCGGAGACGGCGAGTTGCAGGAAGGGTCCAATTGGGAGGCTGCAATGGCGGCCGGCCACCGGGGACTTGGCAACCTAATGGTAATCGTCGACCGAAACCGCTTTCAGCAGGGTGCCGGGACCGAGACCACCAACCGGCTGGAGCCGCTCGCCGACAAGTTCCGCGCGTTCGGATGGGACGCCGTCGATGTCGATGGCCATGACGTCAGGGCTTTGCTGGCAACGTTAGCTGCTCCCGGAACCGACAAGCCCCGCGTCGTCATTGCCAAGACCTACAAGGGGCGGGGCATCTCCTTCATGGAGGACACGGTAGACTGGCATCACAAGGTGCCGACCGCCGAGCAGGTCGAGATCGCTCTTAGGGAATTGTCAAGGTGAGCGCTGCCGAACTCCCATGCGCGCCGGGCGCGCCCGAAACCTTCGACTGCCGCGTTGCCTTCGCCGAAGAGTTGACCAGGCTGGCCCGCGCCGACAGACGAGTCGTCGCGGTCTGCAACGACTCCGTCGGATCGAGCAACCTCAACGCTTTTCAGAAGGAGTTCCCGGATCGGCTGGTCAACGTCGGCATAGCCGAGCAAAACATGGTAGGTGTCGCGGCCGGCCTCGCCAATGCGGGCTTCGTTCCATTCGTCTGCGCGGCCGGACCCTTCCTGACAGGTCGTGCGACGGAGCAGATCAAGGCCGATTGCGCCTATTCCCAGTACCCCGTCGTCCTCTGCGGCATGTCGCCGGGCATGGCCTACGGCGAACTTGGGCCGACGCATCATTCCATCGAGGATTTCGCCTGGATGCGGGCGATCGCCGAACTCACCATCTTGGCGCCCGCCGACCCGGCCGAGACACGCCAAGCGGTGCGATGGGCGGCCCAGGCCGGCAAGCCCATCTACATGCGGATCGCTCGCTTCAAGATCCCGGCCGTCAACGGCGTGGAGCATCGGTTCGAGATGGGCCGGATAGCCACGCTGCGGCCGGGCGGCGATGTCACGATCGCGGCGATCGGCACCATGGTGTCCCGGGCGCTTGACGCCGCCGACGTCCTTCGACGCGACGGCATCTCGGCACGCGTCCTCAACGTCTCGACCCTGAAGCCCCTGGACGATGCCACCATCCTAGCGGCCGCGCGCGAAACCGGGCGCATCGTCACCGCAGAGGAAGCCGTCTCGGGTGGTGGGCTCGGCGGGGCGGTCGCCGAACTGGTGTCGCAGCATTGCCCGGTGCCGATGCGCATCCTCGGCGTGCCGGGGTTCACCCCAACCGGGGACACCCAATTCCTGCTCGATCACTTCGGCCTCAACGTCCAGGGCATCGTCGACGCCGTACGCCAACTCATGGAAAAGAGGGCTCACTGATGGGAGCGCCGCTCGTCCTCGGCATCGATCAGGGCACCAGCTCGACCAAGTGCCTCCTGGTCGACGGTTCCGGCACCGTCGTGGCCCGTGGACAGGCGGCCCTGTCGGAAGCTCACCCGCGGCCTGGTTGGGTGGAGCAGGACGGCGAGGCGATCTGGGCCAGCGTGCAGGCGGCGGTCGCCGCTTGCGTTTTGCCGGATCAGGCTTCGTCCGTCGTGGCGGCCGGCCTGAGCACGCAGCGGGAATCCTGCATTGCCTGGGACCGGAGGTCAGGGCAGGCCATGTCGCCACTCCTGTCGTGGCAGGACCGGCGCACCGCCCCGCTCGCCGCCGAGATCGGTCGGCCCGACATCTTGGCCCGGGTCCGAGCCGTCAGCGGCCTGCCGCTCGACCCGATGTTCTCGGCGCTGAAAGCGCGATGGATCCTTGATGCCATCGATTCCGACCGGTCCAGGGCCAGAAGTGGTGGGGTCGCGGTCGGCACGGTCGACAGCTGGATCCTGAGCCGCTTTGGTGGCCCGGCGCTGGTGGAGGCCGGCAATGCGTCCCGGACGCAACTGCTCGATATCGATGCCGTGGCCTGGAGCGACGAGCTTCTCGACGTCTTCGACATCCCGAAGACGGCATTGCCGGATGTCGTAGCATCCGACGGGCCGTTCCCGAGCGTGCGTGGACTCCCACCCCTGCCGGATGGCGTCCCGCTACTTGCGGTCATGGCCGATTCGCATTCGGCCCTATTCGGCCACGGCGCGAAGCGTCCCGGCGAGGTCAAGGCGACGCAGGGGACAGGGTCGTCGGTGATGGGGCTGGTGGAGCCCGGGACGCCGCTGGATCCGGGTGTCTGCAAGACCATCGCCTGGTGCGTAGGGGGAACCGCCTACGCGGCCGAGGGTAACATCCGGGCCGCGGGCGCGACCCTGCGTTGGGTTGCGAATCTCCTTGGGACGTCGATCGACGAATTGACAGCGCTCGCGCGGGAGTCGGACGGCGAAGGGATTTGCCTCGTCCCCAGCTTCAACGGCCTCGGAGCCCCCTGGTGGGATGACCAAGCCGTCGGTCTCCTTTGCAACTTCACGCTCGGAACATCGCGTGCGGCCGTAGCGAGGGCGGCCCTCGACAGCATCGCCCACCAGATCGCGGACGTTGTCGACGCCCTCGACCGCGGCCCGACGAAGGTCCGCTACCTCTTCGTCGACGGTGGCCCGACGACGAACGATCAGTTGATGCAGACCGAGGCCGACCTGACCGGCAGGCCGATCAGGCGAGGGAACGCCGCCGAGTTGTCGGCGCTCGGCGTTGTCCACCTCGCTGGATTGCGCGCCGGCATCTGGACGGAGCCGCAACTCGCGGACCGGCAGCCGAAGCATGACGTCTTCTCGCCCAGGCTGGGCGAGGTCGAGCGGCGCGCGGCGCGCGACCGTTGGCTGTCGGCGGTGGACCGGGCGCGGCTTCGCGCCCGACCAGGAGAAGCGGCCTGAACGCGGCATCAAGACCGCGGCGGCGTATGGGATACGGGAGGGAATAGCGATGTCGGCACAGGCTGAAACGCGAACGCGAGGCGGGCCCCGCCCCAAGGTCGACCTGACCGGCGGCGTATGGGGGCCGTTGCTCGGCCTCATCGCGCTTTACGTTTTCTTCGCCTTCAAGGCACAGCACTTCTTCACCGTCCAGAACGCCATCATCGTCTTCGACCAGGTAACCGTCTACGGTATCCTGGCAATCGGCATGACGCTGGTGATCATTACAGGAGGCATCGATCTTTCGGTCGGTTCGGTCCTGGCCGTCTCCGCCATGACGACCGGTTGGCTGTTCTCGATCCAAGGCTTGCCGTTCGTGCCCGCCCTGCTCTGCGGGCTCTTGATCGGAGCCGCGGCCGGACTGGTGTCCGGGCTCCTCATCACCTTCGCACGGCTGCCGCCCTTCATTGCGACCCTCGCGATGATGACGATCGCCCGCGGCCTCGCCAGCAAGTACACCGACGGCAACGTCGTGTCGGGCTGGCCGGACGCCCTGAACACCTTGAACACCCATCGGTACTTCGGCGTCGTCACGGCGACGACCGCCTTCTTCCTGCTGCTCGTCGCCGTCACGTGGGCGTTCCTGAAGTTGCGGCCGGCCGGCCGCAACCTCTACGCCATCGGCGGCAATCCCGAGGTCGCCCGCCTCGCCGGGATTCCGGTCAGGCTCTACGTCATCGGCGTCTACGTGCTGTCCGGCACGCTGGCGGCCGTGGCCGGCATGGCCAACGCGGCCCGGCTCCAGACCTCCCAGCCCTATGACGGACTCGGCTATGAGCTCACCGCGATCGCCGCCGTGGTGATCGGAGGCGCAAGCCTGTCGGGCGGCGTCGGCAGCATGGGCGGGACCCTGGTGGGGGTGCTGATCATCGGCGTGCTCAACAGCGGCCTCAGCCAGATCGGCGCCCAGACCTATGACAAGGACGTGATCATCGGCGTCATGATCGCCGCTGCTGTGGCCTTTGACACCCTCATCCGGCGCCGCCGGTGACGAGATCGGGTCGAGGGCGACCGAGCCCCGGTCCGGTGAACAGAGAAACCAAACATCGACGATAGAGGAAACACCTATGCTCAGACCAACATGGATACTCGGCGCGGCCCTCGCCCTGACGGTCTCGCCCCTGGCGCTCGGCGTTGCCTCCGCGGCGGAGCCCGTCAAGATCGGCCTTGCGGTTGCCAATCTTCAGGCTGACTTCTTCAACCAGATCAAGCAGTCGGTGGAGAGGAACGCTAAGGACATGGGGGCCACCGTCGTCACGGTCGACGCCAAGGGCGACGGCGCCACCCAGGTGAGCCAGATCCAGGACCTGATCAACCAAAAGGTCCAGGCCATCATCTATATTCCGGCCGGCGCCGCCGCCGCTGCCGTTCCCGTCAAGGCCGCCAAGGCCGCCGGCATCCCGGTCGTCTCGGTCGACCGCAACCCGGCCGACGCGCCCGGCGACACGTTCATCGCCACCAACTCGGTCGCGGCGGCGAAGCAACTCGGCGACTACGCCTGCAAGGTGACGGACGGAAAGGGCGTGCTCGCCATCATCCAAGGCCAGGTCGGTACCACGCCGGAACAGGACCGCGACAAGGGATTCAAAGAGGCCATGGCGAATTGCCCGGGCATCAAAGAGGTGGCCCGCGAGGCGTCCAAGATGTGGATGAAGGACGAGGGCTTCAACATCGCCCAGAACATGCTGCAGCGCGATCCGAGCATCAGCATCTTCTTCGGACGAGCCGATGCCCTGGCGCTCGGCGCCGCTCAGGCCGTGAAGGCGGGCGGTCTCGACCACAAGGTCAACGTGTTCGGCTTCGACGGCGACCTCGCAGGCCTGAAGGCCGTCAAGGACGGCACGCTGGCCGCCACCATGACGCAGCGTACTCAGTTCATGGGCAAGCTCGCGCTGCAGTCGGCGGTCGACCTCGCCAGTGGAAAGAAGATGCCGGCCGAGCAGCTTCAGGACGCCGCGCTCACCACCAAGGACAACGTCGACCAGTACATCGCCGACCATCCCTGACCCGTTCGGCCCGACCCTGTCGAACGTTTCGACGGGGTCGCGCCATGGACGACCGGACAGGTCTGCGGTGGGTAGGGCAACCCGCGCACCGCAACCTCGATGGGCTCCGATTCCATCGTACCAAGCGGCGCATCACTTTCGAATTCGGAACTCGTTTCAGGAAGGCACGATGCCCCAAGGGGTCCATCCCGTTCTGCCCGTCGGACTGTCGATCCGCGGCGTGACGAAGCGCTACGGGCCGATCACCGTACTCCGGGACGTCGACCTCGACGTGAAGCCGGGCGAGGTCGTCGCGCTGCTCGGCGAAAACGGTGCCGGCAAGTCCACGGTGTCGTCCGTCATCGCAGGGCTCACGCCGCCCACGGCGGGCACCATGACCTGGAATGGCGAGCCCTATGCACCGGCCAGTCCCGCCGAGGCGTTGCGGCACGGGATCGGCCTAATCCATCAGGAGATGCGCCTCCTTCCCGACCTGTCCATCGCCGAGAACGTCTTCGTCGGCCGCATTCCCACCCGGAACGGAAGGGTCGATCGGGCCACGATGGCACGGCGAGCCGCCGAGAACCTGCGAAACCTGGGGCTCGACGTCCCGCCCACGGCACTCGTGCGCGACCTGCGAGTCGCGGCCCAGCAACAGGTCGAGATCGCCAAGGCGCTTACCCTCAACGCCAAGTTCCTCATATTCGACGAGCCGACCGCGGCACTCGGGGGAGAGGAGACCGACCACCTGTTCGAGCAGATAGCCCGCCTGAAAAGCGGCGGGATGGGCTTCATCTACATCAGCCACCGCCTCGACGAGATCGCCCGGATCGCGGATCGCGTCGTGGTGCTACGCGATGGCCAGATGGTCGGCAGCTACGAGACGGCCCAGGTCCCGGTCAAGACGCTGGTCGAAGCCATGGTCGGACGCTCCTTGGACCGCATGTTCCCGACCATCGCCCCGATGGAAGGCAGGGAGATGTTGTCCGTCCACGGGCTGACATCGCCGGGAAAGACCTTCAGCGACGTTTCGTTCAGCGTGAAGGCCGGTGAGGTATTCGGGGTGGCCGGGATTGTCGGCGCCGGCCGGACTGAACTCATGCGCGCCATCGCGGGCGCCGATCCCATCGCTTCGGGCACGATCAAGGTCGACGGCGTCCCGCTCACTCCGAGGAGCCCGGCCGACAGCCTCGCTGCCGGAATCGTCCTCGTACCCGAGGACCGCAAGGCGCAGGGCTTGGTACTGGAACACACGATCGCCGACAACATCGCTCTGGGCAACTACCCGCGGGTCGCGCCGAGCGGCTTCGTGACGCCAGGCTCGGTGCGCCGCTTCGCGGACGTCAACATTCGGCGCTTCGGCATCAAGGGACGGGCCGGACAGCCGGCCAACCACCTTTCGGGCGGCAACCAGCAGAAGGTCGTGCTGGCCAAGAGCATCGCGCGCAAGCCCAGGATCGTGATCTTGGACGAGCCGACCCGAGGCATCGACGTCGGGGCGCGGGCGCAGATCTACGACGTCATATCGGCGATGGCCCAGCAGGGCGTGGCCGTCATCGTGGTCAGTTCGGACCTCGATGAGGTTCTCGGCCTTTCGCACAGGGTCATGGTCCTCAGCCGCGGCCAGAACCGCGGCATTCTCAACCACACGGAGGCGAACCGGGTGTCCGTCATGGAACGGGCGACGCACTGAACGGATCGAAGGAGGCAAGCATGGACATCTTCAGGCTCGACGGACAGGTCGCCCTCGTTACGGGCGCGGGCAGCGGCATCGGTCAGCGCGTCGCGATCGGACTCGCCGAGGCAGGTGCCGACGTCGCCGCTTTCGACCTGTCGCACGCGGCCGGGGTCGAGCGGACCTTGGAGGCGGTCAGAGGCTTCGGCCGTCGTGCCGTCGGGATCGGCGGCGACGTCACCCGCGTCGACGACATCGCGCAGGCCGTCGTCCAGACGGAGGACGCTCTTGGCGCCCTGACTGTCGCGGTAAACTGCGCCGGGATCGCCAACGCCGCCCCGGCGGAGGAGATGCCGTTAGAGCAGTGGCAGCGCATGCTCGACATCAATCTGACGGGGGTGTTCCTGTCTTGTCAGGCGGAAGCGCGCGTGATGCTTCCGCGCAAGCGGGGCGCCATCGTCAACATTGCTTCGATGTCGGGGTCGATCGTTAACCGGGGTATCCTGCAGGCCCACTACAACACGTCGAAGGCCGGCGTCGTCCATCTCAGCAAGTCCCTTGCGATGGAATGGGTCGAGCACGGAATCCGGGTCAACGCGGTCAGTCCCGGCTACACGGCGACGCCGATGAACCTGCGCCCCGAGGTTGCCGATCAGGTGAAGCGCTTCGAAGCCGAGACACCGATGGGGCGCATGGCGGTCGTCGACGAGATGGTTGGTCCGGTGGTGTTCCTGTTGAGCCGCGCCGCCTCCTTCGTCACGGGTATCGACCTCCTCGTCGACGGTGGGTTCGAGTGCTGGTGAGGACCGCGGCGCCGGCCGCGCCTATCGCACGCTCGCCAGTCGGCAGATGGGCGACCGGTCTTTTGACCTGGAACCGCGATGGACTAAAGCTGCTGCAATGCCCCGCTCGCGGCGAGGCGAAGTCCGCAAATCGAGCGTAACGCAATGTCTCGGGCTGATGAACTGCGCCTGATCACCCGCATCGCACAGATGTACTACGTCGAATCGAAGAAGCAGTCTGAGATCTCCGAATCGCTTCATATTCCCCAGGCGCGGATCTCGAGGCTGCTCAAGCGCGCGGTCGACGAGAACATCGTACGCATCACGATCAGCCCGCCTGCTGGGGTGTTCGCCGATCTCGAATCGGAGGTCCGCCTTCTTTTCGCACTCGACGATGTGATCATCGCAGAGAGCGTCAGCGACAAGGAGGAATCGGTCATCGCGGCAATCGGCGATGCCGCAGCTCACTACGTGGAGAGCACCGTGGCCGACCACGAGGTGATCGGCATGTCGTCCTGGAGTTCGTCGCTCCTCCGGATGGTCGACGCCATCACGCCGATCAAGCGCGTGCGGGCCTCCAGGGTCGTGCAGATCCTCGGGGGCATCGGCAGTCCGGCCGTCCAGTCCCACGCGCAGCACCTAGTCATTCGCATGGCCCAACTGACCGGAGCCAAGGCGCAATTTCTTCCGGCCCCGGGCGTCGCCGGCTCGGCCGAGAGCCGCGAGGTACTTCTCGACGACCCGTTCGTGAAGGAGACCATCGACTGCTTCTCGGAAGTGACTCTGGCGCTCGTCGGCATCGGCTCCATGACGCCGTCTCGCATGCTCGCCAATTCCGGAAACGCGTTCACCAGGAGAGAACTGGACGAACTCGCGGCACAAGGTGCGGTCGGCGATATGGGCCTGCGGTTCTTCGATGCCCATGGCACCCCGGTGATCACGCCCCTGAACGATCGGGTGATTGGCATCACACTCGACCAGGTGAAGGCTGCCAAACGTACCGTCGCAGTGGCGGGCGGGCCCGCAAAGACAGCCGCCATCCGAGGCGCCCTGTCCGGCGGATACGTCGATGTTTTGATCACCGACTACCTGACTGCCGAACGGCTCGTCGCCAGCCAGGCGAGCGCTCTCCCGACCCGCCTAAAGACACCAGCGAGGATCACCTGATGACCGAAGTCATGTCCCGTTTCTCAGGTAAGACCGTCGTCGTCACGGGTGCGAGCCGAGGGATCGGTGCCGCCGTCGCGCGTCGTTTCGCGAAGGAGGGCGCATCGGTTCTCGTGAGCGCCAACGAGCCTCGCGTCGAGGGGGTGGCAACCGCGATCGTCTCGGACGGTGGCAACGCTGCGAGCTTCGTCGGTGACGTTACGGACAAGGCCAGTGTGACCGCTCTCTACGACGCCGCCGAGCGTCACTTCGGCCGGGTCGACATATCCATCCAGAACGCCGGGGTCATCACGATCGCGAAAATTGAGGACATGACCGAGGGCGAGTGGGACAAGGTGATGGACGTGAACACGAAGGGCGTATTCCTGTGCTGTCAGGAGGCCATTCGGAGGATCCGCAAGCACGGCGAGGGCGGCCGCCTGATCAACACTGCGTCGGGCCAGGCCCGCCAGGGCTTCATCTTCACCCCCCATTACGCGCCTCGAAGTTCGGTGTCGTCGGGATTACTCAGAGCCTGGCGAAGGAAGTCGCGAAGGAAGGCATCACAGTCAACGCCTTCTGCCCCGGCATCATCGAAACCGACATGTGGGCCTACAACGATGCGGCCTGGGGCAAACTGCTCGGCGATTACAAGCCTGGCGAACTCATGGCCGAATGGGTGCGAAACATTCCGATGGCGCGCGCCGGATCGGGTGAGGACGTCGCAGGGCTGGTAACGTTCCTGGCCAGCAGCGACGCCGCCTACATAACCGGCCAGACCGTCAATGTGGATGGTGGTCTCATCATGTCCTGATAATCGTCCGGCTCCGTCGGTCGCCGGTGATTGACCGGGCTTTTTCATGGAGAGCGCCGGTGAGCGACGAAGAGACGTTCGCGGGGCTAGGCTCCCTTCGGGGACCCGGCGATGCCAGCGAAGCGCTGGTTCCGGTCTGCGGCTCACAGGAGCCCATGCCGAGGGACCGAGCAAGGGCAGATCCTTCTTCAGGGCAGGCCCGACTGGGTCCGCCATCGGTCCGCCGGCATAGCGGTCATCCGGCGCGCGGCGTCCTGCGGTGTCGCCAAGAACATCGGCTCTGCCCCGTAGCTCTCGATCGCGATCGAGGCCGCCACGGTTCCGGCGCGCGCCGCGGCTTGGAGATCGCCGCCGTGCACCAGGGCCGCCATCAAGGCCCCGCAGAAGCAGTCGCCCGCCCCGGTCGTATCCAGCACATCGGCGCACAGCGCCGGGATCCGGAAGACGCGGTCACCATCCCTCCGTGTGATCTGCGTCCGTCTTATCGAGAGTGCGCCATCCCTCTCGGTCAAAAGAACGTCCGCTTGTCATCACGGTCTGCGAGAAGCCGCCGTTCTCATTTCAGCCAACTTCTGCCCGCAGCCCTAGCAATCGTACGGCGCGGATAGCGCGACGCGGGCTGTCCGGGCCCTGCTCGCGCGCAAACTCAAGCAGGCCGGGCTCAGTTCAAGGTGTAGATCGGTCGTCTCCAACGCGATGCGTTAGAAGCAGCGGGCATTGGCGAGGATCGGTTCTACGAAGACCATGCATCGGGCAAGCGCGACAACCGACCAGGGCTCGATGCTTGTGTAAAAGCGCTGCGGGAGAGCGACACGCTCGTGATCTGGAAGCTTGACCGGCTCGGGCGCGACCTTCGCCATCTCGTCAACACCGTCCACGATCTCACGAAGCGCGGTGTTGGTTTGAAGGTCTTGGCAGGGCAGGGGGCGAACATCGACACGACGACCGCAAACGGTCGACTCGTGTTCGGGATTTTCGCCGCTCTCGCGGAGTTCCGGAGTTCGAGCGTGAGCTTATTATAGAACGCACTAAAGCTGGGCTTGCCTCAGCTCGGGCGCGAGGCCGCAATGGCGGGCGCAAGCCAAAAATGACATCTGCCAAGCTGCGTCTCGCCCAGGCCGCAATGGGCAAACCAGAAACAAAGGTAGCAGAACTCTGCGCCGAGCTCGGCGTCACGCGTCAGACCTTGTACCGCCACGTCGACGCTAGAGGCGAGCTCCGTCCAGATGGACTGAAATTGCTAGCGCGCTGACGAGCGCTACATAGGGAAATGTGTCTATATACATGATCCTTCGTGTTTGGGTGAACCCGGCTGGAATATTTGAAAGAAGGGTCGCCTGGCAATGACCATTTACCGATGTCAGATTGGCACTTGGGTGAAATGGCCGATCTGCAGCCTGCCGGAGATCCGTCTCACGGTGGAAACAGGTTCTTTGCCCACCCGAGCAGCGGTGGTGGATGTGCGAGCCCGACCCTGCATAGAAAAAGGCCGCTCCGAGGAGCGGCCCAAGTCTAGGGAGGAACGCCCAAAAGGGACAAAGCCCTGAAGGCGCGAGTCCATAGAGACCAGGTTTAGTTAATATTTGATGAAGATCCATGTAGATTCCCTAGCCGTGCCCCAGCCCGGGCTGACCTCAAGTTGTGCGTATCTCTCGCCCCGCGGCCGGCCTCGATCGCCGCGGTGGGCGTCGCGTGTCCGGCATCCACACGGCAAGGTAAAGCACCTAACCGAGCTGGATCCCTCGATCGCTATGGGTTGGAATTTCATAGCGACGGAAGGTACAGCGGACTAGCATTACAGTTGCACGGTCCTTCGGACTGCGATACTGCAGCGGAATAGGAGCAGTTCTATGAGTAAGAAAATTGATATCAGAAGCCTAGAGCCGATCGTCGGCACCGACTATCCGTCACCGTTCGATGAGCCCTGCCTGCTCCGCGGGAGGATCCGACTGGGCGACGCTGCAGGCCTGACTCAGTTTGGTGTCAGTCTTCTTCGCTTACCGGCGGGAGCCTGGTCGAGCCAACGCCATTGGCAAACCGCGTCCGACGAGTTCGTGTACGTATTGAGCGGCGAGCTGACGCTAGTCACGGATGAGGGTGCGGAGATACTTCGGGCTGGTGACGCAGCCGGTTTCAAGGCGAGCGATGCAGACGGCCATTGTTTGCAGAACCGTTCCGATGCCGAGGCCCTT